>Ga0187771_10001742_pt1 | contig 14812 bp, 10 predicted proteins | sample 0116_SJ02_MP15_1_FD_133139 | JGI IMG/M metagenome (GOLD analysis project Ga0187771, IMG submission 133139) | Tropical peat soil microbial communities from peatlands in Department of Meta, Colombia - 0116_SJ02_MP15_10_MG | ecosystem: Environmental > Terrestrial > Soil > Wetlands > Peat | place...
CAAAGACTTCTCCAATGCCCGGCTTCGCCATATGGCGATTGAAACCTTGCCCTTAAAGTGATGGTGGAAGTGAATCATGCCGATAGTATTTTGCACTTCCTCGACCGCTATATTGTTGACCAGCTCCATCTTGGCTCTGGGACTAATATCGATCTGCTTTAGAGTTGGGAAGGCTCGGGTAATATCCTCGATACCGCGATCGAGTTCGATCGCGGGTGATGTGAGCACGCATCCGTGAGAGTATACGGTCCGCATTCCTCCTAGGCGGTCGCGCTCAAGCAACAGTTCCTCCTTGAACTTGATCTCGTCGTGACCTCCCAGTTGCGGCCGCACGTCGACGGCCGCAGCGGCCTTTAGATCAGGGCCCCGGTATTTGAAGGTCAGCTCGTGGCCCGGGCGCGGCCATCCCTGATCGTAGAAGGTACGCTTGCGCAGAATGAAATGATGGTTGTAGAGGTCGAACTGCGGTGTGTCATAGAACAGCACTTCCCGGACCTGGCTGTCGAACGCGTGGCGGTCGGTGTCCACCTTCAGCCCGAGTTTCTTGATGGTCTTGTTCGCGTCTTCCCAAAATTCTAGGAAGCCGCGTTTGCTGGTGAACCGATCGGGTTGCAACAGAATCTTGTATTCCCGGTAGTGAACGACGTCCTCGGCTAAATGCTTGGTTTCGGGATGCTTGCTTATGTGCTTATCTATCGAAATTGCCATTTTGAAATCCTGATCTCAGACTGGTATCGAACGCAAGCGCGAATTTCGTGCCCGGGTTTGAGCCCATAAGCGCTTCCACGGTGCCCGCAACCGACCCGTCCCGCCAAGCGTCGGTGCCAATGCACTCGAAAATGACGTTTTGCCCGTCGAGTTCTCGGAGACCTTTCCGTTCCGATTATACGGATTTCTACCACAACAGCGCTACCAAATGTGTGTCCGGGACCGAAGGGGGCTGGTGTTCTTGTGGCGACCGGTTGGTGACGCGGTAGGTTCCGCGCGCTGACCATCACGTGCCGCTGGACAACCCTGACGATACGGCGGCGGCGATCAGCGAATTTATTGCGGCACTTTAAGTTGCGCTCCGCGCCGAGGCACAGTCCGCTCGGCGCGGAAAATCTTTCTTTCGCGCGCATTTACTCCGTAAGAGGAATGGTCACGTTTGACGTGACGCCACCGCCGTCTTGTGATACACGCGGTAGCGGCATCAGCCATTTCAGGCGCGTGGAACTCGCCCGCGATTATGAGTTCGGGCGCGGCTCGCTTGGGACAACCGTTCGGCAAGGGGGGACAACAGATGGCCGATCAGCCTCTCGATCAAATCGCCTTTCCTCAAGCACTGCGAACGGGCGAGGAGCGCCTCTTCAAAAGTCGTCCGAAATGGGCGGCGCCAGCCGGCGGGCAGAAGCCTCAACTCGTGGGCGTCGCGCTATCCGGCGGCGGAATTCGGAGCGCGACCTTTTGCCTCGGCGTCTTCCAGGCGCTGGCCAAACTCAAGCTGCTCAAGGAAATCGACTACCTTTCGAGCGTATCCGGCGGCGGCTATTTCGCCGCCTTCCTCGGCCGGATCTTCACGCGCGATGATGTAGCCAGCGTCGAGCAAGTTGAGAATATTCTCTCGCCGGACCGTGCCGGGCAGGCGATCGATCCCGGGACTGCGAATTGGAAGGAAGGCGTATTCCGCTGGTTGCGCGAGAACGGGCGCTATCTCTCGCCCAAGGGCGCCGGTGATCTACTGCTCGACCTCGCAGTAGTGTTCCGCAATTGGGTTTCGCTGCAGATCGTGCTGGCTCTTTTCGTCTTTGCCCTTTTCTTCGCGGCGCAGCTCGTGCGCCACGCGATAGAGGGAAGCTGGTCCGCTCTCACCGAATTCGACCGGCTCTTCGCCTTCGACGGTTATTTGTGGTGGAGCCCGTACACTCTGCTCTCAGGCCTGATCCTGGTACTGGTGGCTTTCCCTCTCGGATGGGCCTACTGGCTGGTCACGGAAAGCGACCCCGGCGACGAATCAAACCGCCTCGGAGAGGACAAAGGGTGGTGCCGGCGGTTTCAGCCACCCCAGATTTGGACCGTTCTTGCAGTCGCAATCGGCGCATTAGCAGCCATTGTTATCGGATTGGTACGGGGGCCGAGAGCGCTCACCATAGTCGCCGTCCTGACGCTCGCCGCAAGCCTCATGACCGGGGGCTTCTGGTATTTCGCCATCCTAACGGCGATAGTCGCCGAAAAAGACCCTCACGAACGGCTCTACAGGGGCGCCGAGCTGCGCAAGCGCCTCTCCGTCTGGCTCAAGTCAGCCTTCGCCGCGCTGCTCGCAATTCTCGGCTTTGCGCTGATCGATTCGGCTGGCCAAACGATCTACGTGCTCGATCGGGCCTGTAATTTCCATCCGTATAAATGGATCGTTGCCCTGTTGGGACCGATCGGCGTCATCGCGCCGTTCGCAAAGTGGCTGTTTTCCCTGGCATCGGGAAACACCAAGAGCAAACACCTTTCACCGTCGCTCAAACTGATCGCCGGCGTGGGGGCGGCGGTCGTAATCATCCCGGTTATCGTGGGGATTGACTCATTGTCACACGCTGTTGCCTTCGGCGGCGCCATTCCGGCGAACGCCCCGACAGCGATCATCGCGCCCCCGCCGTCTCCATGCACCGCGACGGTCACGGCCGGGGGCATAAGTTACAGGTGCACTAGCTCCTCGGCGCCGTCCGCAAGCCAGGACGGTGACCGGTGTCAGCCGGCTGGTCTTGCGCGCAAGGGCGATCCTCTCCTGTTTGTGCGCCTCGTCGCAGCCCTCGCGGGGGCGCTCATTCTGTCGCTTCTGCTGGGGCGGAACTGGCCGTTCCTTAATCGCTCGGCTCTGAGCACGATCTACACCGACCGTCTGACCAGGGCCTATCTTGGCGCATCGAATCACTCGCGCTACGAGTCGTCCGAGGGCGGCGTGAGCGACGTGATGCGGGGCGACGATCTCCCGCAAGAGGAATACTGGGACACCGGCCGGAAGGGTCGCTACAGCAAAGGCATGCCGATTCACCTGGTTAACGTTACGATCAACGAGAACATCGACCCACACAGCCAGCTTCAGCAGCAGGACCGCAGGGGAATCGGGATGGCGCTCGGACCGGCGGGTGTGAGCGCCGGGGTCCGCCATCATGTGGTCTTCCGGCCGTCGGAGAGCGAACGCGATCAATACCGCGACGCCACCATCTATCCCTCCGATGCTTTCCGCGTCTTCGAGTACCCGAACAACTATTACAACGGGCAACCTCTGTCGCTGGGCAAATGGGTCGGCATTTCAGGTGCCGCGCTCGCCACCGGCCTGGGCTCGCGCACCAGTCTCGGCCTCAGCATCCTCACCGGCTTCTTCAACCTGCGCTTGGGTCAATGGTGGGACTCGGGAACCGATCAGCATCGGGACCACCCGAGCGACGGCAAAAGACCCCGTATGACCCTGGCTCGACGGCTCGAAGGGTTCTTCAAATGCGTTCTGCCGGTCCAGGCCTTCGTGCTCGACGAGATCCTCGCGCGCTTCCGGGGAACGGAGCAGCGGTGGTGGTATCTAAGCGATGGCGGCCACTTCGAGAATCTTGGCGCCTACGAACTGATCCGCCGCAGGCTACCGTTAATCGTAGTCATCGACGCCGGCGCCGACCCCGATTACGATTTCGAAGATCTAGCCAACTTGGTGCGTAAGGCGCGCCTCGATTTCAGCGCCGAAATCCGTTTCCTGGACCAGCAGGAGCTGGATTCGAAGGTGAATGCAGCCGTGCGTAAATTCTTCGGCACGCTCGACCAGCTGCGCCGAGGCTTGTGGGCCGAAGAACCCGTCACCGATCCCAACGCGCCACGCAAGCGGCTCTCAGTCGCTTCTGAAGAGGAGCGGCTCTCGCTTGCCCACGCCGCCTTGGCGGAGGTCAGGTATGACGGCAGTCCCGATCCCGCATCGATGCTTATGCTGATCAAGCCGACGCTGACAGGAGACGAACCGGCGGACGTGCTCCGATACCACGCCGAGCATCCGTCATTCCCACATCAAACGACCGCCGAACAGTTCTTCGACGAAGCGCAATGGGAAAGCTACCGGAGGCTCGGGCAGCACATCGCGACTCAACTTTTCCAGCCGGTAACGCCCGGCGGGGGATTCAATCCGGGCGCTATGCGATGCTAGCTCAGGTTCGCGTCAGCCATTCGCTCAGGTCGAGCGACATGTTGTCGCCTTCGGTCAGCATCAGCGACTTGGGCGATCGCCGCAGCATCAGCTTGGAAACGTCGAGATCCTCGGGCAACAGGTAGATGATATAGCCGGCTGAAAGCGACAGGAGCCGCACGCGCTCCTCGCCATGGCGCTCCGAGCCCGAGATTTCGTAGGGGTTGAGATGGAACGGGAAACCTCGCAGCCTGATCGTAGATTGGTCGTAGTCCTCAACGACGCCCACAAACATGCGGGTGTTGTCGTCCTTGTAAAGCCTCGGTTCGATGACCAGCAATTTATCGCCGTCCCGTAACGCCGGCATTTTCCTGCCCTCCTGGAGCGCCCGCTCAGAGCCAACTCTAACCTGAATCTTACGCATCCGACGCTTCTAAAGCGATGTTTTCTTTTTGCGACGCTCCACGTTTCACCGTGGACTTTCGCGGCGCGACCGGCAGCGGTAGGATCATAGGTTTGACGCCTACCGCCGCGACGGCGGGTCTTTAACGCTGACAGAAGCGGCGTTGCCCAGGGGTCCGATGCTGACGCTCGACAAAATATCCAAATCTTACGGCGGCCGCGTCATTTTTGACGCCGTAAGCTGGTCGATGCCCGACGACGCCCGCGTCAGCCTCGTCGGTCTCAACGGCGCCGGCAAATCGACCCTGCTCCGGATAATCGCGGGTGTGGTCGAACCCGATTCGGGCCGCGTCTCGCGCCCTCAGCGCACCAGCGTGGGATATCTCGAGCAGGAGGCGTCGGAGATGGGCGGCCGGTCGGTGCTCGACGAGACCCTCTCGGGCCTGGCCGAGATGCGCGCGCTCGACCGTCGCCGGCTGGAACTCGAGCAGGTACTCGCGCGCGCGAGCGCGGGCCCGACACACGACTCCGCCCTGTACGAACTGGGCGAGGTCCTGCACGAGCTCGAACGCCACGACTTTTATACCGCCGATAGCCGCGCCACCGCCGTGCTCTTCGGCCTCGGCTTCAAGGAAGAGGACCTCGTTCGCGACGTCGCGGAGTTCTCCGGCGGTATCCGGATGCGTATCGCGCTGGCCCGCCTTCTCCTCCAACGCCCCGACTTCCTGATGCTCGACGAGCCGACCAACCATCTGGATATCGAGGCGCGCAACTGGCTCGAGGACTACCTCGACGATTACGCGGGCGGCATCATCCTGGTCTCCCACGACCATTACTTTCTCGACCGCGTGACGCGGCGCACCGTCGAAGTGGCTCGCGGCGCGCTCACCGAATACGCCGGTAACTATTCCTACTATCTGGCGGAACGCGAGCGGCGCTTCGAGGCCGAGCTCGCCGCCTATGAAAAACAGCGGGCCGAAATCGAGCACATGGAGGCCTTCATCAGCCGTTTCCGCTACCAGGCGAGCAAGGCCAAGCTGGTGCAGAGCCGCATCAAGCAGCTCGAGAAAGTCGATCGCCTGCAGCCCCCGCCCGGTCTCGAGAAGCCGCCCGCGATCGCCTTTCCCGCATGCGAGCGCTCCGCCCGGCGCGTGGTCGAACTGAGAGGCGCGGTCAAGCGTTACGACGGCCTGACCGTCTACGGCGGCATCGACCTCGAGATTGAACGCGGTGCGCGTATCGCGCTGGTCGGTCCCAACGGCGCCGGCAAGTCCACCATGATTCGGCTGCTCGCCGGCATCGAAGATCTTACCGCGGGCCAGCGCACGGTCGGCGACCGCGTCGCGCTCGGCTACTTTGCGCAGAACCTGTCCGAGTCGCTCGATTACGACCGTACAGTGCTCGACGAACTCGGCCGCGACGCCCAGGGGATGACCACCACGGAAATCCGAAGCCTGCTCGGCGCGATGCTGTTTTCGGGCGACGACGTGAACAAGCGCGTGGGTGTGCTCTCGGGTGGAGAGCGCGCCCGGCTCGCGCTGGCCAAGGTGATCGCGCGCCGCAACAATTGCCTGCTGCTCGACGAGCCCACCAACAATCTCGACATCGTCGCCAAGGAAACGCTGCTCGAGGCGCTGCGGCGCTTTCCCGGCACCATAATCATCGTCAGCCACGACCGCCACATCCTGAACCAACTCGTGACCGAGGTAATCGAGGTCGGCCGTGGACACGCGATCCGCTACCTTGGCAACTACGACGACTACCTTTCGAAGAAAGCGTCGGAGGACGCGGGGCGCAGCGCGGCGCTCGCGACGCCCGCCGTCGCGGCCAATGCGAGCGCCGCGGCTGTCAGCAATGGCGGTCCCGCCACTGCACCGGTTCCGTCCGCTACGGCGATGGAGAACCGCGGCGCCAACGGCGACGGCGCCAAGCCGCGGGCTGGACGCAACGACGGCGCCCGCAACGTCGATCGCGAGACGCAACGCGCGAAGTCGCGCGCGGCCAAACAACGCGCCGAACTCGAGACGCAGATCGAAAAGCACGAGAGCGAGCGCGCGGCGCTCGCGCTCGAGATGAACGACCCGAACTTCTACCTCGCGCGCAAGGACGCCAATGACATGATCGCCCGCTACGATTGGCTGGGCCGCGAGATCGAACGGCTCTACGAACAACTGGTAAGCTTCGAGCAACCGCAAGCGCATTAGCCCTCCAGGCACCCTACCCTTTCGGACTTTCCCGGCCGGATTCGCGTCGCGAAGACAAAATCGCAAGCCATAGCACAACGAAGTCCCAATGATTCGGGAGCAAACCGCATGGCGTCGACCGTGCGCCAGCCGCTAGAATTCAGTTCGTGGAGGCCGAGGAAAGCTCTCAGCCAGGCTCTTGGATTCGCGACGCGGTCGGCCGGCGATGGCCCGGTGCGTCCGTGGCCGGAATTGTCGCGCTCAAAGGCGACGCCTCGAGCCGGCGCTTCTGGCGAGTTGCGCTCGAGCCGGGCCACGCGCACGAGGTTCCGCCGACGGCGATCGCGGTCGACCTCGGCCCCGACGATCTGCCGCTCTACGCTCGCGCGCTGAATCTGCTCCCCGAACCGCTGCCCGAGCCGCCCTGGCTCAATCTACATCGCTTTCTGCGCAAAATCGGCGCGGCCGTCCCCGACCTGTTCGTGGCAGACAACCGGGCGCGGATGCTGCTGGTCGAGGACGTCGGTGAAATCGCGCTGTTTGAGGCGGCCACGCGCGGCGACGCGGCCGATCTATACCGGCTCGCCGCCGACGAACTCCTGCTGTTTCATCTCGAGGGCACGCAGCGGCTCGACGCCGGCTGTATCGCGGCGCGCGTCGCCTACGATGCACGCCTTTTTCGATGGGAACTCGAACAGTTCGCCAAATACGGAATCGAGGCGGCGGCTCCGGGCGTTGACCGCGGTGCGATCGCGCCCGAACTCGATCGGCTCGCCGCGCGGCTCGATAGTTTCCCGCGCGTCTTCTCCCATCGCGACTACCACGGCCACAATCTTTTCGTGCAGATGCAGATGAACCATCGCAACGAGCCGCGCCTTCGCGTGATCGACTTCCAGGACGCCCTGATGGCGCCTGCCGCGCAGGATCTGGCGGTGCTGCTTACCACGCGCGACGCCTCGCGCGTAATCACGCCCGCGATCGAACGGCGGGTGCTCGACTACTATTACGCCGGGATCGTTCGGCGAGGCGCCACGCCGCCTGCCTTCGCCGATTTCATGGAAAGCTACCGCCTGTGCGTGCTTCAGCATGCGCTCAAGGTCATCGGCCGCTTTACCTTCCTCGAACGCGAGGGCAAATCCGGTTACGCCCGGTATATCCCTTACGCGCAGGCGCAGGCGCGCCGGATGCTCGCGGAGGAGTCCGGCTTTCCCAACCTGCGCGCCGCCCTCGGATCGTGATCGCGCCTACGATGAGGGCGCTCGTACTTTCGGCGGGCTACGGCGAGCGGCTGCGCCCGCTTACCGAAAAAATCCCCAAGCCTCTGCTCGAAGCCGGGGGCCGTCCGCTGATCCACTATCCGCTCCTGATGCTTCGCCACGCGGGAATCGTCGACGTCGCGATCAACGTCCACCATCTCGGCGCCCAGATCGAGCACGCGCTCGGCCGCGGTGAGGCGCTCGGCCTGCGCATAACTTATTCACCCGAGCCCGCGCTGCTCGGCACCGGGGGACCGCTGCTCGCGCTGCGCGATTATTTCGGCAAAGAACCCTTCGTCATGCTCAATTGCGATACGATTCTGGGCCTCGACCTGCCGCGCATGATCGCGTTCCATCGGGAGCGCGCGCCGCTCGCGACCTTCGCACTGCGCGACGGCGGCGATCCCGACGCCTACAGCCGTATCGAAATCGACGCTGACGGAAGGATTCGCCGGATGCGCCTGTTGCGCGGACGCTCGCGCGGCGAGTTCGACGATTATCCCGCCGAACTTGCGCCGGAGATTGCCGCCGCGCTCAAGCCCTACATGTATTGCGGTGCGATGGTGTGTGAGCCGGCTGTCCTCGAGATGCTGCCGAAAAATCCGCCGTTCAGCCTGATGGGCGGTCTGTTTGCGCCAATCGCCGCGCAGGGGCTGCCGCTTTGCGGTTACGTGGACCGCAGCTTCTTCCGCACGGTTGACGATCTGGCGAGCTACGAAGCATTGCGCGCCGAGTTCGCCGCCTCCCCTCCCCCGCTCGCCTATTTGCCGCGCTGATCACGCGCGCCGCCGGACGATCAGGCGCGAAGGCCGACCGCCTCGCGCAGTTCGGCCGCCGCGGCCCCGCTGCTGCTATCGCGCATGCGAAACCCGCCGAGACGCCGAATCCCGGCCAGTCCGACGATCAGCGTCACCGCGTTGATCCCGATCAGCACCCACATCGCGTACCAGCACAGGATTCTCGCGAGCGCCATGCCCGGCGGCAGCAACAGCCAGACGATCCACACCGCCAGCGGCGATCCCACGGTCCCCGACAGATGGAGCAGGATTCGTGCGGCGCGCGGCGCGGCGATATAGCTGCCGAAATCCATCTTGAGCCGCGGCTCGAGTGCCCACAGGTAGGCGTAGTCGTAGCGCACGCCGAGCGCGCGGCCGCATGCGAGCTTGATGAGCGGCTGGAAGGTCGTGGCCCAAATCGAAACGCTCACGATCGCGAGCAGGTTGGAGGCGGTCGCGAACGCCACGATCAGCAGCACGGCGCCCGCTATCGTGGCGGCCAGCTCGACCGTGATCGCGCTGCCGACTTCGATAGTCCTGCGGCCGCCGCGCATATGGAGTTTGCGGCTGACGCGCGCCACCGCGTCGGCGATTTCCTCGCGCTCCGCGCGCGGACGCTCGCGCAACGTCCGCAACAGGGATTCCCACGGCCCCGGACGATAGCGCCCCGCATCGACGTCATCCTCGATCGTGGCGAGCCGCTTATACAGTTCGGATAATTCGCTGTCCGCTGCCATCTCGTGCCCCCGGCAATCGCGATTTCGCGCAACCTCCTGCTCGCCCTTACCCGGGGGTCCGACGTTCAAATCTGATAGACGAACGCGCGCTTTTCGCACGGACTCAAGTAGACCTTCGCGTCGGGCTTGAGTCCGAGCGAGCGCAGCCGTTCATGATCCATCTCGACCCGGACCGGATCACCCCACTCGCTCGTCAGCTCGATCTTAACCCGCGTTCCCGCCGAATTGATATGCCTTATCGTCGCAGGAAAGGCGCCCTTTGTGCTGGGTGCCGTGTTGATCTCGAGCAGATGCGGCCGGATGTGGATCATCGCGCGCTCACCTTCAATGTGAACGCCGTTGCCGTCTTCGACCGCTACCGAGGTTCCGTGGATATAGACCCGGCCGTCATGAATACGTCCGTGAAACAGGTTGACGTTGCCTAGAAAGCCCGAGACGAACGGTGTTGCCGGACGGTCGTAGATTTCTTCGGGCGCCCCGACCTGCTCGATTTTACCGTTGTTCAGCACGGCCACGCGAGTCGCCACCTCCAGCGCCTCCTCCTGATCGTGAGTCACGAAAACGCCTGTCAGATGCAATTCGTCATGCAGCCGCCGCAGCCATCGCCGCAACTCCTCCCGCACTTTGGCGTCGAGCGCTCCGAAAGGTTCGTCAAGCAGTAGCACCTGCGGTTCCACCGCGAGCGCACGTGCCAGTGCGACCCGCTGGCGTTGCCCGCCGGAGAGTTGCGCGGGGTATCGCGGGCCAGCCCATCCCAGCTGCACCAGCTCGAGCAGTTCATGGACACGCGCGCGAATCTCCTCCTTGTGCGGACGGCTCCGGCGTGGCCGCACTCGCAACCCGAACGCCACGTTCTCGAACACCGTCAGGTGACGGAAGAGCGCGTAGTGTTGAAAGACGAAACCGACACCGCGCTCTCGCGCGCTCCAGCCGGTCGCCTCCTCGCCGCCCAGATGCACCGAGCCGCAGTCGGGTATCTCGAGCCCCGCGATTATTCGCAGCAGCGTGGTCTTGCCCGAACCCGACGGACCGAGCAGTGCCATCAGTTCGCCCTTTTCGATCCTGAGACTAACGTCGCCCAGAGCGACGAAATCCCCGAAGGATTTGCGCAGATTGCGTACTTCGATACTCATGCGGCCTCTCGCTTCGTTTGCGTTCCTTCCCGCAAAGCCATTTCTGCGGGCTCGACCTTGCCGCCCAGGATGCGTTTGGCGACGAGCGTAACCAGGGCAAGCGAAGTCAGCAGCGAAGCCACTGCAAACGAAGCTGCGAAGTCGTAATCGTTGTAGAGTATCTCTACATACAGTGGCAGCGTATTGGTTAGCCCGCGAATATGCCCCGAAACCACCGAGACCGCGCCGAACTCACCCATCGCGCGCGCATTGCAGATCACCACACCGTACAATAGGGCCCATTTCACCTTCGGCAGCGTGACCCGGAAAAAGGTCTGCCAGCCGTCAGCGCCGAGCGTGAGCGCCGCCAGCTCCTCTTCACTTCCCACACTTTCCATCACCGGGATCAATTCGCGCGCGACGAATGGAAACGTCACGAAGGTTGTGGCCAGTATTATTCCGGGAACCGCAAAGATTATGCGGATATCGTGGGCGGCGAGCGTCCTGCCAAGGAGACCCTGCGCGCCGAAGAGGAGCACGTAAATCATCCCGGAGATCACCGGCGACACCGCAAACGGCAAATCGATCAGTGTCGTCAGCAGGTTCTTGCCGCGAAACTCGAACCGGGTGATCGCCCATGACGCGGCCAAACCGAACACCAGGTTGAGCGGCACCGCAATCCCCGCCGTCAGCAGCGTCAGGCGAATCGCGCTGCCCGCTTCGGCGTTGGTCACCGCGGCCAGATAAACGCGCACGCCCTGGCGGAGCCCCTCGGCAAATACCGTCAGTAGGGGCAGGATCAGAAACACACCGAGAAACGTCACCGCTATTCCGACGATCAACGCCTGCGCCCATACTGGTTCGCTCGCCGCCCGCCGCATCCGGACCAGCGCGTCGTCGCGCGGCACGGTGACAAGCCCCGCGTGCAGCATACGATTCAGCTCCCACTCATCCGTCGGCATGGCGCCCCGCGCTCCATGTCTGCAAAAGGTTGATCAGGAAAAGCATTGCGAACGACATCACCAGCATCACAAGCGCGATCGCGGTCGCACCCTCATAATCGAATTGCTCGAGCTTGGTCATGATCAGCAGAGGCACCACCTCGGTGCGCATCGGCATGTTGCCGGAAATGAAGACAACCGACCCGTACTCACCAAGCGCGCGTGCAAAGGCCAGCGCGAAGCCCGTGATCAATGACGGCATCAATGCCGGCGCGATCACCAGGGCGAAGGTCTGGAGACGGGACGCGCCCAATGTCGCCGCCGCTTCTTCCAGTTCCTTCTCGAGGTCCTGCAGCACCGGCTGAACCGTCCGCACCACGAACGGTAATCCGATAAACGTAAGCGCGACGATTACTCCGATCGGCGTAAATGCCACCTTTATCCCGAGCGGCTCGAAGAGCCTGCCGATCGCGCCGTTCTCGGAGTAAATCGCGGTAAGCGTGATTCCGGCGACGGAGGTCGGCAGCGCGAACGGCAGATCGACTATCGCGTCGAGGATCGCCCTGAGCGGGAAGCGGTAACGCACCAACGCCCACGCCACGACAAGACCGAACGTCGAATTGATGCCCGCTCCCGCGATCGAGGCGCCGATACTGAGCTTGTACGCCGCCAACACGCGCGGCGACAGCACCACGCTCAGGAACCGATGCCACCCCATGCCGGCCGTCTTAAGCAGGATGGTGGAGAGCGGGATGAGCGCGATGAGGCTCAGGTAGACTATGGTATAGCCCATCGTGAGCCCGAAACCCGGGATTACACTACGCCTGCCGGTCTTCATCTGCACTGTCCCGCTCTCCTGCGCGCTGCCCCCGATCCTACGGCTTGTAGATTTGGTCGAACACACCGCCGTCGGCAAAATGGGTCTTCTGCGCCTTCTCCCAGCCGCCAAAGACTTCGCCGATCGTAAACAGCTTGATCTTCGGAAAGTTAGACTCATATTTCGCCGCGACAGAGGCGAGCCGAGGCCTGAAATAGTGCTTCGCGGCGATACTCTGTCCCTCCTCCGAGTAGAGATACTCGAGATAGGCTTGTGCGACCGCTCGTGTCCCATGTCGATCCGCGATCTTGTCAACGAGCGCGACCGGCGGCTCGGCCAGGATGCTGACGGACGGATAAACGATCTCGAACTTGTCCTTTCCGAACTCGTTCACCGCCAAATACGCCTCGTTCTCCCATGCCAGGAGGACGTCCCCGATTCCACGCTCTACGAACGTCGTCGTCGAGCCGCGTGCCCCCGAATCCAGCACGGGCACGTTCTTATAGAGTTGAGTAACAAAATCCTTCGCCTTGACTTCGCTGCCACCGGGCGCCCGCAGCGCATAACCCCATGCCGCCAGGTACGCCCATCGCGCGCCGCCGGAGGTCTTCGGATTGGGTGCGATCACCGAAACTCCCGGTTTCACTACGTCCGGCCAATCCTTGATTCCCTTCGGATTTCCTTTTCGCACCAGGAAAACGATGGTCGAGGTGTACGGGGAACTATCGTAGGGCAGGCGGCTTTGCCAGTTGGCTGGAAGCAGCCCCGCCTTTTCGTGGATCGCGTCGATATCGTAGGCAATCCCGAGCGTAACCACATCCGCCTCGAGACCGTCGATCACCGCACGCGCCTGCTTGCCGGAACCTCCGTTGGAAACATTGATTGTTACGTCTTGAGCGTTCTTGGCTTTCCAGTTTCTTGCGAAGGCAGCGTCGAACTCTTGGTAGAATTCGCGCGTCGGATCATACGACACATTGAGAATCGTCTGTGCGGCGCGCGCCGAGGCGGTCACGAGCCAGACTGTCAGCCCCGCCAGCGCGATCAATTTTCGGTTGAAGTTCATCAGTCCCCTTCGATTAATCCACATGAGAAACAATCGGCCTTAGTACGCGAACTCGACGTTGGCGAAGATCGCGTGCTGATCGCGTGGGACCAGGTTTGGTATTACGTAGGTGCCCACGCTGGGCAATTTGCGTCCGTTGAGCGTGCTGCCGGGAACGTAGTTGAACGTTGCGGCTTGCGAGACCGGTAGACCGAACTGCCCGTGATAGAAGGACAGGTTCTGGCTATCCAGAGCGAAGCGCAGATACTCGTTGTACTGGTAGCTGATGCCTGCGATAAAGCGCTGGAAGTCCAGCGGGTTCTCGGTGATACTCGTGTTCGGCATAAACCACTGGAACATTCCAAACGCGGTCAACTTGGTGCCGGGGATGTGGTAGTGGCCGAAGAAGTCGAAACCTAATTGGCGGGCCCGGCCGTTGTTGAGCATTGCCTGGTAGACAGCGACTTGCGGCCCGAAAGTGCCGAAGCCGTCGTAGCAAGGTGCCGCTGCCGTACAAGTGGGATTGCCTGCGAATGGCTTGGTTACCGCTCTACCCGTGGCGGTGCCAAAAGCGTCGAGTGGCCCGGTGCCGGAATAGAGGTTGCTCAGAGTAAATGCGTTCTTACCGTAGTCGAGCTCCCCGGCAATGTTCCACTGCTCCGCGCTGTAATGCACAAGCCCGGCGACCCGTTCGAAGTATGAGGTGGTCGATTTGAGCGGGGTGGAAACTCCCTGTTGGTCGGGCGCCACGTTGCCCCACCCGTAGTTGTAGAAGCCGGTCAAGCCCAGTCCCTGATATCGCCAGTTGGCCCCAAAAGGATAAGCGGTGAGACGCCCCATGACCTGCGGGGCGGAGCTTTGATCCTGGGTGCGGAAGCTGCCCTCGTCATAAACCCCAAACGCGTAATCGAGGAAGTTCGACTCACCGCCGTAAAGCTTGACCGGCCCCGCGGCCTGCAGACCGATCTGGCTCGATGACAGGCCCAGGTAGTTCCACGGACCCAGGTTGACAAAGCGATACCCGTACAGGTCCTCTTCCCACGGAATGAAGGGATTGGGCTGTGCGCCCAAGGTGAGGGAGCCGCCCTTTAGCGAACCTATGCTGTCGAGCAGCCCGCTGTACTGGACATAGGCGTACTTCAGCCGCACATTGAGGTCACCAGAGAGGTTGGTGCCGGCTGCGCTGGTGCTGCTGACCGTGCTGGCGGTGGCAGTGCCGTTGGCCCGGTAGATTTCCGGCGTGAAACGAAACAGCAACTCATCGGTAGGCGTGTAATAAAGATTGGTATACACGCGTGTTATATCAAAGGAGTTAAAGCCGTTGTTGCCCGGGCCGGGCGGGTTGATGTTCTCCAGTGTCTGCGGTCCGAAGGCCGTATGCGTGTAGGCCGAATAGTCGAGATAAGCCAGG
>Ga0187771_10001743_pt1 | contig 14801 bp, 11 predicted proteins | sample 0116_SJ02_MP15_1_FD_133139 | JGI IMG/M metagenome (GOLD analysis project Ga0187771, IMG submission 133139) | Tropical peat soil microbial communities from peatlands in Department of Meta, Colombia - 0116_SJ02_MP15_10_MG | ecosystem: Environmental > Terrestrial > Soil > Wetlands > Peat | place...
GCCGACCACTGCCCGCCACCCTCCATCTGCTCATCCATGGCTCGACGGTCAGGATCGTTGGCAGATCTCCCGAGGAGGGTGTCTACAAAGTACTGCTCTTAGTAACAGACTCTGTCGGTCATCGCACCGCAGCCTCGTTCATCTTGCGAGTGGTGTAGCCCGTCGGAGAACAGCGAGGTGCTGGCCTGAGGGAGCGAAGACAGAACGCCTGTCTTCTGCACGAGGTGTCCGAGCGATCGGACGCGCGAAAGGCCCGCTGCCTAGGGACATCGTTGTGAATTTGGCAACGGTGGGCGCTGAGGGACTCGAACCCCCGACCTGCTCGTTGTAAGCGAGCTGCTCTGACCACCTGAGCTAAACGCCCGTCGTGTATTGGTAGACAGCCGTTCCCGAGGTCCGACAACGCGAGCGAACGGCTGACCGAGCACGCCATCATCGCGCCCCGCATCGAGCTTGTCCCCGGCAGGCGGTCGGTTACGGACTCTCCGAATCCGGTGGCCCGAACGCGTAGACCGTGACCGCTCCGCCGCATGTCTCCACAGAGACGGGAACGCTTAGTGACTCGGACGTCTCGGGGATCGACACGCCGACCGAAGCGACTGTTGAACACCCCACTCCCCCGACTGGGACGTCGCTCATGATCACGATGAACTCCGCCGAGCCTCCAGTCGACAGCGTCACCAACCCCGGCCGCGGACCCCCGTCGATCACCGAGATGGGAAGCTCCGGTCCTGCTCCAGCACCCGAGGCACTAGACGGTCCGAAGAAGCGAAGCTTCGGATATCCGTCGAGCCCGCACTGTGCCGGAGCCCTGTTGGTCAGCGTGAACACGGTGTACGAAGTCCCCGCGGCCGCCCCGCCCGCCGAGGTTGAAATCCCGAGCACCCCCGTCGAACAGGTCGGCACACCCCCGATCGTCGCCGCGGTCCCCGTCGAGCCGGGAGGCTGCGAGGTCGGTGTCGTGCGGTGTCGGTGGTGGGTCCGCTGCTCGTGCGCGGAAGACGCACCGTGCACCGAGGACGCACAACCCTCCAGAGCGACACCACCCAAGAGGGCGACAGCCAGGATCAGTCCCCGACGGACGGCTTCTTGTCGCACAACGCGCCTTTCCCTCTCGCTACGGGAACAGTCCGCGCAACCGAGTCGCCTCGGCGACACGGCCGAGACCGAGCGCCACGGCGGCCCGCCGCAGCGGCACCTTCAACGCGATCGACTCCTGCCACGTCGCGTCGAAGGCCCGCTCCATCGTCTCGCGGTGCCGTGTCGAGAAGACGCCCGGCTCCCAGGCGTAACCCTGACGGGCCTGGGCCCACTCGAAATACGACGCGACCACCCCGCCCGCGTTGGCGAGTACGTCGGGCACGACGGTGATCCCGCGCTCTTCGAGGATCGGGTCGGCCTCGGGCGTGGTCGGTCCGTTCGCCGCCTCGACGAGCACCCGCCCGCCGAACGACGAGGCCACCTCGGCCGTGATCACACCGTCGAGCGCGGCCGGGATGGCGAGCTCGCACTCGATCGCGAACAGCGACGCCGGGTCGATCGCGTCGGCGTTCGCAAAACCGGCGACCGTGCCGGCGCGCCTGAAGTGATCGGCGAGAGCTGCCGGATCGATTCCGCCCGGATTGTGAATCGCGCCGCCCACATCGGCGATCGCGACGACGCGCACGCCGAGCGACGAGAGCAGGTAGACGAGGGGCGCGCCGACCTTGCCGTAGCCCTGGATGACGGCGCGCGATCCCGTGAACGCCATCCCGAGCTCTCGGAACGTCGCCTGGGCGCAGAGCACGACGCCCGATGACGTCGCGCCGACATAGCCCACGATCCCCCCGATGGCGATCGGCTTGCCCGTGACCACACCAGGGGTCACGTTGCCCCGCATCATCGAGACGGTGTCCATGATCCAGGACATGATCCGGCCGTCGGTGTTCACGTCCGGCGCGGGAACGTCCCGATCCGGACCGAGAAGTGACGAGATATCGAAGGCGTAGCGCCGCGTCAGCCGCTCGAGCTCAGCCTCCGAAAGCGAAGCCGGGTCGACGACCACCCCGCCCTTGGCGCCGCCGAACGGGATGTCGACAACGGCGCACTTGATGGTCATGTCCGCGGCGAGTGCCATCACCTCGTGCACGTCGACCGCGGGATGGAACCGGATCCCTCCCTTGCCCGGTCCCCGAGCCGTGCTGTGCTGCACCCGCCATCCGGTGAAGACCTCGACATGCCCCGCGTCGCGGCGGATCGGGATCGCGACCTCGAGGATCCGCTCCGGCGCGACGATGATCTGGGTGAGTCCCTCCTCGAGACCGAGGAGGTGCGCGGCGTCCTGGATCCGGGCCCGGATCGCGTACCAGGGATCTGCGCGCTCGTCGCTCACGGGGTCACCTCGCCACCGCTGCCACTCGGCAGAGCGTACTGCCGGGTCGTCAAACGATGGATCCGCCGGCGTGCACCTTGGATAGGGATTGCCGATCCGACAACTGTTCTGCCTCTCGGCTCGACGAAATGAGAGGTGACTGGCTGAGCAGGAGCAACGAGTAGAACATCAGACCGAGGAAAACCCCTTCCACGATCGCGCGCGAACCTGTGGCGTGGACGTGGTCACGGAACAGCCAGATACCCATGATGATGCTCGACAGCGGGTTGACGATGAGCAGCGCCGCCTGTGACGCGGCCACCGGACCCGCGTCGAGGGCGTGCTGGCTGATGATCAGCCCGATCAACCCGGCGACGGCGACCCCGTACGCCTCAGGATGCGAAAAGACGTAGATGACGCCCCGGGGCCACTCGTTGGCGACCGTCTTGATGAACGCCGCGGTCAGCGCGAAGCAAATCCCGGCGCTCACGCCGTAGCAGACGGCCCGCCACGAGCGTGGGCCGCGCTGGGCCGCGAGAATGCCGAGCACGATGGCGCCCACCGAGGCGACGAGCAGAAGGACCCAGTCGAACTTCGACGGGACGCTGTGGCCCTCCTTTGAGTAGCTGAGCCAGAGAAAGACCGCGAGACCGATCGCGGTTCCGAACACGGCCACCCAGTCGGTCCATTTGAGGGCGTGGTGAAACCATGTGCCGAGGATGATGACGAGGAAGAGGATCTCGGTGACCATGATCGGCTGCACGGTCGACAGGTTCCCGAAGGACAAGGCGATCGCTTGCAGCATGAAGCTTCCCGTCGTCAGGGCGAGGCCCACGAACCAGATCGGCCGACGAAGAACGGCCGCCATCAGCCGGTGATTGACCTTACCCACCAGACTGGCCTCCTCGACGCCGAGTCGTTGGAGAACGGTCGCGAACGCGTTCGCCACCGCAGCGAGAAGCGCCAGCCCGAAGACCATTTGGACTGTTATAGCCGGTGCGAGCCGAACGACGCCTTAGACCCTGGAGCGGTCTCGTTCGGTGAACGGGTCGACCGGCTTGACCGACCAGGTGAGCCGATGGATTGGTGTCGTCCCCAGGCGGGCCACCGCCAGGCGATGCTCGATCGACGCGTACCCCTTGTTCCGCTCGAAGCCGTAACCGGGATGGATCTCGGCGGCCGCGGTCATCAATCGATCCCGGGTCACCTTGGCGAGGATCGACGCCGCCGCGACGACTGCACAGAGGCGGTCAGCCCTGACGACACTGACCGCTCCCGACCGCCCCGTGAAATTCCGCGGTCCGTCGACGATGATTCCGTCCGGCGAGACGTCGAGACCTTCCAGCGCCCGCCGGGCAGCCAGGCGTAGTGCTGCGGCCATGCCGAGATCGTCGCACTCCACGGCGCTCGCGTGCCCGATCGCGTGGCAGCAGAGGTGCCTGAGGACGGGCGCGAGAAGCCCTTCACGTTGTCGCGGCGAGAGCAGCTTCGAGTCGCGCACTCCTGCCGGAAACGTCTCGAGACTGTCGCGTGAGACGACCGCGACGCAGACTGTGAGCGGTCCCGCCCAGGCGCCCCGACCGACTTCGTCGATCCCCGCGACGGTCCGGCAACCTGCGGCGACGAGCTGCCTCTCCACCTCGACCCCCGCATCTCGGTCCGCCGCAGGCATCGAGGATCCTTCAGGGAACCTGCCACTCGCCGCGGGTTCCTCTGCGGGCTTTGTCCCCCAAGTTGACGAGGTCCTCGACCTCGGACCGCGGCGCGCGGCGCATGAGCAGTGGGATCGCCTCCGAGGGAGGACGGTTCCCGTAGCACACGGCGACGACCTGCTCGGCCACGGGAACTTCGACCCCGAGCCGGCGCGCGAGATCGACGACCGGCCGACAGGTCTTCACTCCCTCGGCGACCATGCGGGTTCGGCCGACCACGTGCTGGAGCGACTGGCCCTGTCCGAGCGCGACGCCGACCGCGAAGTTGCGGCTCTTCGGGCTTGTACAGGTCGCGACGAGATCGCCGAGTCCCGCGAGTCCGGCGAATGTGGGCGGCTCGCCTCCGAGCGCGACCCCGAGACGGGTGAGCTCGGCGAGAGACCGGGTGACCAGTGCGGCCCGGGTATTGTCACCGAACCCGAGCCCGATCGACATCCCGCTCGCGATGGCCAAGACGTTCTTCACCGCCCCGGCGATCTCGCAGCCAATCAGATCCGGGTTCGTGTAGAGACGGAGGGTCTCGGTCGCGAACAGATCCCGGACCTCGACGGCGAGGCTCTCGTCCGCAAAGGCGATCACCGACGCCGTGGGCTGTCCACCACACACCTCCGCGGCCAGGTTCGGTCCCGTGAGGACCCCGACGGCGTGGCCCGGCCAGCACTCTTCGACGATCTGGGAGATCCGAGCCATCGTCTCCTGTTCGAGACCTTTCGAGAGACTGAGCACGGGCACGCCGGCCGGAACCGATCCTGCCGCGGCGCTGAGAACGGTCCGTACGCCGTGACTTGGAAGGGCGATCACGACGAACTCGGCTTCGCGTAGCGCGTCCTCGAGCGACGAGGTCGCCCGCAGTTGATCCGGGAGACGCAGATCCCCGAGGTAGAAGGCGTTCGTCCTCCGGTCGCGTATCTCGGCGGCCACCGCTTCCGAACGCGACCACAGCGTCGTGGTTGTGCGCGCCGCAACGAGGGACGCGATCGTCGTCCCCCAGGAGCCGGCGCCGAGCACGACGAGGTTCATCGACACCTCCTCACCGATTCGTCGGCCTCAGGCGCAAACTGCCGACCACGTTCGCCACGCTAATGCTCGCCATTCCGGACAGTGATGCGATGGCGACGAGACGACGCGCCCCATGCGATGGGCGCGAATCGGCTCTTCGGCACACAACGGGGTCGACCGTAGACTGCCGGCGTGCGCGCCGTGCTCGTACCCGTGAAATCGTTCCGCCTGGCCAAGATCCGGCTCGCACCCGTGCTCGACGACGAGGCGAGAGAGAGACTCGCGCGTGACCTCGCCGAGATCGTGGTGTCGGCCGCCAAGGACGCGCCAGTCCATGTCGTCTGCGACGACGGCGAGGTCGCGGACTGGGCTGTCCAGCGGGGCGCGACGGTCCTCTATGCACCGGGGCTCGGGCTCTCGGCAGCGGTGGAGGCCGGTGTGAAGTATGTCGCCGAGAAGGGATTCTCACTCGCGGTCGTCGCCCACGCCGATCTGCCGTTCGTGACCGACCTGACGAGTTTCGGGTCGCCGTCAGAGGTCACGCTCGCACCCGACCGCAAGGCAGATGGCACGAACGTCGCTGCGGTGCCGGCGAGTGCGGGCTTCCACTTCTCGTACGGGCCGGGTTCCTTCGACCGGCACAGACGCGAGGCCGAACGACTCGGACTCCGCTGCACGATCGTCGACGATTGGCGGCTTTCCTCGGATGTCGATCTGCCCGCGGACCTCGAACTCGTCCCACGCGCCGAGGCGCGACTCCGCACAGATGCCCCCGGGAGGCCTCAGCAACCGAGGACATCGTGAGGCCGAGAATGCCTCGCGGCACCGGAGATGCTGCCGGGTGTCACAAGCGACCGGCTTGGCGAGCGCGGCGGTCCGGTTCCTCAGACGAGAGTGATCCGGCGGCCCGGCGGCTGGTCTCAGGCTGGACACGTTCCGCGCCCGGCGACGGCCTGAGCCGCTCGGCGCGCTGCACGCCGCGGACGAGCGACGGAAGATTGTTTCAGAGTGCTCGCGGCACGAACGACCCGCTCTGAGCCCTGGCTGGATTGTCAGGACTCAGAGCGGAGGCGAAACGTTCGGCTTTCAGTGTCGTGCCGCTGCGTGACGAGCTGAAGCCTTGCGGGCCGGGGCCTTGCGGGCCGGGGCCTTCTTCGCTGGAGGACGCTTCGCAGGTCGCTTGCGTGCTGGAACTCGCTTCGCCGGAGCCTTGTGGGCCGGAGCCTTCTTCGCAGGGGCCTTGCGGGCCGGAGCCTTCTTCGCAGGGGCCTTGCGGGCCGGCCGCTTCTTGGCGGGAGCCTTCTTGGCGGGAGCCTTCTTCACTACCTTCTTGGCACCGACCTTCTTGGCGGGGGCGCGCTTCACAACCTTCTTCGCCCCAGCCTTCTTCACTACCTTCTTCGCCCCAGCCTTCTTTGCGGCCTTCTTCGGCGCAGCCTTGCGGGCGGGAACGACCTTCTTCGCCACCGGCGCGGGCGCCGGCTTCTGAAGGACGGCGCTCGAGTTCAGGTCCGCCTTCAACTGGACGCCCGGGGTGAACCCAATGCCCTTGGACGCCCTGATGTAGACGGGAGCACCCGTTTGCGGATTCCGTCCGCTGCGCGCCTTACGTTCCCGCAGTTTGAATGTGCCAAAACCAGTGATGCGGATCGGAACCCCCGCGCGCACGCCCCTGGTGATCTCGTAAACGAGCGAATCGAGCGCGGACTCCGATTGCTGACGAGTCAGTCCCGTGTCGCCACTGACTGCCCCGATCAGTTCGGTTCTATTCACGGCCACCTCCTGTAAGTGTGGTGTAGCCGATGCAATAAAAGGCGATTTGGCCGCGAAATGCAAGCATTTGCGACCTGACGACGCGTCTTTCTCACAGTTCCGCGACCAGAACTCTCGACGGCTGTGCCGTCGAGGAGCGGCAGCGCCAACGTGTCCCTTGTAATTAAGGGCTTCTCAGGCCAACTGTGTTCACGCACAGAGAACACTCATTGCGGATCGATCGGTAGGAACTTCGTGAGCACGCGCGTGCGACGATGCTTTCACGACGTCGTTCACGGCTCTGAAGGACAAATCGAGCAGGGACGCGCTGGCACGCGTGCTCGCCGCGTCGGTCGCGCACCGGCACGGCATCTACCTCGGTTCCTCGAACGGCGATCCCGTGTTCGCGCCACCCGAGCACGGGACGCTCGTTCTCGGTCCGCCCCGTTCCGGGAAGACGTCGAGCGTGGTTGTGCCAAATGTTTTCGCGGCCTCGGGCGCGGTCGTCTCGGTTTCGACAAAACGGGACGTCCTCGACGAAACGTGCGCGGTGCGCGGCCGCCTCGGTGAATGTCTCCTCTTCGACCCGAGTGGCACCGTGGAAGTACCCCCCGGAGTCCGCCGGATCGGTTGGTCGCCGCTCACCGCCTCCTCGACCTGGGACGGGGCGGTGTTCATGGCCGAGTCGATGGTCGGCGCGAGCCGCGAGGGCCGGGACCGGGTCGACGGTTCGCACTGGACCGAACGGGCGGCAGCACTGCTCTCGTCCGTCTTTCACGGTGCCTCGCTCGACGACGCCTCGCTCGACGACGTCGTCTCGGCGGTGAATCGGAGAGCTCCGGAGCGTTTCGTCGCGGCTCTCGCGCGCCAAGACGCGACGCTCGCCCTCGATCTTCTCATCGGGATCACCGAAACGGAGGAGCGGGAGCAGAGCGCCATCTGGTCGACCGCGTCCGGCGTGCTCGCCGGTTACCGAACAAGCGAGGCCCTGGCGAGCGCGGGACTCGAACGCTTCGACCCGGAACGTTTCGTGCGCTGCCGATCGACCCTCTTCGTCGCCTCGCCGGCCGAGTACCAGCTGCACCTCGCGCCGCTCGTCGCCGGCATCATCCGGGACGTCCGCACCGCCGCCTATCAGCACAGCGCGACATCACCGCCGCGCTCGCGCCCGCCCACGCTCCTCGTACTCGACGAGCTCGCCAACATCGCCCCGCTGCACGACCTTCCGGTGCTCGTCGCCGAGGGCGCGAGCCAAGGCGTCGTCACGCTCGCCAGCTTGCAGGACCTGTCCCAGGCCCGCGCACGCTTCGGCACCCAAGCAGACGGGTTCCTGACACTTTTCGGCACGAAACTCGTACTCGCCGGGGTGAGCGATGTCCGGACTCTCGAGGCGTTCTCGACGCTCGCCGGTCGGCGTGATGAATTGGTCACCTCGACGACGGTGTCCCGCACGCCCGGTCGCCTGTTCCGCCACACCACCCGGACGGTCAGCACACGACGTGAGCCGCGACTCTCTGTCGACGCCATCGCCCAGCCGCCCCTGGGGACGGCCATCGCCTTTGTCGGGGCCCGACCTCTGCGCGTCGAACTGACGCCGCACCATTGCTCGTCGCCGTGGCGCGAGGTCTCCGGCTCGGCCTTGGCGCCGCGGACGCGGACCGGACGACCACTGCCCCGGGTTGGACCGCGACTCGGACCGAGCGGCAGATGGCTCATCGACTAAGCGACAGCTCCCGGTCGCGCGAGGGAACGAAGACGCGGGCACCCCGTGTCCAGGCGATGTCCTGCCGGCCCGGACCCGCCCCGATCCGGTGGCCCCGGTCCGGCCGCTCAGACTCGAAAGCCTTCGCGCGCCACGCCTGGCGGGCGCGCCGGCCGTCGGGAGACCGGCCCAGCTCCCGACGCAGCTCCGCCGGCTCGGCGAGCTCCAACGCGTAGGACCGGTCGCTCCCGAGATCGCGTTCCACGGGCGCGACCGAGACGTGGGAGCGGGTTCCATCGGGAACGTGCGCGATCCCGGGACCGAGGATGCGCGCGCCACCGAAGACGATGAGATCGATATCCTCCGCCCGCTGGCGGCGCAGGGCGTCCCGCGGCCCGGCGACCTCGATCCCCAAGCCCGCGAGGCCACGCGGTTCGGCGGCGACGACGACGAAACGGCGTCCTTTCGACCGGCTCTCCTCGCCAAGCAGCCGGATTCCGCCGAACGCGGCCGCGATGTCGGCGGCGAACACGACCTCGACGCCTGCCACGGTGTGTCGCTCGAGCGTCTCATCCGGATCCGACCGGGCAGCCGCGACGGCTCTCGTATCGCGGCGCTCCGGCCCGGAGATCCGCTCACGTCGCGAGTCTCCCGAGAAGAGAACGACCGTCATTCCCGTCGCTCGCGCCTCTTCGACGAGCGGGACGACCGCGCGCAACGGACAGCGGTCAGGGTGGGCGACGACGACGAAGGCGTCTCTACCAAACGTCGTGCGCTCAACGAGCGCAGCGGTCGTGACCCCCGTCGCCGCCTCGAGATGAGCGGCGGCGTGTCGGTCCGGCGCGAGGCCGATGACCCGACGTCCGCGGCTGTGGGCCACGATCGCGGCCTCGCGCAACGCCGCGTAGACGAGGACGGGGTCGTCCTGTCGGCCGGCCCCGAGGACGCCCGCGATGGCGGGGCCCTCTGAGCCAGCAACCCCGTGGCCCTCACGACGCGCCCCGAGCGCTGGCGCCGACGAGATCGCGGTTTCCAGGCGCGCCCGAAGCGCCGCGATCTCCTTGGTTTCGAAGCGCTCTTCTACGAGACCTCCCGGGATCCGCCCACCGCCGGTCGCACGCAGCCGAACAGCCCGCAATCCGCATCGGGCGAGTTCGCCTGAACCGAGGTGCGCGTCGACCGCAGCCTCGACGCGCTCTACCGGGGCCCCGTCGTCGAGACGAGCACACGTCGCCCGGATCAGCTCACGTCGGTCGAACGAATGGCCAAGGGACTCTGCCGTGTCCGCGACACGATCCGCGAGACCCATGTCGCGCGCACCTGGGAGGTCCGCCACCCGGGTGGCCCGCCCACCGAGCTTGGCGACCGTCGAGTGGGACACTCCGAGCGCGAACGCCCGTTCGCGCCACGCCGCGACGAGCGTCGGGTAGTCCACGCTCGGAACCTTGTCGGGTCGGGTGCGGTCGGCGGCGACTCGCGCCGCGCTCCTTCCCGACCATCCGGTGCGGGCGAGTTCGGCGGCAATCTCGGCGCTTCGTCGGGAGAAACCCCGCAACGCCGCCGCAGGAATCCCGATGAGGTCGGCGAATCCCTCGGCGCGCGCCTGCCACGCGACGGACAACCGCTCCGAGATCTCGGACCGAAGCTGCGCCCGGTAGAGGGCTCCGGCGGCGGAGGCGTGGGCGAATAGCGGACGGGCGTCGAGCGCCGACCACCTCCCGTCGCCATCCGGCGCGAGGTTGGCGACGACGAGATGGGTGTGGAGGTGAGGGTCGGCGGCACGACTCGTCCGATGGAGGAACGACGCCGCGACGAATCCTCCGACCCGGGCGATCTCGCCCCCGCGCCGGACGTAGGCGGCGTGCCGCTCGAGGTACCCGAGGGCGCCGGCGACGGCACGCTCGTGGGCGACACGCACCTGCTCGACGGCGTCCGTCGGGCCGAGCGCGTGGAGCAGGCTCACGGACTTCGGGGCGGCGAAGGTGCAATCCAGGGCCGTCACCGAAACCCGGTCGTGACGGGGATCGAGGGGCACGAGCGTCGTCGGGTCCACTCCCGCGAGGAGCGTCGACAAGCTCGCGGCCTCGACGCGCCGGCCGAGAAGGCCGAGGCCCAAGGCGAGGCCGCCCCACCAGGCGCCGTCGGGTTCCACGAGCCCCGGACGACCGCGCGACGACCCTCGCGTCGCCTCGAGGTAGTAGAGCTCGCGGCCTCGCCGCACCTTCGCCACGCTGAGCACCGCGGGCGACGGTAGAAAAGGGACTTGACCCGCTACCTACCGCCGGGTCGAGGGCGTGCTCCTCGACGCCGGCGGTGATCACGATCGTCGCCCGGGGGCCGCGACGACTCGGCCTGGTAGCGGGTGAGCGCCCGGTGGGCGACCCGGGCGGCGGCGGCGGCGAGCTCGGGCGGATCGAGCACCTCGGCCGACGGGCCGAGGCGCAAGACCAGACATCCAAGGAAGTACTCGTCGGCGACCTCGATCGGCGCGACAACCCGGCCGTCGGCCAGCGAGGTCGGCGGGGCCGCCACAAGCCGGTCGACGAGCGCGTAGCGGGACGGATCGAACGCGAGGTGGGCGGTGCGCGCCCTCGCCCCCCCAACGAAGGCCCGCGTCCCACCGAGCTCCGCCGGCAACGAGCGCGGGGTGACCGGTTCGCCGAGGCGCCGGACGCCTGTGATGCGCCTCACCTGGAAGCGGCGCCAGTCCCCGGCGAGGTCGCAGAAGGCATCGAGGTAGAAGAGGCCCTCGCGGGCGACGACAGCGTAGGGCTCGACGCGGCGCGTCGTCTCGTCGCCGCGCTTGGCGCCCAGATAGTCGATCTCGATCGCCTCGCCCGTCGCCGCGACCTGACGCAGCTCGTCGAGGTGCCCGGGGACCTCGAGCTCGACGGTCACGCGTTCCAGCCCGAGCGCGCGCCCGAGCTTGCCGACGGCGCTGGCGAGCGGGCCAGAAGCCTCGACGCCGGCGACCGCGAGCATCGCCCGGGCGGCGGCGGCCAGCGCGAAGCCCTCGTCCGGGGTGAGCCGCGCCGGACGCCGGAGCGCGTCGAGCCCGAAGGCGATGACACGATCGTCGTCGACGATGAGTTCGAGCAGCGCGTCCGGCGTGTAAGGGGGCAGTCCGCAGCACGCCGCGAGCTCGAGTTCCGCAACGAGTTCCCGTTTGCCGTAGCCGAAACGCGCCGCGAGATCACCGATGGACGACTCGCCGACGCGGGCCAGGTGCGTGAGGACGGCGAGAAGGCGGCGGAGGCGCGCCCCCGCGTCCACCAAGTCGGGCAGGTCACCCGCAGTCACTTCGGGCCGCCCGTTCGCCGGGCCTCGGCCTCGAGTCGACCGACGACGCCGCGGCGCATCTCGTCCGGTGCGAGAACCTCGACCGCATCTCCGAGCCCAAGTACCCACGAATAGAAGGCCTCCTCGTCGCCGACAGCGAACACGAGGCGCACTGAGCCGTCGTCGTCGCGCCCGCGCACCGCCTCGGCGCTGACGAGCGCGATGGCACCCTCGGCCGCGCGCGCGTCGACGGAGATCTCGACCTCGGTCGACTCTGACTCGAGCGGGCCGGAGACGCTCGGCTGGAACGGCACGTAGCGCAGCTCCGTCGCGGCGTCGAAACCTTCCGGACGCTCATAGCTCCCCGGTCTGCCGGCGACGGGGATGTTCTCGATCCGGTCGACCCGGAACCGGCGCAGCCCGCCGGACCCGCCGACGTTGGCGTCGCGGCCGACGAGATACCAGCTGCCGCCGCGGAAAACCAGTCCATAACCGTCGACCCGTCGTTCGCGTCCGTGGTAGGCGAAGCTGATCGGGGCGCGGTCGAGGACCGCCTGCTGCAGCAGCCCGAGGGCAGGCAGCGACGGCAAGACCGCGACGGGGGCGACGTCACTTGGACCTCGCGCGCCGAGCTTGTGGAGGACGTCGCGGCCGGCACCGCCCTCGAGGCGCACGGCGAGCAGCGCGAACGACAGCGCCGCCTCCTCCTCCGGGGTCAGGTTGAGTTCGGGGAGGTAGTACTGCTCGGGTAGGATGCGGTATCCGACCTGGTCGTCGCCGTCGATACGTTCGACGGAGATCGGGATCCCGTTGTCGCGCAGCGTGCGCTTGTCTCGTTCGAAGGCCTGGCGCAGCGCGCCGGAGGCGGACGGATAGCCCGCGACGGCGCCGCCGATCTCTCGCAGCGACATCGGACGGGAGGCGTCTAGCAGGGCCAGAACGAGGTTCGTGATCCGCTCAAGCCGGCTCGGCCTCGACATGCAAGCAATCTAAGCCCGAGCCTGGGTGAGAAGTTACCGCTACCCGAGATGGATGGCCGGCTTCCCGAGTCGGGCGGCAGGTGCGACAGGACCGATGATGACGAGGCGAACCAATTGTGAGCTGCGCAACGTGGCGATCGTCGCCCACGTCGACCACGGCAAGACCACCCTCGTCGACGCCCTGCTCCGCCAGGCCGGCGCGTTCGGGGACCACGGGGCGCCCATCGACCGGGTCCTCGACTCCCTCGACCTCGAGCGCGAAAAGGGCATCACGATCCTCGCCAAGCAGGCTTCCTTCCGGTTCGGGACTCGCCGGTTGAACCTCGTCGACACTCCCGGTCACGCCGACTTCGGTGGAGAGGTCGAACGGGCCCTCGCCATGGTCGACGGCGCGATGTTGCTCGTCGACGCGTCGGACGGACCCGGACCCCAGACCCGTTTCGTGCTGCGCAAAGCTTTCGCGGCGCGACTGCCGGTGGTCCCCATCGTGAACAAGGTCGACCGGCCCGACGCCCGGATCGCCGAGGTCGTCGACGCGACGATGGAGCTTTTCTTGGAGCTCGAGGCGCCGGAGGATCAGTACGACATCCCGTTCCTTTTCGGCAGCGCCCGCGACGGCTGGCTGACCGCCACCGAGCCGGCGGGTCCGGTCCCCTCCCCGCCCGCCGGCGGCGACCTCTCGGCCCTCGTCGAGACGCTCTTCGCCCACCTGCCCGCGCCGTCGTACACCGAGGGTGCGGCGCTCCAGGCGCTCGTCACCAACCTCGACTCCTCGCCGTACCTCGGCCGCCTGGCAATCTGTCGCGTCGTCGAGGGCACGATCGAAGACAACCAGCCCGTCGCCTGGTGCCGGCGGGACGGGACTGTGACGCGGGTCCGCGTCAGCGCGCTCCTCGCCCCCTCCGGCCTCGACCGAGTCCCGGTGAAATGGGCGGGCCCCGGTGAGCTCGTCGCCGTCGGCGGCCTCGCCGAGGTCACCGTCGGGGAGACGCTCGCCGACGTCGACGCTCCGGTCGCCCTGCCGCTCCTCTTCGTCGACGAGCCCAACCTTTCAATGACGGTCGCGGTCAACTCTTCGCCGCTCGCCGGCCGGGACGGGACCAAACTGACGGCGCGCCTGTTGCGATCCCGCCTCGAGGCCGAGGTGGTCGGGAACGTCGCGATCCGCCTCGTCCGGAGCGACCGTTCGGACACCTTCGAGGTGCACGGCCGAGGTGAACTCGCCCTCGCGGTCCTCGTCGAGACGATGCGTCGAGAGGGTTTCGAACTGACCGTCGGTAAGCCCCAGGTGCTCACCCGGACGGTCGAAGGGGTGCGCTGCGAGCCGATCGAGCGCTTTTCCCTCGAGTTTCCCGAGGAGCAGCTCGGCGCCGTCACACAACTCGTCGCCCGGCGCAAGGCGCGGGTCGACCGCGTCGCCCACCACGGGACCGGCTGGGTGCACCTCGAAGGGCTCGTCCCTTCCCGCGGGCTGATCGGGATCCGCGGCGAGTTGCTCACCCAGACGCACGGGACGGCCCAGCTCCACCACTCCTTCGAGCGCTACGAACCCTGGCGGGGCGAGATCCGGTCGCGAACGAGCGGCAGCCTGGTCGCCGACCGCCCCGGGACAGCGACCGCCTTCGCCATCACGAACCTGTCCGAACGGGGGTCGATGTTCGTCGTCCCGGGCGAGGAGGTCTACGAGGGCATGATCGTAGGCGAGAGCTCTCGAGGCGACGACATCGACGTGAACGTGACCAAGGGCAGAAAGCTGACAAACATGCGGACCTCGACTGCGGACGAGTTCGTCAAGCTCCCGCCGATCCGTCGCCTCACTCTCGAGCAAGCGCTGGAACACGCCGACGAGTCCGAGTGCGTCGAGGTCACTCCGGCGACCGTCCGGTTGCGCAAAGCCGTCCTCGCCCGCCATGACCGGGCACGAGCCCGCGGCCGGGAACGCCGGGCGGCCCCCGGCTGAGGGCGCGGTTGACGAGCCGAGGCGGCGACGCTCAGGCGAGCGGCGGCAAGAACCGGGTGAAGCGCAA
>Ga0187771_10001744_pt1 | contig 14798 bp, 15 predicted proteins | sample 0116_SJ02_MP15_1_FD_133139 | JGI IMG/M metagenome (GOLD analysis project Ga0187771, IMG submission 133139) | Tropical peat soil microbial communities from peatlands in Department of Meta, Colombia - 0116_SJ02_MP15_10_MG | ecosystem: Environmental > Terrestrial > Soil > Wetlands > Peat | place...
ATGACATGCGAAGGGCTCAGCATGACAGACGATGATCTGCTCAGCGTCCTGCTAGATCAGCGCCACGGCACGAATAGGGGAGCCCGACCCAGCGCGGATTTTGAGGGGCAGAGCCAGGAACAAGCAGAAGTCGGGGAGCTGGTCGAGGTTGCAGAGGTTTTCAATGATGAGGACCTGGTTTTCGAGCACCAGGGGATGGATAGGATTTTTCGCCAGCGCCGCCGGCGGGTCGGGCGAGAGCGTGTCCACGCCGAGCGCGGCAACCTTCTTGGCCACGAGGTATTCCGCCGCTTCCCAGCTCACCCCCGGCCAGTCTTCGACGTAGCGCTTGTCGGCTGGACGCAGCGCCCAATGTTTTGACCAGCCGAAATCGAAGAGCACGATGTCGTCGGCGCGCAGCTCGCCGTGCCCAGTTTCCCATGCGGTGACGAAGTCCTTGCTCACGTAATCGCCTGCTTTCATATGGCGGCAGTCGAGGCGGGCGGCGCGGCCCAGCAGGCGCTTCGCATGCACTTGCTCGATGGTCACGTGCGCGCGCGGCTTCGCATCGCTGATGAAGTGGGCGGGGGCGTCAACGTGCGTGCCGTTATGCTCGTTCATCACCAGTTGGTAGGTGAGCGAGCGCCCTCCGTGCCAGTACGATCCCCAGAGTTCGTGGAAGAACTTGGAGTGGGTCGGGTAGTTGGGGATGTGCTCTTCAAGCGTTTGACTGAGGTCCACGAGCCGCGCGTCGCGGACAACGTCCAGCAATTTTCCGGTGTCAGGCATGATTTTCCCCAACGGATCCGTGAGCAATGGCTTTTTGACCCGCGGCAGCCAGCTTCAGGCAGAAGTCAGACAAATCCAGCCCCATCCGCAAACGGGCGGAAGGCGTGAGTTTAGCCATCTCCGCCCGGTATGCGCTGCGCTCTTGCGCCCGGAGTCCTGAGCGCTTGCCAGCTCGTCCTTTCATGCACCCATCCTATACCAAGGAGTTCGGTGATATCCAGCCACGAGGAGAGGCGAAGAGTGTGTCGAGACCTGTCTCTTCAATCCCCGGCGATCGCAAAGTAACCAACCTTGCTCCGCACGGAAACGTTCTTGCGGTTGATAACGACACGGATGGCTCGGAAGGTGCCGTCCAGGGTGCTGTTGGTGGGGGTGTAGCCGATGTTGTACTGCTCGTCCAATTCGCGGTTGATGGCTTCCAGCGAGTCCGCCAATTGGATCAGCCGGCCCGCCGAGAAAGCACCCGTTTCGGCGCCCAGGCCTTTGTTCTGGGAAGTGTCTCCGATCTGGCCATGCGATAAGTAGCCCGTGCCCAAGTCGGAGCCCGTTGCCTTTTCGAGAGGGAAGTAGGCGGCGCCCCCGGTCGCCTCGGCGATCGACGACAAGATTTTATCCGCGGGGTTGGCGAAGCCGTAGGGGGAGTTGTCGATGGTATAGATGGCCGTCTCCGCGCGGTGCGCCATGGAGAGGGCTTCGTCGAGGGAATGCTGGCTTTGCACGTCCACGCCGTCGCTGATGAGCACCAGGACGCGGCGGACGCTTTCCGGGTCGCCCGCGTGCATCATCTTCTCTCGGCACGCGTAGTAAATGGCGTCGTACACGGCTTTCCCGCCGCCGGCCTTGAGCGCCCGGATTTTCTCGTTCAGCACATCCGGGTCGTTGGTAAAGTCCTGGACGATCGAGCTGGTGGCGTCAAACGTCTGAAGATATATCTGGTTCTTCGTGAGGTGACCCTGAAGCATGTTGTAAGCGAATTCGGTGGCGGCGTCTTTCTGGAACGACATCTGGCGTCGCGCGCTGTTGCTGGTGTCAAGGAGCAGGCCGATGCGAAGCGGCGGCTGCGGCTCGAGGTGGAAGTAGCGGATGGCTTGCAACTTCCCGTCTTCGTAAATCTGAAAATCCTTCGGGCTGAGGTCAATTACCGGGAGCCCGCGCTTGTCGAGCACCGTTATGGGAACGTTGACGACTTCCACTCGAACGCGGATGCGGTGCGTGCCGGGCTCGGTCGCGGAGGGGTTGGGCTTGGCCGGGGAGGTCTGCGCCTCTGCGTCCTTGGCTGGGGATGCCGGCGGGTTGGGCGCCGTTTGCTGCCCGCCTCCTCCGTCCCAAACCGCGGCCTCGACAGGGGATGTATTTGGGGTCAGCAAAGGTATAGGGCCTGCGGCCACGGCCGCCAGGGCGGCGCAGACGGCATAAGCCAGCCAGGTCGGAATAACCCGAGCGATGGACCGCTTGCCACCTCGCCATCCACTCATGCTTGGAAACCTTCCCCCTTGTCGAGCGTAGGTTACCTCATTATCTTAACTCAAAGCCGGGGCCGCCGGAAGTCGTGCTCTTCAGTTATGTCGTCGACCCAATGCCTCTGTTCGAGAGACGCCATCAGGGCGTCGAAATTTGTCCAAAGCTCCCACAAAATGAGGCGAGCTGCCGTACAATTAAGATTCTCAAAAGGGAGGGGGGCTGCTGTGAACGCAGGATTCATTGGGTTGGGGAACATGGGGCTGCCGATGGCCCGGAACCTCCTCAAAGCGGGGCACCGGCTGGTGGTGTACAACCGCACGCGGAGCCGCGGCGAGGAATTGGCGAAGAACGGGGCCCGAGTGGCCGAAACGCTTGCGGAGACTTGTGGCGGCGGAGTTGTCCTGACTATGCTCGCCGATGACCGGGCGAATGAGGAGTGCACGTTTGGTGTGGGAGGGATTTTGAACGCCCTGCCGGCAAACGGCCTGCACGTCGCGCTTAGCACCATTAGTACGGACCTTTCCCGTCGCCTCGCTGAGGCGCACCGCGCGCGGGGCCAAAGCTTCGTGGCCGCGCCGGTCTTCGGCCGGCCGGAAGCAGCCGAGGCGGCGCAGTTGCTGGTGGTTGCGGCGGGTCCCCCCGAAGCTCTGGAACGCTGCCGCCCGCTGCTCGAGCCCCTCGGCCGGAAGCTCTTTGTGGTCGGCGCGGACCCGCCCGCCGCCAACACGGTTAAGCTGGCCGGCAACTTCCTGATTGCCTCGATGCTGGAGACCCTCAGCGAAGCTGTTGCCCTGGTGCGGAAGTCGGGGGGCAATCCCTCTCAGTTCCTGGAAATCCTCGGCGGCTCGCTTTTTCAGTCCCCGCTGTACGAGAATTACGGGAAGCTGATTGTGGAGGGGCGATTCGAACCGCCCGGCTTCAGCTTGCGCTTGGGTCTGAAAGATATCGGCTTGGTGCTGCGCGCGGCGGAAGCCGTGGCTGTCCCCCTCCCCGTGGCCAGTGTGGTCCGCGACCACTTACTGGGCGCGGTCGCGCGGGGGCAGGGTGACATGGACTGGTCGAGCCTCGCGAAGGTGGTGGCGGAAAACGCGGGCCTCAAGTAGCGCAGCCTTTGCTTGGGGAAGCCGCGGTCCTTTCTTGCAAGCATGTGGAGTCAGGGATATCGGTGAGGTGAACAATGCGTATAGCCATTGGGTCGGACCACGCGGGTTTCGTCTTGAAGCAAGAGCTGGTCAAGGACCTCCGAGGCTTGGGCCACGAGGTGATCGACCTCGGCACGAACAGCACGGAGCCTGTGGATTACCCCGATTACGCCCAAGCGGTGGGGCAAGCAGTCCTGGCGGGTCAGGCGGAGCGGGGCGTCTTGATCTGCGGGAGCGGTGTCGGCGCGGCGGTGGCCGCGAACAAATTGGTGGGAATCCGGGCGGGACTCTGCCACGACTCCTATTCCGCACACCAGGGCGTGGAGCACGATGACATGAACGTGCTGGTCCTGGGCGCGCGGGTCATTGGATCGGCCCTGGCGAGCGAGTTGGTCCACACCTTCCTGCATGCCGCTTTTTCCGGTGAGGAGCGGCATCGCCGCCGGCTCGCCAAGGTGACGGCTCTGGAAAGCCGCCGTTAAACGGAGGAGGAACGAATGAAAGCCATTCGCGTTCACGAGTTCGGCAGCCCTGAGGTGTTGAAGCTGGAAGAAGTCCCCGACCCAGTCGCCGGCCCCGGCCAGGTATTGGTGCGGATCAAGGGTGCGGGCGTGAACCCCGTTGACACCTACATCCGCACCGGGACTTATGCTCTTAAGCCTGCTCTGCCTTACACGCCCGGCATGGACGCCGCCGGCGTCGTGGAGGCGCTGGGCTCGGGCGTCAGCGGCGTGAAGGCGGGAGACAGGGTCTACGTGAGCGGGACGCTCACCGGCGCCTACGCCGCGCTTGCCTTGTGCGAGGCCTGGCAAGTGCACCGGTTGCCGGAGCGCATCAGCTTCGCCCAAGGGGCGGGGGTAAATGTCGCTTACGCAACCGCGTATCGCGCCCTTTACGATCGCGCGCAAGCCCAGCCGGGGGAGACCGTCCTGGTCCACGGCGCGAGCGGGGGTGTGGGAATCGCCTGCGTCCAGATGGCGCGGGCCGCTGGCATGCTCGTCGTGGGGACGGCGGGCACCGGCGAGGGACGCCACTTGGTGACCGAGCAGGGCGCGCATCACGTGCTCGACCATCGCGCGCCCGGCTACCTCGAACAACTTCTAAAGCTCACCAATGGGAGAGGGGCGGACGTCGTGTTGGAAATGTTGGCCAATGTCAATTTGGGTAAGGACTTGGCCATCCTCGCCCCACATGGGCGAGTCGTCGTCATCGGAAGCCGCGGCACGGTGGAAATCAATCCCCGCGATACCATGCGCCGGGACGCCGCCATTCTGGGTTTTACCCTGCTGAACGCCTCCCGGGAAGAATTGGCGCGCATTCACGCGGCGGTCGTGGCGGGATTGGAGAGCGGCACGCTGCGCCCGGTGGTGGGCCGCGAGATTCCGCTGGCGGAGGCGCCACGTGCGCACCAAGCCGTCATGGAGCCGGGCGCCTACGGAAAAATCGTATTGGTCCCCGGATGACTTCTGCCTGTGCGGGCCCTAGCCCACGAAAACCGATGCGATATGGGGGCGTGATGGGTCGGCAGCAACTTCGTTAGCCGCTAATAGCCTCGGGGGCGGTCGTTGCCCGGCTTAACGGGGTGCTATCGCTCGTTTGATATCGCGTCAGTGCGCCGTGGTGAAGGCCGTGCCGGCGGATGAAGTAGATCACCCCAAAGAACCCCAGCCCTCCGATAACCTGCGCCGCCAGAGCTGTGTGCATCCCGGCGCTCAAATCGAAGCGGTCGGCAATCCTGCCGATGGTCAGCGAAGCAGCGGGGGTGGCAAATAGATTCACGAAAAAGTAATAGATTCCCATGCCAGTGGCGTGCGCTCGAGGTGGGGTCAGGTCATGGATCAGGGCGGTCACCGGTCCGTGATACCAGGTCATAAAGAAGGAGCCCACAAAGAAAAAGGAGAGTACGCCCGACTTGGTAGGCGCTCGCAACGCACCCAGGATGAGAGGCGCCGACATCAAGAACCCGAGCGCGGGCACCAAGGCGCGCCCCCACGGAACCGCTTTGGCCAGCCGGTCCGCCAGCGCCGCTCCGATCAGCACGCCCAAAATCCCCCCCACGACCATGGTCGAGCCCAGCATGGTGCCCGCTTGGCTGAGAGTGAACCCCTTGTATCGGTAGACAAACTCCGTGCCCCAAATCACGTAGGAGTGGCCGGCGAATACGATGAACCAGCCGCTCAGCAGGACCATCACGTAAGCCGGAACGCGCAGGAGGTCGCCCATGGGAATGCGTCCGCCGCTGGGAGCGCGCGAGGGCTCGCGAAAGCGCGCGATGCTCAGCGCCAGTATCAACCCCGGGAGCCCCACAACGAAGAACGCCGGGCGCCAACCCACCCACTGCGCGAGGATTGCTCCCAGAGCCAGACCGGCGGCGCCGCCCATGAACATTCCCAGGTCAAACACGCCCTGGACTCGCGCGCGAATCGTTCGCGAGAAGCTCCCGGAGATGATGGCATTGGCGGCCGGCGTATAAGCGGCCTCACCCACCCCGACCATTGCCCGCGCGCTGACCAGCCACGGGAAGGATGCGGCCAGCCCGCTCAGAAATGTCGCGCCACTCCAAAACAGGATGCCGTAGCTGATAACCTTTTTGCGGGAGGTCAGGTCGGCGAGCCTTCCCAAGCCCAGCGAGCCAAAGGAGTGGACAAGGCTGAACGCCGCCACCAGCCAACCGAGCTGAGTGTAACTAATGTGGAAGTCCGCCTTGATGAGCGGAAAAAGCGGAAGCACAATCTGCCGGTCCATCCAGTTTACGAAATTCACCAGCGTAAGGATCAGGAGCACACGTTTCTGGTTGCCAGTGAGGTGATGGGTTGTCATTCCGGGTCCCCGCGCGGCCCCTGCACACCCGCGGTTACCGTGACTTTACGCCCAGCCGAACTCGTCCGTCAATGCATCGCGCACGATTCGTTTGGGCGGTCTAGCCCATCCGTTTGGCCGATTGACATCGCTTACCGGCTGTGCTACGAAGAAAAGAAAGGGGAGCAGAATTCATATGGGCGCAGAAGAGCTCCAAGCTGCCTGGGAACTGCTGAAAGAAGCTTACCAGTACCAGATGGGTGGAGATTACGACATGGCGGTCGAGCTCTACAAGCGCTCTTTGGACCTCCACCCCACGGCCGAAGCTTATACGTTTCTGGGTTGGACATACCGCTTTCAGGGGAAGATCGAGGACGCCATCGCCGAATGCAAAAAGGCGATCCAAATCGATCCGGAATTTGGCAATCCCTATAATGACATTGGCGCGTACCTGATCGAGAAGGGTGAATACGACGAGGCGGTCCCCTGGCTGGAGCGGGCGCTGCATTCCCGCCGCTACGAGTCCTACCATTACCCCCACTACAATCTCGGGCGCGTCTATGTGGCGAAGGAGATGTACGCTCAGGCGCGCTCCCACTTCGAGCAAGCCCTCAAGCTCTCCCCGGATTACACGCTCGCCAAAGAAGCGCTGGAGAAAGTCCGGCGGAAACTGCAATAAATAAAGTTTCAATTCTGAAGATTAGAGGAAGCTCCCTGCTGGCATTCCAGCCATTCTAGCCGTCCCGCTATCTTATCTTCCGCCCTTTAGACTTTATCGTTCTGTTCTTCTCCTTTATACTTTCGCCTGTCATCCCGCGGAGGAGTATGCAAGCGCTTCGCCATCGTCACCCAAAACTCAGCACTCAATACTCTTCATTCAGGACTCGCCATGCCTAAATCCGAATTGCAGTACCTGACCGACGAGTTGAACAAGCTTCGCGAGCAGAAGCTTTATCAGAAGCTGCGGGTGCTCGAAACGGAGCAGCTTCCGGTGTCGCGCTTTGACGGACGCGAGGTCATCAATCTCTCCTCGAACAATTACCTGGGCCTGACCACTCATCCCAAGCTGCGCCGGAAGGCCCTGGAAGCGATCGAGCGATGGGGCGTCGGCTCGGGGGCGGTGCGGACCATTGCCGGCACCATGAGCATTCACCTGGCGCTGGAAGAAAAAATCGCCCAATTCAAGCGCGTCGAGGCCAGCGTAGTGTTCCAGTCCGGTTTCACCGCCAATGCGGGGACCGTGCAGGCCATCCTAAGCCGGGAAGACGTGATTATCTCCGACGAACTCAATCACGCTTCCCTCATCGACGGCTGCCGGCTTTCGCGTGCGGAGATCAAGATCTTTCCCCACAAGGACCTCGAAGCCTGCGAAGCGCTCCTGGAGGAAGTGGCGGGCCGCGGGTGCCGCAAGCTGCTGGTCACGGACGGCGTTTTCTCCATGGATGGCGACATCGCGCCGCTGCCCCAACTCGTCGAGCTGGCCGAAAAATACGGCTGCATCATGATGATTGACGATGCGCACGCCTCGGGCGTTTTGGGGCGCAACGGGCGGGGAACCGTGGACCATTACAACCTCCACGGCCGCGTGGACATTCAGGTCGGGACGCTTTCCAAAGCCATCGGAGCGTTGGGCGGCTATGTCTGCTCCACGCACGACGCCATCGAATTCCTCTATCACCGCGCCCGCCCGTTTCTTTTTTCCACTTCCCACCCCCCTTCAGTGGCCGCGACTTGCCTTGCCGCATTTGAAGTCCTCGAGGAGGAGCCCCAAGTCATCGAAAAACTCTGGGCGAACACAAAGTTCTTCAAAGAAGGCCTGAAGAAGCTGGGTTTCAATACCGGCGTCAGCGAAACACCCATCACGCCCGTCATCGTCGGCGACGCGGCGCTTGCGCACGATTTTTCCCGCCAACTTTTTCAGGAAGGGGTCTTCGCCCAGGGCATCGGCTTCCCGACCGTGCCGCGCGGCAAAGCCCGCATCCGCACCATCGTGACCGCCACGCACACGGAAGACGAGTTGCATCGCGCGCTGGAGATTCTGGAAAAGGTCGGGGAAAAGCTCGGGATCATTTAGCGGCGTTAGTACGTCCCCGCTTCTACGTCATTCCCTCCCGCTAGGTTCGTGGATATAATCGTAGTGTTCGGCCCGCCGGTATGACCGGGGCAGTTCAAATTCAGGGCACACACCATGCGTCGAATGATGTTTGGGCTATCCATCCTCTCGCTCGCCGCTCTCGCGGTTTCGTTGGCTTCTAAAGAGGCTCGCTCCGACCCCCGCCTGAAAGGCGCGTTTCGCCGCGCCGAGAAGAACGGATGGATATTTGTGCATTTGGAGGGCGCCCCTTCCGAGGTCGGGTTCCAGCAAGGATATCTGTTGGCCAAGGAAACCCTGGATGCCGAAAAAGTGACGGTCCTGGAGGAGACCCGCGACAGCAAGAAGGACTGGCAGTTTTTCCGCGATGCCGCCCGCGACATGATGTGGCCGCATATCGAGCAGGAATACCGCGAGGAGCTGCAGGGTATTGCGGACGGGCTGAAGGCGCAGGGGGTCAATCTCGATGTTTGGGACGTGGTCGCCCTGAACGCCTCGCCGGAATGGGGCTACTACGTGAAGGAGTACGACCGGCAGCACAAGCTTGAGACCTCGGCCCGGCTCGCCGCGGCGGAGCATTGCAGCGCTTTTGTGGCCACGGGTGCTTACACCAAGGACGGCAAGATCGTGATCGCGCACAACAACTGGAGCGGGTATCTCGAGGGTGAGCGTTGGGTCGTCATCGTCGACCTCGCCCCGGCCAAGGGTTATCGGTTCCTGATGGACAGCATGCCGGGATTCATTCATAGCGGCGACGACTTCGGCATCAACTCGGCGGGGATCATGATTACGGAGACCACCATCTCGCGCTTCGCCGGCTATGACCCGAACGGCATTCCGGAGTTCGTTCGCGCCCGCAAGGCCATGCAATACGCAGGCTCCATCGATGAATTCGCGCGCCTCATGAAGGAAGGGAACAACGGCGGCTATGCCAACGACTGGCTGGTGGCCGACCGGAAGACCAACGAAATCGCCAGCCTCGAGCTGGGGCTGAAAAACGTGCTCCTGGAGCGGAAGCAGGACGGCTACTTTGTGAGCTCGAACTTTCCCATCAGCTCGAAGCTCGCGCGCGAGGAGACGAATTTCGACCTGCAAGACGCGGGCGAAAGCTCCAATGCGCGCCACGTGCGGTGGCAGCAGTTAATGAAGGGGTACAAAGGCAAGATCGACGTGGCGGCGGCGCAGCGCTTTCTGGCCGACCATTACGATACTTACGAGAAAAAAGACGACCCCGACGAGCGCACCCTCTGCGGACACATTGACCTTTCACCGAGAGGCTCGCGGCCCTGGCAGCCGCCTTTCGGGACCGCCGGCGCCGTGCAAAACAAGGTCGTCGATTCCACCCTGGCCGAACGCATGTCGTTTACAGCCTCTGCCGGACACTCCTGCGGCATCGATTTCAAGGCCGCGGAGCACATGCGGAAACATCCGGAGCTATCCTGGGAAAAGGACCTCCTCCGCGACATGGACTCTCACCCCTGGACCACTTTTGCGATCGCTCCCTAGCCTATATCGTACCGCCAGAGTAGCGCGGCCAAGATTCTGTGGAGCCAGAGGCGCTCGCCCGCCGGCTGGTCAGCATTCGGCCGTCGCCCGCCCAATCTGGGGCGCATGGATTGATACACCAGGACCAAAACGGGCGGTCCGTTGCTGTGATGAAATCAGTGGACGGGTTCGGGAACGCCGGAGGAGCGGTCAGTCACGCGGGGCGAGCGAGGCCCCCATGCGATAGAAGTGGTTAAGCGGGACGCGGCCCGGCCCGATGGGGAAAGCCTTGCGGATCGCCTCGGTGACGAAGGCTTTAGCCAGCACAATCGCGTCGCGCAGTTGACGGCCCAACGCCAGATTCGCAGCCAAGGCGGAGGCGAACGCGCACCCCGTGCCGTGCGTGTTATCGGGCTTTACGCGGTCGCCGACGAACGTTTCCAGCCCCGCGCCATCGCACAGAACATCGATGGGCTTATCGAGATGGCCGCCGGTAACGATTGCCGCGCGCGCGCCCATCTCCAGCAGTTTGCGCGCCGCGGTCTTCATGGTCTCCACGCTGTCCACCGGGAGCCCGGCGAGCGCGGCGGCCTCGGCGAGGTTGGGAGTAACTACAGACGCTCGCCTCAGCAACTGGTCGCGGACTACCTCCAGGCCGCTGGCGTCGAGCAGCTCCAAACCCGATGAGGAGTGGATGACGGGGTCTAATACCGCCGGCAGCGAGGCATTGGCGTCCAGCACCTCGCACACCACTTGCGCATTGGCTCGGTTGGCCAGCATCCCGATCTTGAACGCCTTCACGGGACCATCCTGGAGAAGCGCCTGGATGGACTCTTTCAACACCCGCGGCTCGGTGGGATAAACGGCGGTGGCGCCCTGGCTATTTTGAACGGTCAGGGCGGTGATGGCGGCGACGCCGTAACAGTTGTGCGCGGAAAACGTCTTGAGGTCGGCAGCAATCCCCGCGCCGGCGGAGGGATCGAACCCGCCGACCGTTAGGATCACCGGCCAGGGCGAATTAAGCTGGTGATTCATCCTCGTTAATTCTCGGGAAGACCACTGAGCACTAAGAGAATTATAGAATCGCTCCCCCCGTTGTCAATAAAAGATTTCGACCGCCGATGGAGCGCTTCCCTGCTGCCGCTATTTCCCGGCGCTTTCCACACGCATTTCCGTGTCGGACTGGATTTGGAGCTTGACGGGCTGGGCAGTCGGCAGGGACATGTGACCTGGGTTCGTCAGCCGTGCGCTCATGTTTTGATGGACTGTAGACTGGGTTTCCAGCACCCGGCCGTCCTGGAGCGCGAGGAGCGCGCGGCCCTCCCCCTGGCCATCGATGCGGATATCGAGGCCCAAGCCCTGGGCTTCCAACTGGCCCAGGGGGCTGGTTTGCCGCAATTGCTCGAGCGCCGGGGTCAGGATGTTCGTAAATCGAAATTCCACGATCGCTGCCTTCGCGCCCCTGTAGCGGGTCGTTCCGGCAAAACGCGAGGTGCTCTCACCTTGCATTTGAAACGGGTAATCCGCGCTGGCTTCCGCATCGAGTTTTCGTTTCCACTCCTCGCCCCGCTTGACCTTGTGGTCGGGATAGAGCGAGGTGCCGATGGTATGTTCGAGCATGATGCGCAAGGCCTGCCGGAGCGGCTCGCGCAGGACCGGATCGAACTGGTCGAGCAGCGCTTCGACTCCCTCCAACCCCACCAATCGCCCCTGGCTGTCATAGCGGGCCGTTAGCGCTTGGCCAGCCAGCGTCTGGTTCAGCTCCTGTTCGGTCGCGCGCGCGGTCTCACGGAGGTTTTCCGGGAGCTTCTCCGCAAGGTCCGAGCGAACCTCGAACTGGTCGAAACGGTTCTGCATGTCCACCGAACCGTCGGGGTGAATCCCTTGCACGGTGAGCGTGGTCTGCTGTTGCACGCTGAACTCCGTGGGCATCGGAGGCAGCAGGTCTTTGAGGCCGGGCGGATCGGATTGAATCTGTGACCGGGTGCGCATGCTCGTGGTGTAAACCAATTTCTGGCCGGGCTGGTAGCGGCGCTTCAGCTCGACTTTGCCGCCCCACGCGCGAGCGGGGAGAGCAGCGCTCAGACCCCAGGCGGCGACGGCGACGGCCAACACTGCCGAACGGACGCCTGTCCAGGTCTCTCTCCAAGCTTTTCGGGCTCGCGCTCCGCCGGGCCCGCCAACGGAGCGGATTCGCTCATGAGCGCGCATGCGCGGCATCCTTTTGGTAGCGCTCCAGGCACTCGCGCGAGCAGAAGTGCAGGGTTTGGGTTCCCGAGGTCAAACGGTGGGATAGTTCCGTGGACACGAACATGCCGCAGACTGGATCACGAACCGTCACGCCTTGACGCGTCTCCGGCGGGTTCTCGCGCGGCCCGCCCGCGGTTGTCCGGAAGTGGATGCGAGGCGTTCCAAAAAACTGCTGCAGAGCTCCACCTAAGAGTCGCACGAAAAGAAACGTGATCACCACTTCGAACAGGTAAAGCAGGATCCGTATCATAAAATATCTGACGGCGAATGCGGCCGCGAGGATGCCCTGCGAAGGGTGCCACTCCCGATGGCCTCCCTCACCTTCGGGGCGGGGCCTTCGCGGGCCGGGAGGGCATCAATGCGGCGCTCCGGAGGCACGCGCGGCTTCCAGCTTTTGCTTCAAGCTTTCCAGGGCGGGATGGTTCGGGTTGACCTTATGGAGCTGCTCCCAGGCCGCCTGCGCTACCGCAAGGTCGTGGGTACCCTCCAAGTTCACCACGACCATGTTCAGCAATGTGGGCTCGTGTCGAGGGTCGATCGCGAGTGACTTGCGGTATTCCCGCAGTGCCTGCTGCGGGCGGTCAGTATAGAAATAGGCGGTCCCCAGATCCGTGCGAGCGTTTACGTTCTTGGGATCGAGCTCCAGGGCTTTCTGGTACCACTCGATGGCCTGACCGTACTGCTTCTGATCGTAAAGGAAATTCGCGAGCTTCAAGCGGACTTCAGCATCCTGAGGATTCTGGGCGGCGAGGTCTTGGAACTGCTTCACAATCGCAGCGGTGTCGATGGGGGGATGCCCCTCCGGGAGACCGGGTGGCATCGTTCCTCCCGCCGGCGCGCCGGCCGTTTCGCCAGCGGGCATTTGTGAAGGCGAGCCGGCAACCACGGCCTTTTGCCGGGCGCTCCAATTCAATTGGGCGTCCGTGATGTAGCCCGCCAGAAAACCCACCACAAGAAAAACCACCGCGGTCAGTACGGTTTCTTTCTTCATGCAATTTCCTTGCGCGAAAAATCCATCAACTTGCAGTCTAAAGGACTGTTGGCAGTGCGTCAAGGAAAGCCGCCGGGAACGCGTAGGCAATGGGCGCTCGACACTACTGCGTCTCCGGTTCGGGGTCGATGCCCAAGGCATCCGCGACCCGGTTGATGTAGTTGAAGTATGAAATGACTTCAACCGCGTCCAGGATGTCGCGGTCTGAGAGTCCATGCTTGCGGAGCGTTTCGATATGCTGCCGGCGCAATGCCGCGGGGGCCCGTGTGACCCTCTCGGCGAACTTGGCGAGGGCCTTCTGGCGTGGCGTGAGCTTGGCCCGCCGCCAATCCTTCTTCACATGTTCGGCCAGCCTGGCGTCCCCCGATTCGCGACGGAGATCCTCTCCGTGAGCCTCGATTCAATAGAAGCACTGGTTGGCCCACGAGACAACCGTTGCCAGCATTTCACGTTCCACCCGCGAGAGACCCGAGGGCCCATACATGGTGGCGAGATACATCGCCACGGACTCGTGCAAAACGGGCGGGTTCAGGCTTTGCACCTTGAGGATGTTGAAAACCTTCCCGGCGCGTCTCACCGCCTGTTCGTATTCTGCCTTTAACTCGTCCTTGGCTTTTTGGGGCTCCACGATTTTGATCCAAGCCATGAGTTCCCCTCGGCCCTCCCGACTCGGCTAAAACCCGCAGAGGGCTGTCGCGCCTACTGCTTTTTCGCCTGCGGCCAGCGTTCGATGACGACTTTCTTCTCCGTATAGAACTCTACGGCGTCGCGGCCCTGGCCATGTACTACCCCGAAAAAGCTTTCCTTCCATCCGCTGAAGGGGAAGTAGGCCATAGGCGCCGCGACGCCGATGTTGATCCCCAGGTTGCCTGCCGGCGCTTCATAGCGGAACTTGCGGGCCGCCGCCCCACTACTCGTGAATAGGGAAGCGGCGTTGCCATACGGGCTGCGGGCAAGAATCTGCATGGCCTCGTCAATGCTTCGCGCGGGGACCAGGTTGAGGACCGGCCCGAAGATCTCGGTGTGGGAGAGGGCGCTCGGTGCGGGCAGGTTCTCCAATACCGTCGGCCGGATGAAAAATCCGCGCTCGAAGTTTGCGATCCTGGGGTTTCGCCCGTCGACCACCAACGCGCCGCCCTCGCGCTCGCCCTCGGCGATTAGGGCTTCGATGCGGGTCTGGCTCTCGCGGCTAATGACCGGGCCCATCTCCGTGCCTTCCTCCAACCCGTATCCCACCCGCATGGCGCGAGCCCGCTCAGCCATCAGTTCACGAAAGGGCCGCTGAGCGTCACCCACGGTGATAGCGACGGACACCGCCAGGCAGCGCTGCCCCGCGCATCCGAAGGCGCTCTCTGCAATGGCTCGGCTGGTTAACACCGAGTCGGCATCGGGCAGCACGATGACGTGGTTCTTGGCTCCTCCCTGGCACTGTACGCGTTTGCCCTGCGCTGCGGCTCGCGCATAGACCGCGCGGGCCACGGGAGTGGAACCCACAAAACTGATGGCACGCACCGCCGGATGATCGATCAGGGCCTCCGCGGTGCCACGACTCCCATGCACCAGATTGACGACCCCGGCAGGCAGGTGCAGTCCTTCGAAGAGCTCGAATACGCGCTGCATCGTAAGCGGGACCTTTTCCGACGGCTTCACGATGAAGGTGTCCCCGCAGGCGATCGCATAGGGAAGGAACCAGAAGGGAATCATGGCGGGGAAATTGAACGGAGTAAGGGCCGCCACCACACCCAGAGGCTGGCGGATTAGCGTCTCATCGATGCCCGGCGCGACGTCTTCCAGGTTGTAGCCCTGCATC
>Ga0187771_10001745_pt1 | contig 14796 bp, 14 predicted proteins | sample 0116_SJ02_MP15_1_FD_133139 | JGI IMG/M metagenome (GOLD analysis project Ga0187771, IMG submission 133139) | Tropical peat soil microbial communities from peatlands in Department of Meta, Colombia - 0116_SJ02_MP15_10_MG | ecosystem: Environmental > Terrestrial > Soil > Wetlands > Peat | place...
GGAAGAAGATCGATTTTAGAAGATTGATCCTTACGACCGATGGCGTGGACCCTGAAGGATTCCTCGAGGAGGGCTATCTCGACGCGGCGGTGAAAAGGGCCCTGAAGCTCGGAGTTCCGCCCGCCGTGGCGTATCAAATGGTTACGATTAACGTAGCGGACCATTTCCGTCTGGATCATCTGATCGGTTCTCTTGTTCCCGGAAGGATGGCCGATATTCTGATCATTCCTACAATGGATGAATTTTTGCCCAAACTGGTGATGTGCGACGGAAAGATTATTTATAGAGACGGTAGATCGACGGTTGAACCCGAGAAAATTTTTTTCCCGAATTCTATGTTCGATACAGTAAAAATTCATGATAATTTCCTGAGGGGCGAGGCCTTGGCGCAGCCCGCCAGAGCTTTAGCGAAGGAGGGGAAGGTAAGAGTGATGGAACTCGTGACAAGGCTTGTGACCCAGGAGAAACTTATTGATCTTGGGATCCCCGCCGAATCTGAAGACGTCATCCCGATTCTTGCCGTAGATCGCCTGGGCCGCAGAAAGGCCTTCATGGGGCTTCTCAAAGGATTTGGTCTTCAAAAGGGAGCGTATGGATCTACGATGTGCTGGGATACGACGGATATGATCGTCGTGGGATGCGATACCCAATCGATGGAGACGGTCATTGAAAGGCTAAAGGAAATTCGCGGCGGAGGCGTTTATGCGGCGGAAGATGAGGTCGTCGCCGAATTTCCCGCTCCTCTCTGCGGAATGGTATCGTTAAAATCGATCGAGGTAGTGAGAGAAGGGATAAAGCAGGTTGAGGAGTGCCTGAGGAAAAACGGGGTCACATGGGAAAAGCCCATGCTCACCGTCGACACCCTCGGAACCCCTGCCATTCCTCACCTGAAAATTACTCATGAGGGATATGTCAGATTAAGAGACCAGAAAATCCTTCCCCTTGAGGCCTGAGAAGCTGTGAAAAAAATGGGGGAGTCGGTCGGGCAAGGATATTTCCAAAGTTTTACAAATGCGGTCATTTGAGAGGGGAAGGGTAACAGAAGCCAGTAAGTGGTCAATATGTGGTAGAGTTTTCCATTGTAAATAGTCAGCGTGAAGAGGTGCCGCTGTAAAACTTTGGAAGCTTCTGGCCCTTGGCTTTCGCTTCCCGTTCCGGCCCGACATCCCTGCCCGCCCTTTGCACGGGGGACAATTTTTTTCACAGCTTCTGATGTTTTACGACAAAACTTCTTGTGGGCTCTGGGATTACTTTCTATTGAATCTCTCCATGTAGCTTGTCAAACCCTGTTTCAGCCACCCCGGGACCTCTATTTTCTCAAAGGTGTCCGTTTTGACGCAGACCGTAACGTTTTGTCCTTCCACAACCATCTCTTCTCCGTCATTCTCTCGGTAGCCTCTGTACCCCCAGGTAATGGAACTTTTGCCGATATTGATCACTCTGACTTCTATGCTGATCCGATCGCCGTAACGCAACCTCCGCCCAAAGTCGCTTTCGAGGTGGACGGTTGGAAAGGAGAGGTTGCGTTTGTGTAAGACATCCGCATATTCGATTCCCATTTCAGAGGCGAAGAATTCCTCCATCGCTAAATGGAAGTAGTGCATGAAACGGGGGTAGTAGACGATACCCGCATTATCAATATCACTAAAGCAAACCTTTATCGGTGCTCTAAAGGGCATGAGTCCTTTCCTCCTTCGTGTGCAATTCCCGTATCCGGTTAGGTCCAAACGATTCCTGAACCATGTCGCATGAAGGGTACGTCACCCATGAATTCGGCGCTTGGCGGGGAAAACGCCAAGTATTATCCTCCCCCCTCCCCCCCGCCCTCTCCCACTAGGGGAGAGGGGGTAATAGGTTTATTTTCTAGCCAGTTTAGAGAAAGATGTTGAGACTTGTATCCGGATCATATTTTTCTGGCAGTACTCTGTCCTTTTCTTTCAGTTTGGCATGGGCGGCCGCCAGGCGCGCAACCGGGAGTCGCGGAACAGAGCAACTGACGTAGGAAAGCCCGATGCTATGACTGAATTCGACCGATTCCGGATGACCGCCATGTTCACCACAAATTCCAATCTTGAGGTCCGGCTTGGTCCTCCTTCCCCATTCAATCGCGATCATCATTAATCTTCCGACGCCTTTTACATCCAATACCTCAAACGGATTGTCTTGGAGAATCTTGCGTTGATTGTAAAGGGGGAGGAATTTATTCTCCGCATCTTCTCTTGAGAACGAGAACGTGGCTTGAGTGAGGTCGTTCGTTCCAAAAGAAAAGAAGTCCGCCACCTCTGCAAGCCTGCCGGCTCTCATACAGGCTCGCACCACTTCGATCATCGTCCCAAATTTAAAGGGGATCTGGATTTTATATTGCTTCTCCACTTCCTTCTGGACCTTTTTGACGAGCTGATAAACCCACTTCAATTCTTGGGCTGTACAGACTTGGGGGACCATGATTTCGGGTTGAATATCGAGGCCCTCTTTGAGCAGCTCAGCTGCCGCCTCCAGAATGGCCTGAATTTGCATCTTATAAATCTCAGGATACGTGATTCCCAGCCTGACTCCCCGATGGCCCAGCATGGGGTTGACCTCCATCATCTCTTTCACCTTCCTGAGGGTTTCCTGTTCTTTCCGGATGAGCTTTTTATCCAGTCTCTTCTCTTTAATCTCGACGATATCCGTCACCACGTGGTCGAGGAGCCCGAGTGATTCCCTGGAAGAGGGATCCAAAAACTTCATCGCCTCAGAGATATTTTCCATGGTGGAGAACGCTTCCTCCACTTCCTCCAGCTTTCTCAATTCGTCGGCTAATTCTTCGGCGGAGGGGAGAAATTCGTGGAGCGGCGGGTCGAGGAGGCGCATCGTGACCGGCATTCCTGTCATGGCCCTTAGGATTTCCTTAAAGTCGCTGCGCTGCATGGGAAGAAGCTTTGCAATCGCCTCTGCCCTCTTCTCCTTCGACCCTGCCAGGATCATCTCCCTTACGATGGGAAGGCGATCCGAGGCGTTGAACATTCTCTCCGTTCGGCAGAGACCGATCCCTTCTGCACCCAACCGCCTTGCCCGGATCGCTGCCTCGGGGGTGTCGGCATTGGCCCGGACGCCCAATGTTCTCATCTGATCTGCCCAACTCAGGAGCATGAGGAGGTCTTTGCTGATTTCAGGATCTACGGTAGGGACCTCTCCCAGATAGACCTCGCCTTTGGAGCCATCGATCGTGATGACGTCTCCTTCTTTGATGTGGAGGTTCTTGATAAAGACCTCTCTCCCTTTTAGATCCATCCCAAGCTCTTCGCAGCCGGAGACGCAAGGTTTCCCCATGCCTCTGGCCACCACTGCCGCGTGGGAAGTTTTTCCTCCACGGCTTGTCAAAATTCCTTCCGAGGCAAAGAATCCGCGGATATCTTCGGGTTTGGTCTCCTCTCGAACCAAGATGACCTTGTGGCCGAGTTTTCCAACTCGTTCCGCCTCATCGGCGTCGAAGATGGCTTTTCCGGATGCCGCACCCGGGGAAGCAGGCAGGCCGGTAGCGATAGCTTTTCCCTTGAAACTGGGGTCGATCCGCTTATGGAGGAGTTGTTCCAACTCTTGAGGCTTCAACCTCAGGACAGCTTGTTCTTTTGTGATGAGCTTTTCAGCCACCATCTCTCTCGAAGTACGAACGACCGCCTGGGCGTTCATCTTCCCGTTTCGCGTTTGAAGGATGTAGAAGTTGCCTTTCTCCACGGTAAACTCAAAGTCCTGAACCTCATGAAAATGTCCTTCCAGCGCTTTTCTGATCCGCTCCAGCTCCCGGTAGATTTTTGGCATTTCCTTCTTCATTTCCTGGAAGGGTTTGGGTGTCCGGATGCCTGCGACCACATCTTCACCCTGAGCATTGACAAGATATTCGCCGTAGAGGACGTTCTCTCCTGTGGCCGGGTCTCGGGTGAAGGCGACCCCTGTCGCCGAGTCAAAACCCATATTTCCAAAAACCATGGTACACACATTGACGGCGGTTCCGTTCGCCATGTCGGGGGTGATGTTGAATTCCCTCCGATAGTCGACTGCCCTCTTTCCCATCCAGGATCTAAAGACTGCCTCAATGGCGAGTTCCAGTTGGACGATCGGATCTTCCGGGAAGGGAATTCCCGTCCTCTTTTTAATCCATCTCAGATATTGCTTGCAGATATCCTTGAGGTGATCCGCGTCGAGATCCGTATCGTCCTTGACGCCCGCTCTCTCCTTTGTCTCGTTAAGGATTCGGTCAAGCTCCTTTTCTTCCACACCGAGGGCGATCTTTCCGAATAGCTGAATAAATCTCCGGTAGGCATCGTAGGCGAATCTCCCGTCAGAGGTGATCTCGATCAACCCCTCAAGGGTTTCATCGTTTAAACCCAAATTGAGAATGGTGTCCATCATCCCCGGCATAGAGATCGCGGCACCCGACCGGACGGAGAGGAAGAGGGGATTTACACCACTTCCAAACTTCTTACCCGTTTTTTCCTCGACCTTCTTAAGGGCGGCCTGGACCTCTTCCGTCAGGCCTTCAGGGAGTTTCTTTTTGCTCTGGTAGTATTGGAGACAGGCCTCTGTGGTGACAATAAATCCAGGCGGGACAGGAAGCCCCATACGGGTCATTTCAGCCAAACCCGCTCCCTTCCCTCCGAGGAGTTTCTTATTTGACCCATCTGCCTCTTCGAAGAGGTAAACATATTTTGGACTCTTCATAATCTTCCCCTCTCCTTCGTTCGCTCAGAGGAGCGAGAGAAAGTGAATGGACCGTTTAAGTTTAGGCTACTCATAATTGATTGAAAAATCAATCTCTTCCCTTCTACCAGTTTATCAATATCGCCCTTGACCCTGTTCTGATAAGAGGTTAATATTCATTACTTAGTCAAATTTATCTTATCCAAATTAAGCATATTCCTAAAGGGAAACAATCCATTCCCTTCGGCACCATTTGACGGCGGGGTTACCCCTTTAGATAGATTAATGATTTCAGCGTGTCATGTGAATCCAAGGATTTCCCAAAAAGGAATATCCGTTATTTTTGCTTATCTCGCAGGGTTGACAAGGAAAATAGGTTCAGATAGATTGATATTATTATAACCCACGGAGGGGACCATGGGTAAAAAACCTTACATTTTATGGTTTGATGAAATTGGACTGAGCGATCTTCCCATCGTCGGAGGAAAAAATGCCTCCCTGGGAGAGATGCGAAAGGAACTGACGAAACAAGGGGTGAACGTCCCCAACGGATTCGCTGTGACGGTCAATGCCTACCATTCTCTTTTGGATGAAGGGATTGTACAGGACTGGCATGATGTTAAGGGCAAAACAAAGATTAGAGAAGGTATTCAAGAAATACTTTCTGACCTCGATGTTGAAGACGTGGAAAATCTTTCAGAGAGGGGAAGCCGGGTCCGGAGGCTTATCCATAGTTTGGAGTTTCCCAGGGAGATCGTTGAAGAAATTGTGAAAGCCTACCGGAAGCTGTGCAAGGAGTACGGGGACGATACGGATGTGGCGGTCCGTAGCAGCGCCACGGCCGAGGACCTTCCTGGTGCAAGTTTTGCCGGTCAACAGGAGACCTATCTTAATGTCCGCGGGGAGTACGCGTTGATTCAGGCCTGCAAGCGATGTTTTGCCTCCCTGTTTACCAACCGCGCCATCTCTTACAGAACCCACAAAGGGTTTGACCACTTTCAAGTCGCTCTCTCCATCGGTGTTCAAAAGATGGTGCGCTCCGATAAGGCCTGTTCCGGCGTGATGTTCACCATTGATACGGAATCCGGCTTTTCAGACGTAGTGTACATCACAGGGGCGTATGGATTAGGGGAGAATATCGTCCAGGGAGTCATCAATCCCGATGAATTTTATGTATTCAAGCCCTGCATCAAAGGAGATTATAAACCTATCATTCAGAAAACCCTGGGGACCAAAGAGATCAAAATGATCTACACGCTCGAGGGAGAGGGGTCCACCAAGAATATTCCTGTCTCCGCTCAAGAAAGGGCAGATTTTATCCTTGAGGATGAGGAGATCATTCAGCTCGCACAATGGGGGATGAAGATCGAAGAGCACTACTCCAAAAAAGGAGGAAGCTACATGCCCATGGATATTGAGTGGGCCAAAGACGGTATTACCCAGCAACTCTTTATCCTTCAGGCAAGGCCAGAGACGGTAAAATCCCAGCAAGCCATGAATGTCCTGGAGACCTATTCCTTGAAAGAGAAGGGCAGGGTGTTGGTACAGGGGAAGAGTGTCGGTGAGAAGATTGGCGCCGGGCCCATCAATGTGATCACCAGTGCGAGAGAGATAGAAAGGTTTAAGAAGGGAGAGATATTGGTTACCCAGATGACAGACCCCGACTGGGAACCCATTATGAAAATTGCCTCCGGCATTGTGACCGACCGGGGAGGAAGGACTTGCCATGCGGCCATCATCAGCCGGGAGCTCGGTGTTCCCTGTGTGGTGGGAACAGGGGACGGAAGTGAAATTTTAAAAGACTATCGAAGTGCCACTGTTTGTTGTGCACAAGGGGAGACGGGATTGGTTTTCGAAGGGATCCTCGATTATGAGGTAAGGCACTTCGATATGGCACATCTGGAGAAGCCTCAAACAAAAATCATGATGAACGTAGGAAATCCGGACAATGCCTTCCACCTCTCCTTTATTCCCAACGATGGGGTAGGCCTGGCAAGACTGGAATTCATTATCAATAATTTTATAAGAATCCACCCCATGGCGCTTGTCCGATTCGATTCAATCAGCGATAGTCATGCCAAAAAGGAGATTGAACAGTTGACCATCGGGTATGAAGATAAAGAGGCCTTCTTCGTTGATAAGTTGGCTCAAGGGGTGGCCAAGATTGCTGCTGCTTTTTATCCTAAAGATGTCATAGTGAGATTGAGTGATTTTAAGAGCAATGAGTACGCCAATCTCATCGGTGGGACCGAATTTGAGCCTGTTGAAGACAACCCCATGATTGGTTTCCGGGGAGCCTCCCGATATTATGACGAAGCGTATCAGGAAGGGTTTTCTCTTGAATGCAAGGCGATGAAAAAGGTTCGGAATGAAATGGGTCTTGTCAATGTAAAATTGATGATCCCCTTCTGCAGGACGGTGGAGGAGGGGAGGTTGGTCATAGCTGAGATGAGAAAGCACGGTCTGATCCAGGGGGAAAATGGCCTCGAAGTCTATGTGATGTGTGAGATCCCCAGCAATGTGATCATGGCGGATGAATTTGCTGAGATATTTGATGGTTTTTCCATCGGATCGAATGATCTGACCCAGCTGATGTTGGGATTGGATCGTGATTCGGAGAAAGTTTCTCATATCTTCGATGAGCGGGATCCGGCTGTGAAAAAGATGGTGAAATTGGTGATTGAAAGAGCCAAGAAGAATGGAAGGAAGATTGGCATCTGCGGCCAAGCTCCCAGCGACTATCCGGAGTTCGCCGAGTTTCTGGTCCAGTGTGGCATCGACAGCATCTCCCTCAATCCTGACACGGTCATCAAGACGACCGACAGGATCTTGCAAGTGGAGAAGGAACTGCGGATTCCCCGGAGAAAAGATTCTGAGAGGAAGGCTCTGGCGGCAAATTAAGGAGATACCTCTTTTTTACGATTAATTCGTTTCTCCTCCAAATGGAAATCCTGCTTCACATCTGTTGTGCCAACTGTGCGATCTATCCTCTTGAGCGAATGAAAGAAAAGGGGGATGATGCCACCGGATACTTTTTCAACCCCAACATCCATCCTTTTCAGGAATATCAAAAAAGACTGGATGCATTGAAACAATACTCAGGGAAGGTGGGCCTGGAGGTTATCTATCGGGATGAATATCTCCTTGAGGAGTTTTTAAGAAATGTATCCTATCGAGTAGAGGAAAGGTGTCAATATTGTTATATGGTTCGGCTTGAAGCGACCGCTCGAGAGGCCAAGAACAAGGCGTTTGATGGATTTTCAACAACCCTTCTCCAAAGTACCCATCAAAGTCATGCTTTAATCAAAGAAACTGGGGAGCGCATTGCCCAGGAGATTGGAATTCCATTCTATTATGAAGATTTTCGGCAGGGATGGAAGAGAGGGGTGGAGGTTTCCAAGGCGATGGGATTATACCGCCAGCAATACTGCGGCTGTATCTATAGTGAAAAAGAAAGATATACTGGGAAAATGTCAAATGACAAAGTTCAAAGTTCAAAGGAACTCCAAAATCCAAATAGGAAAATATATGAGTTATAAGAAAGGACTGGCAGGTTTGGAGAGATGATCATTGAGTTTGCAAAAACTCTTGAGAGGAATGAAATCAACTGTCCGCTCATCGGTCAATTAGTTGAGGCCGGTACAAGTGTTGAAGCGAATGACATGGAGGCGGATGGCGTGGAGTCTAAGAGAGACTTTAGGCATAAGATCGCAATTTCCAAAAAAGAAGCAAAGGAAACGAAGCATTGGCTGAGGATGATTCGAAAGGGAAATCCCACTAAGGCAGTGGAATGCCATAAACTCTGGCAAGAGGCTCATGAACTGACACTGATTTTTTCTTCAATCTTTTTGTCAAAAAAGTGCTAAGGATTTTGAAATTTAAATAGTTTGACATTCCTTTGAACTTTGGATTTTGTCATTTGAACTTGTCTTGGGGGATTAGATGTTTGGGTTTAGCGCCTTAGGCAAGACGCTCATTCTTCTTGGGGTTTTTATTATTCTGGTCGGTCTTTTTTTGCTTATTGGAGAGAAGATTCCTTGGGTGGGCAGACTACCCGGAGATATCATCATTCGAAAAAAGAATTTCACTTTCTACTTTCCGATTGTTACCTCCATCGTTATCAGCATCGTCCTCACCTTATTTTTTATGCTGTTTAGAAAATAGTCCAGTGATTATGGATTTCGTATTCCGAAGCTAAGCGGCAACGTCTTTGAGGATCTCCACCAGCATCTTCATCCCGAATCTCAGATTTTCCAAAGCAATCCGTTCATCATTTCCGTGCTCCGTCTTCAATTCGGTCTCAGTCAATCGAAAGGGGCAAAAATCATAAGTGATGACCCCTTCTTCTCTGAGAAAGCGGCTGTCCGTAGCTCCTGAGAGAAGCAAAGGGACCACGGGGCAGCCCGGGTCGTTCTTTGCAGCGAATCTTTGAATAGCCTGGAAAAGATCCGTATCCAAAGGAGAAGGAGGAAAAGAGCGACTTTCCGAAACCACCTCCACCTCAATTTCATCTCCTAATTGTTTTTTGACCTCTTTTAGGAAATCTTCTTTGGAAGAGCCGGGGATGAGGCGACAATCGAGAGAGGCTGTTGATTCCGAAGGGATCACGTTGATTTTGCTTCCGCCTTGGAGAATGGTGAGGGAGATGGTATCCCGCACGATGGCATTAAAGATCGGGTTAGATGTTAAGCGTTTTGAAAAGGCCGGGTCGCTAAGTCCCTTCTCAATATCCTCGAAAAATTTTCTGTCAGCAGGGGGCTGTTTAGGAGCTATCTTTAGGAAATATTCCTTCACCACGGGAAGGATGTTGTAAGGCGTTTCCCATTTTGTAACCCTCTCCAAAGCCTCTACAAGTTTCACATTGGGATTGTCGGAATGAGGCATTGAGCCATGGCCTGAGGTTCCTTTCGCCATTACCTCAAGTTGGAAGAGAACCTTCTGCCCGTTTGAGATCCCATACCGATCTGCTGTCCCGTCCTCATTAAGGGTGATGGGTCCCCCTTCATTGAGGGCGTACTCCGCTTCTCCCAAGGACGAAACATTTTCTATGGCCCACTCAACGCCCCAACCTCCTCCCGTCTCTTCATCTGCCCCAGCAAAGAAGAGAACGTCTCTCTTGAAAGGAACTTTCTCCCGTTTCAGAATTAGGAGGGCCATCATCTCTATAATCCCCATGGATTTATCGTCAAGAGCTCCACGGCCATAGAGATATCCGTCTTGGATCGTTCCCGCAAAGGGATCGACCTTCCAATGCTCTTTTTCAGCCGGCACCACATCGATGTGGTTGAGAAGAAGGATGGGTTTCTTTTTCCCATTCCCCTTCAAGGTGGCGAGGATACTCCCCCGGCCGGGTGAGGGCTCGAAAACCTGATATGGAATCCTCTCCGTATCGAAAATTCTTTTGAAAAACCTCGCTCCTTGAATTTCATTTCCAGGCGGGTTGACCGTTTGAATACGGATATATTCCTGAAGATGATGGGTTGCTTCCTGCAAAAGTTTATCCCAATCCATAGTGAACTCCCGTAAATACGTGCTCGTGACTCGTGCTGGTGATTCGTAATAGATTCGTTATTAGAAGTTTCAGTGACACCATCCACTGACACTATTTACTAACACCTTCTGTTAATTCTCTCCGAATAGCGGGACAAATTTAAACTGGTTTACATCCACTAGGCCTTTATCGGTGATTTTCAATTCTGGAATCACCGGCAGCGATAAGAAGGAGAGTGTCATAAACGGGTCTGGGATTTTGCATCCAAGATTCTTGGCAGCGCGATGGAGGGCTTCTAACCGAAGATTGACTTGAGCAACAGTGCCTTCTGACATCAGGCCCGCTATGGGCAGGGGAAGGGAGGCTAACACCTTTCCGCTCAGAACCACTGACAACCCACCTTTCATGGCTTGAATGGTTTCCGCTGCTTTGATCATATCCTGGTCGTTTGTCCCCACAATGACCAGGTTATGCGAGTCGTGGGCCACGGATGAACCGATGGCCCCTTTCTTTAGGCCAAACCCCTGAACAAAACCAATTCCAACATTTCCCGTGGCTTTATGCCGTTCAATCACTGCAATTTTAAGGATATCCTCTTTGATGTCGGGGTAAGCCACTCCGTCTTTCAATAGGATTTTCTTCGTTATTTTTTTTGTGACGATTTGACCTGGTATGAGCTGGATGATTTTGGCAAGGGACTGGTCACTTCGGAGAAGGAAGGCGTCCTTTTTAAGAGGCTTGATTCGAACGGACCCTTTCACACCCGGACCCTTCGCTTTTCGGAGGGGAGGGAAGAGCATTCTACCATTCTCAGCAACCAATTTCCCATTTTTAAAGACCTTCTTAATTTGAAATCGTCCCAGATGATCGAACGTCACGATGTCAGCCCGACAACCCGGTGCAATGGCTCCGAGATCATCCAGCCTGAAATATTCGGCGCTGTTTAGTGTTGCCATTTGAATCGCAAGAATGGGATCGAGTCCCCATCGAATGGCCTGTCTCACCATGGAATCGATATGGCCCTCCTCGATGAGTTCTCTGGGATGACGGTCATCGGTGACGAAAAGAAATCGCCTTGAATTCTTAGAAGTGACAAGAGGAATGAGATCCCTCAGATTTCTCGCCGTCGTTCCTTCTCTGATCATAATCCACATACCATTTTTTAATTTCTCCTTGGCCTCTTTGGGAGTGGTGCATTCATGGTCAGATCGAATTCCTGCAGTCAGGTAAGCATAAAGCCCCTTTCCTGAAAGCATGGGGGCATGGCCGTCCATTCGCTTTCCCCTTGCCATCTCAATTTTCTTGAGGACTTCCGGATCCCCGAAGATGACGCCCGGGAAGTTCATCACCTCTGCTAGTCCGATGGCCCAGGGTTCCTTAAGTAGAGGCTTTAAATCGGTTGCCTTAAGAATAGCTCCGGATGTTTCCATATGTGTGGCTGGAACGCAGGAAGGGAGCATCAGGAAGACATTGAGAGGGACGTTTCTCGCCGATTCCGCCATAAAGCGTATACCCTCTCTGCCGAGGACGTTGGCGATTTCATGAGGATCGGTGACGACAGAGGTGGTTCCGTTAGGAAGAACGGCTCGGGCGAATTCTGGGATGGTTACCATGCTCGACTCAATATGGACATGACCATCGATCAACCCAGGGCAGAGAAAATCGCCTTTTACATCGATCGTCTTTCTGGCCTGATAATCTCCGAAACCGACGATCACGCCGCCGAAAATGGCCACATCCTTTTCTTCAATCTGACCTGAGAAGACATCCACAACTCTGCCGTTTTTGATCAGGAGATCGACCATCCCATCACCCGAAGCGATCCGGATCCTCTCTTTTAGCGATGCCATGTCCTCATTTCCTCCCTATAATTCTCATAACAAATCTCTTATTGGTGATCAAGGAATTTATGAGAGGAAGATGGTTCTTAAGTAAGGAGAGAATAGTGAGAGCTTCGAGTTCTTGGGTTAAGGCAACGGCTACCAAGCCCGTTTGGTATAAGGAACGATGGACTGTGAACAAAAAGGTGATACACCGTTCATCGTTTGCCGTTCGTCGTCACAGATGCATGTCAAGACGGTTGGCTTAACTTATTGCCCTGGAAGCTTTTTTATCTTATTTTTTAATGATGGAGTATGGTGTAAAGGAGGGAAAGAAAGATGGCTCAGGTTGAATTGACCTCCCAGGATATCGATACATTGCAGGACATTCTTCAAAACCACCTCTCGGAACTCAGATGGGAAATTGCTTTTACTCACAAGAAGGACATTGTTAAATTCCTTCAAAACAGAAAAGAGTTCATAGAGGATTTTATCCAGCGATTGCAGAAAGTAAAGGAATCTGAAACGGGAACAGCATAGTCTAACAACACAAACACCATTTTAGGGAGTTGGGTTCACGGTTTCCAGCGGTTGCATTTCGTAGAAGGAATTTCCTGCACCTTTTATATCGCAATTAATAGCAGGAAAAAGGGATAGGTAAGAAACCGGGTTATCGCTCTCACGTACTCTTCACTTTAAGACCAGCGCCTTAGTTCACGATTATCGTTTCTGGCCTGCGGAGTACTATCGAGTCGCCTTTCCTGGAGAAGCAATCGGCGCAGGGTTCTCAAGTGGTTCAAAATTCGGCGACTGTTAGCCATGTGCTGACTCAGTTTCGCCAGGTTAGCGGAGATAAGCTGGAGGGCTTTCTTGCTGCGTCCCGAACGGTTGCCATCCGACAGCGCGATGTCGGCATCCACGTCGCGCCTGGATTGGTCGATCGCTTCGATCAACAGTTTCACAAACTGCTCTGCGCTTTCAATGTTGTCAAATGGAGTCTCTGGCCTGTAGCTCATGCCGTTTTTGACCCTTCGACTACTGCACCGTCGCCTGTGGAATTTAATCTGAGTCTACTCCATACCACAATCAGGATTAAAACAAGATTAAAAAAGAATTAGAAATTTCTAATTTCTCTTGACCTGCTGAGCAATTGACGTCAGAGGTCGCAGAGAGAATAGAACACGCTAAAGGAGATTTCATTTTTAAGTTGACCTCTTTGTTTCCTTTTTTCTCGACATCGATTTGATAGCAAGATAAGGGAGGAGAAAAAATAGAATAATGCTTATCTTAAAAAACCCCATCCCAAAGTAATTAATCAAGTCGAAGTCGCGTTTGCCGACATTGAACCACCTTGCATTCAACTCGAACATCCAAGCAGGGGCAATCAAATAGAGAAAGAACCACAGTAGCAAGAATGCCAGACCAAAGAGAAATGATGTGAGCAGTATCGTAGCCACTGTCTGAAGAAAGACATCGTTACGTTCATTATTTTCCATGGCCAATTTTCCACCTCCGTATTGTCTTTCCCAACCGTTCATTGGTATTGCTTTAGGGGAAAACATTACCTTCAAATTCTATTTTACTATATTCAACTCGGCAAGGGAACTCTTTGTACTCTTTAACTTTGAGGAGGAGTTTCGGCTATATGCCCCGTTTCATGCTCCACCTACGAGTCTTCAATCCAAGGTAACCTTCAACGTTGATAATTATGAATTGACCTTCCCCCGAATTGATGGACACACCTGAAAATTTGTATCATTGAGTAGGAGGTGCCTATGGGGGAAGAGATCCGTCATTTCAGCCGTGAGTTCAAACGAGATGCAGTGCAGTTGGTCACAGAGAAAGGGATGCCGGTAGGTAAGGTAGCCCGAGAGCTTGATATTCATCCCAATCTGCTCCATCTATGGAGAAGAAGGTTCTTAGCTAAAGGGGATAAAGCCTTCATAGGGAAGGGCCGTGTCACGCCAGAGGAAGCGAAGAGGAAGGGGCTCCGGAAGGAATTAGAAAAGGTGAAGGAAGAGAGGGACATTTTAAAAAAAGCCTTGGCCGTATTCTCCAAACGAAACAAATGAAGTATCGGTTTATAGAAGAGCACAGGGAGGCTCACAAGATAAAGAGTATGTGTGAAGTGCTGAAGGTATCCTACAAGTCTTTACCTTCGATGAACGTTAAGGACTAACGATTTCTGGTAGAAACATGCATGATTAAAAAAACGGAGTGGGCTGCGATTAACAACCCACTCTGTTGGTTTCCATCTTCTACGATGTCTTCCCTGGATATCCCACCGACTGTGCCAAGGTGATTTTCTGATCGGGCCGCAGTTTCATGGCTTTTGCGAGGGCTGGTATATCCTATGTATGCCCTGACGACAGTCGCCAGTCCTTCTGAAGCGCAGTAGAAATAGATCTTGTGTGCGATTACTCCGGCGTGGAAACCAGAGAAAAGGTGTTTGGCTTCACCCGATGTTTTGTCCACCAATTTTGCATAATCACACATGTAGATAAGGTTCACGGGGACCTCTTTGACGTAGTTTGCTCTGCCCTCTGGAGTCTTTTTAGGGCATCGTCAAACCCAGCTCTGAGACATTCTGGGTGACAAAAAAAGGCACTCCCCAGTTCTGAAGGTACGGGTACAAATTGAATATACCCAATTGAAACAACCCCTTGGGCGGTTTCTCCTACCCTGGCATCGAACTTGCTCAATTAGACATTGTGGACTAGCTCGCATTTCGCACATCTGCATAGACGGTACGATGATTCATGCGGGCTACGGTTTCTTCACAGGACGCCATGACTGGACCGAAAA
>Ga0187771_10001746_pt1 | contig 14795 bp, 11 predicted proteins | sample 0116_SJ02_MP15_1_FD_133139 | JGI IMG/M metagenome (GOLD analysis project Ga0187771, IMG submission 133139) | Tropical peat soil microbial communities from peatlands in Department of Meta, Colombia - 0116_SJ02_MP15_10_MG | ecosystem: Environmental > Terrestrial > Soil > Wetlands > Peat | place...
CATCCGAGCGATGCTGAAACCTCTTCGGGCGAGTTGCCGCGGGAGTCAACCAGGGGAAAGATCGTGAGGAATCCAGCGGCCAGGCGAATCTGCGTGAGGCTCGGGTTTCGCCGGCCCACAGGCCCGATGGGGTCGTCCTGTGATCGCGCGCTGCCACTGTCGTTCATTCGATCTTTCCCGAAACGCCGGCGCTGGCGAAGGTCGCCATCTGGTGGAACAAGGCGAGCGCGCTTTCGATCACGCTCATCGCCAGCGCGGAACCGGTTCCTTCGCCCAGGCGCATATCGAGGTCGAGCAGGGCACGCGCTCCTAGCGCCTCGAGAGCCAGTGCGTGCCCGCCTTCGGCAGAGCGATGACTGAAGAAGAGATATGAGCCGAGACCGGGATGGAGCCGCGCCGCAGCGGCTGCCGCCGCCGTCGCGATAAAGCCGTCAACCACGACAGGCACGCGCGCGGCCGCTCCGCCAAGACATACCCCCGCCATCGCGGCGATCTCGAAGCCGCCGATCGCGGCCAGCATCGCGAGTCCGTCGCCGCAGGAGCTTCGATGAAGCTTCAAGGCCGCTTCCACGGCTTCGATCTTACGGCTCATTCCGGCATCATCGACCCCGGTGCCGCGTCCCGCGAGGCGCGCGGGCTGGATTCCAGTAACCGCCGCCAGGATCGCGGTTGCCGGCGTGCTGTTCGCGATTCCCATCTCGCCGATCCCGATCAGGGTCACGCCGCGGCCGGCGGCCTCGCGTGCGGTTTCAATCCCCGTTTCCACCGCGCGCCGCGATTGGTCGAGTGACATCGCGGGGCCGTGCAGAAAGTTACTGGTGCCGGAGCCGACCCGGCGATAGCGCACGCCCGCAAACGGTGTCGCACTCGTATCGGTCTCGACACCAACGTCGGTTACGATCAACTCGTATCCAAGCTTGCGCGCGAGCACGCTGATTGCGGCGCCGCCGGCGCCAATATTCCGCAGCATCTCGAGCGTAACCGCCTTCGGATACGCACTGACCCCGGCCTCGGCCACGCCATGGTCGGCGGCGAACACGGTGATAGCGCCGCGACCGATGGTTGCGGAGGAGTCGTGGCGAATCGCCGCATAGCGACGTACGACCTCCTCGAGGCGTCCCAGGCTTCCGGGCGGCTTGGTCAGCGAATCGAGACGGGCCGCCGCCGCCTTTTCAGCCTCGTTGTCGAGCGGGGAGATCGCGGCGAGCGTATCTTCGATCAGGCCCATCCGTACTGCCGGCTTGCGTTAGCCACCGGTTCCCATCCTTGTGCTGATGCGCTTGTTGCAACAGAGAGGGGGAAGGCGTGATTGCCTCCCCCGCTCTCTCCGGGACGTGAGGTTCAGGACGCCGCGGCCTTGCGTGCGGCTTCGAGCGCCGCTTCGAAATTCGGTTGGTTGGCAACTTCCTTGACGTATTCGACATGAACGAGCTTGTCGTTTTTGTCGATCACGAAGACGGCGCGAGCGTGCAGGTAGAGCTCCTTGATGAGAGCGCCGTAACTTTCGCCGAACTTCGCGCCACGGTAATCGCTGCCGGTCGCGACCTTGTCCACGCCTGCCGCGCCGCACCAGCGCGCCGCCGCAAACGGCAGGTCCATCGAAACCGCCAGCACCTGGACGCCGCCCGGCAACTTCGAGGCCTCCTCGTTGAAGCGCCGTGTCTCGGCGTCGCAGACGGGGGTGTCGAGCGAGGGGATCGAAGCAATTATCTTGACCTTGCCTTTGAAGTTATCCAGCGTGATCGGCTTCATGTCCTTGCCGACCAGAGTGAAGTTGGGGGCTTTGTCGCCGGCCTTGAGTTCGTGCCCAATCAGGGTCATTGGATTTCCGCGCATCGTGATTGCGCCGCTGCGTTCCTCGGCCATAAGAAACTCTCCTTGGAGTTGAAGATTGAATAACCTTGGGCCTTCGACTCTAACCGCTTGGCTGGGCGTGGTAAACAGAAACTGCCAGTCCCGCCTCGCGCAAGCAGCGGCTCGGGCGGTTCGTATCAGTCCAACCAGCGCTTCGGACGGCAGCAACCATCAGCGGCTACCGAAGCTTCGGCAATCCAACGGCGTTCGCGAAAAGTTGATGACTCCCCGGCAAGAGCGGACCTACAATGGGTCACTGGGGCTAATGGGGTTGTGCAGCGATGAGAAACTCCAACAACGTCCGTTCAATAGGGAATTCCAGTCGGAATTCCAACGGCTTTGCGCGCAACGATCGCGGGACCAACGGAAGGGCGGCTCGTGCTTCCGCCCGAAAGGGCCAGCGGCCCTTGATCGCGGTATACGGCAGCTCGGCGGCGCGTCCCCGCAGCGCACTTTATGCCGACGGCGTTTTGATGGGGCGGTTGCTGGGCGAGTCGGGCTTCGACGTGATGACGGGAGGTTACCAGGGTGTGATGGAGGCGGTGAGCCGCGGCGCGCGGGCAGCAGGCGCCCATGTCGTCGGCGTCACGATGGCGCGTTTCGAGGACCGCGTTAATCGCTACGTGATCGAGGAAATTCACACGGCCAATTTCTACGAGCGCTTCGGATGGCTCGTCGATCGCGCTGACGGCTACATCGCGATGCCGGGCGGAATCGGAACCATGGCCGAGGTTTCCTTCGCCTGGCAGGAACTGCTGCTGGGTATCGTGCCCAAGCGGCCGCTGATCCTGGTGGGAGGAGAATGGCGCGCGCTCTATGACTCGTGGGTCGGGAACTTCGTGCGTACGCCGAACCTTTTCGCCCCGCTAACGCTTGCGGCCACGCCAGCCGATGCAATCAAACACTTAGGCGCTTTTTTTGGGCGCTCGAACGGAGCAGACGGCGTGCGGGCCTGAATCCTGCCGCGGTTACCCCTGGCCTGCTAGGCGCGAGTCGCGGGAGTCGCCGCCGTATCCGCTGAGGCAGCCGCCGGTTTCGGCGCGATCCGCTTCTGGCGCGCTTCCATCAGCATTTTCCGCAGCTTGTCGGGGTTTACCGGCTTTTTGAAGATCGCTCCCTCCAGACCCCGCAGACGGCTGCGCTTGATGATGTGATCCTTGTCGTAATAGTAGGCGGTCATGAGAATGACCGGCAGGTCGGGCATCTCTTCCTTGACCCTGAGGTAAAACTCGTAGCCATCCATCTCGGGCATCACGACGTCTGAAATAACTGCGTCCACCTTAACGTTGCGCAAAATTCCCAACGCGGCGCTGGGACGAGTCGCCGTGTGTACAGTGCATCGCTCGGCCCGCAGCACGTCCGCAAGCGAGGTGAGCACGGTAACGTCATCGTCAAGCACGAGGACTGACATGCCGGCCAGTGCCCATTCCTCCCGAGGGGCGGCATTGCCGTTGGCAGCCGCGCCGTTGGCAGTGTCACCCTCGCGTGGGGCCAGGTCGGCCATCTTGCGACCCTTGAGGTAGTCGCGCGTTTCGTACACGCCCTTGCGCGTCATCTCGTCCAACCGGCGCACGATCGCCTGAACGCGCGCGATTCCGGCCCGGATGGAATCAACGCGCTCGGTCTCGACGACCATCTCCGCCGGGCTGAGACGGCCCTCGACACAATGAGTCAGCAGGTCGAGATTGTTGATGATGGTTTCCAGCGGATTGTTGATTTCATGGGCGAGGCTGACCGCGATCTCGCCGCAGGTTGCGAGTTGCTCCCGCTGGCGCATTCGGCGGATATCGCGGGCAAAGCCGATCGAGCCGATTTCCGTGCCGTGCTCGTCGTAGATTATCGAGCCGGAGATGGCAACGGGGATTTCTCGGTTGTCCTTGTCGCGCAGAACGGTCTCGAAGCTGGAGATGCGTCCGCCGTCGGCCGATTCGCGCATCGCCCTCATTACCCGCTGCGCTTCTTCGAGCGTCGGGTAGATGCGGGTCACAGGCTGGCCGATAATCTCGGTGGCACTAAAGCGGAGGTTCTTTCGCGCACCGTCGTTGTAGTAGATGATCGTGCCTTCGCGATCGACTGCTATGATTATGTCGGGTGAGCTTTCAATCAGTCTTTTCAGATAATTCTGGTCGAGCGTTAGCATTTGGGCGTTTTTAAACCTCCACGCGGCCTCGAGGGTCCGCGGGCGGAAAATTCTATGTTTGGTTTATTCGGAGGTGCGGGGCCGGAACTTCGGCAGCGTCACCTGGTCGTTGACCTTTTCGAAAATCACCTCGACCGGCATCCCGCATTTGATTTCGTGCGGCCTGACCCCAACCAGATTCGAGACAAGCTTAGGCCCTTCTTCCAGTTTAACAACAACTACGGCGTAAGGAACCTCTGCGGCGAAGCCCGGGTGATAGACTTGATGCATGATGTTGAAGCTGTAAACCTCTCCGCGGCCGCTCACGCCGACCCAGCCCGCGTGTGTTGAAAGACAATTAGAACACAGCTCGGAGGCCGGAAAGCGCAGCATGCCGCAATCGTCGCATCTTTGGACCATGAGTTGTCCTCCGCGTGCGCCCTCGAAGAATGGCGCCATATGCGACGTAACGTTTGGAACAGGTTTGCTTAGCTCTGGCATCTTAAGTTTGGTTTACTTTATCGGCGCGGGTTGTGCAACCAGGGCGGTTAAGGGTTAGCTCCCAGCACCAGGGTCGAATGGGTCGAAAGGATACCCCCGTTTCCCGACACGAGGGCGACATCGTGCTTGGGTACCTGACGCTTGTCACCCTCGCCGCGAACCTGGATTACTCCCTCACACAACGGCGTCATCCCCCACATGTAGAAGGAACTTAGCTGTCCCCCGCCGGTGTTCACGGGAAGCGACCCGCCGGGCGCCAGCCGCCCGTTGGCCACGAAGGGGCCGCCTTCGCCCTTCCTGCAAAATCCATAATCCTCAAGAGTCACTAACACTGTGAAGGTATAGCAATCGTAGAGTTCGACGATGTCGATATCCGCAAGCGAAACCCCGGCCATCCGAAACGCTGTCTCTTTTGCAATCGGTGCGCCGGAAGCCAAGGTGTCCATCGGGTCGCCGCCCGGATGGCCCTGGCCCATACCGAGGATGTACACGGGGGGACGCTTGAGGTCCCGTGCACGCTCGGCCGACGTGACGATGACGCATAACCCTCCGTTGGAGACGAGGCAGCAGTCGAGCAGATGGAACGGTTCGGAGACCCAGCGGGAATTATGGTAGTCCGCCAAAGTCAAAGGCTCGCGATAGAACTGGGCTTGTGGGTTCAGGTTAGCCCATTCCCGTTGTGCCACCGCAATAGCACCCAGGTGGTCATTACTCGTGCCATAGAGATGCATATGGCGGCGGGCGACGAAGGCGTACTGCGCGTTAACCCCAAAGAGTCCGTAAGCCGCGTCCAGGCCGCGTCCGAATCCGTAGGCGGCCGCGGAACCACCACCGGACTTGCCCGCCTCGGGCCGTGGCGGCTTGAGCGGGGCGTCGGCGAAGACGCACGCGACCGCATTAGCCATGCCGGCAGCGATGGATTGCGCCGCGTGCATTACCATCGCACCGGCAGTGGCCCCGCCGGCGTTCATGGTCGCGGTCAGCCGCAGGTCGCGCATCCCCATAGCCTGTTGAAGGGCGAAAGATGCCATGCCGTTGTTCCAGGTGACGCCGGGATTGACCAACAATCCGTCGATCTCGGAACGTTTGAGACCAGCATCCTCGATCGCCAACTCTACGGCATCGATCGCAAACCCCATGGCGCCGGGGTGGTCGTAATTCTTGCCCATTCGGGTGGCGCCCAGCCCCGCGATGGCGCATTTGCCGCGCAAGGTCATAGTTTTCTCCAACCGTCTAATGGTCGATGAGAATATGAAACAGGGAGCATAGTCCAATGGCCCGACGCTGGAAAACCCTGCCCGCGAGGCCGAGTGGCTTAGTTAGCGGGGCGACAAAAGCCGTTAATGTTGCTATGTTGTAATGCTTGCTTTTACAATTGACACTGGGAGAACTTCTCAATGGCCGAGCCGCTTACGTTCCAGGCGCTGGCGAGCAGTGACTATGTCCTTTCGTCGGCCGAAAACTTTGTCTTATACGTGTTGCTCGAAGCAATTGCGAGCGGCGGAGCGGGTGTCGGCGGCGCGCGCCTGCCGTTAAACCTGGGTATAGTGCTCGACCGGTCAGGGTCGATGTACGACGAGCGGCGGCTTGAGTTTGTAGTCGATGCTGTCAAATTCCTGGCCGAAAATGTCGCGCCTGAGGACCGAGTCGCGGTAGTGGTATTCGCGGATAAGGCGCAGCTCGTCGTCGGAGGGGACCAGATTCATGACAAGGGCGCGGTGCGTCGTGCGCTGGACGATATCGATCTGCTCGAAATCGGGGGCGGCACGCAGATGGCACTCGGGATGCGCGCCGCAATCGACGAGGTCAAGAAGAACCTCTCCGCGAACCGCCTGAACCGCGTCCTCGTGTTGACTGACGGGCAGACCTACGAGGAAACCGCTTGCATCGATCTCGCCAATCAAAATCGCGACCAGATGTCATTTTCGGCGATGGGTGTGGGAGTCGAGTTCAACGAAAAGCTTCTGATGCGCATTTCGCAGGACTCGCACGGCAAGTATCACTTCATCGGGAACGCGGAGGAAATTCCGGCGATTTTCGAGGACGAGCTGCTCGGTCTGCGGGCTGTCAGCGTGCGCAACGGCAAGATGGACGTGATGTTGTCGCAGGGTGTCCAAGTACGCGAAGCTTTCCGGGCGAGTCCGGAAATCTACACGCTTGGAACCCCTTTGCTCGAAGATCGCAAGGTGACGTACGAGGTCGGCGATCTCGAGGCAAGTGTTCCGGGGTCGGTCCTTCTCACGCTGGTGTTGCCGCCGCGCAGGCCGGGCCCGGTGCGCATCGGACAGGCTGCGTTTCGTTACGAGGTGCCCGGCGCAGGTGAGAGATCGGCCAATCTCGATGTTACGGTCGAGTACACCCTTGACCGCGCACTCACCAGCAAACGCAACGGGCGGGTCATGAACCTGGTCGACCAGGTTTCGATTGCGAAACTGCAGGCCAAGGCGGAAGAGGAACTGAAACTCGGGAACGTAGACCGCGCGACGCGTCTGTTGGGAAACGCGATTCAGGGCACTCAGCGCCTTGGAAATATCAAAGCTACACAGGCGCTGGTCGGCTTGATGGATCAGGTGAAGAAGACCCAAACCTTGCAAACCAAGGCCGCCAAGACGACGCTCTTGCAGGCCCAGGCAGTAGTGCGCAAGACCCAGATGCTCGACCCGGAAGCGCTCAAGGATTTGCACAAGGGTGAGTAGGCTGGGTCAACCGCGGCTTTGCGCAGTGACTAATGACATCCAAGGCGGTGACGCCGCTGAAAAAGGCCGACGAGGGGCTTAGGAAATATGATCAAGTGCAGCGAATGTGGCTACGAGAACATGGACGGTCTCGATTACTGCGACGGATGCGGTGCAAAGCTGAGCCCGGCGGCGTCTGAAGGTGCAGGAGCGGCGCCGGCCGCATCAGAAGCTTCAGCCGGCGCTCCAGCCGCAACAGCTGCTGCGGAAGCGAAGCCAGCGGAGGAAGCCGCGGCTCCCGCGGTGGAAAAGCCCTCTGAGGCTCCAACCGGCGAGATCAAGGCTCCCGCAGCGGCGCCTGCCGAGGCTGCCCCCGCAGCCGAGGCCGCGGCCGCCCCGTTCAAGGCAAAGCTCAGCGTGATACGCGGAGGCCGCAAGGGACAGGAGTTTCCACTCGAGACGGGCAACAATCTGGTTGGGCGCTGGGATCCCGAAACCGGTGCATTTCCCGAAGTCGACCTGGACGCTGACGACCCCGAAGCAAAGATTTCGCGCAAGCATGCGCTTATCCGAATTGACGGCGGCAAAGTCACAATCGAAGACATCGGAAGCTTGAACGGCACATTCGTCAACCGCCAGCCGCGGCTGGCACCCGGGACGCCGGTAGAACTCAAGAGCGGGGACGAGATAATAATCGGAAAGACATTCCTTAAGCTGGTTGTCGATCCGATTTCCTGAAAAGCGGAGTTTGTCATTTCGCCGGGGATCAAACCCCGGCTCGGGAGATTTTTTGCCGCGGCGCCATTCTACGGGATGGATCAATTGCCGCGGGGCTCTTCATGCCCGCAAAGATTCAAGTCGGAGTTCTTGAGGCGCAATGAAACCGGGTGAGCCGCTTGCCGTCGGTCAAATGCTCGATGGACGCTATCGTATCCACAAAGTCCTCGGGCAGGGCGGCATGGGCCGTGTGTACCTGGCGAACGACACCCGGCTGGCCAACCGTCCCGTCGCCGCTAAGGAAATGATTATCGGCGACGGGATCCAGGAGAAAAAGGCGATCGAGGACTTCAGCCGGGAGTCCAGCGTTCTCGCCAAGCTGTCACATCCGAGCATTCCACAGGTAATCGACTACTTTGCCGAGCGTGGCCGGCACTACCTTGTGATGGAATATGTTGCAGGTGGCGACCTCCAGGACCATCTCGACCAACTCGGCCCTAAAGGGCGTTTTCCCGAGGCGAAGGTGCTGCGATGGGCGCGGCAGATTCTCGAGGTGCTGCAGTTTCTGCACAGCCAGAAGCCGCCCATCATCTACCGCGACCTGAAGCCGGGCAATATCATGATCGACCATCATGGGCGCGCAATGTTGATCGATTTCGGTATTGCGCGCTTTCTGCCTCCCGGGGGACGGGGCACGCAGATTGGCTCGATCGGCTACGCGCCACCCGAGCAGTATATGGGCAAGATGGAGCCGCGCTCGGACCTCTACGCGCTCGCTGCGACAATGCATCACCTGCTCACGGGACGCGATCCGCAACTCGAGCCCCCATTCAGCTTTCCGCCGCTTCGCTCGTTGGCACCAGAGGTATCGACACAAACCGAGCGAGTGACGATGAGCGCGTTGGAGAAGGATATCGAAAAGCGGCCGAAATCGGCGCGTGAGATGCTCGATTTGCTACCGAATCCGGGCCCCGACGATTCAGCGAGTGACGAATTACGTGCTGCGTCAGGAGATTTGCAACGGCCGTCGCCCTCCGGAATGTCGACGATGGCAACGATTGTTCTTAGCCGTCCACTGCCGCAAACGCATTTGCCGACTCCACCGCGACGTCAATCCGCGTCGTCGTCGGCGATTGCAGCTTCTGGCGGGGAATTGCTCGCGCGGGCGAGTACGCGACGCAGCCTCGGCCAACCTCCAGCGCAACCGGTTAAGACATCATCAACCGCGAAAACGCAGGACTTGGGGTTGAGGGGCAAGCCGCCGTCCAGTTCCGGCTCGGTCGCAACGCCCGCTGCGAGCGGCCGCGCATTGAGCAAGGTTTCCGCGCCATCGCGTGTTGCGGCAGCTCTTTCATCGGTTCGTGCGGCGGTGGCGCCGATTGTAACTCCGGCGGCGCCGATTCAAAGACGTGGCGGAACTGCAGAAGATCGGCGGGCGGCGGGTCCCGGCGAAAATTACCAACCTGGCGCAAATCGATCTGCCGCCGGCTCGCCGCAGCAAAACGGATACGCAGCGGGGCCCATCGTGCATCAGTCGGCGGCAGCGGCCTGGCTGGTCGCTCCAAGTGACGGCAAGCGCTTTGCGCTCAGTGGCGGGCGGACGGTGATCGGACGCGTCGAGAATTCGGCCGACAGTATCGATGTCAACCTTGTGGGTCTTACACGCGGGATGCAGCGCGTCTCACGGCGGCATGCCGAGATTATCAAACAAGGCACCGATTACTTTATCCGCGACCTTGGTAGTCTAAACGGGACGTACATTGGGGGACGCGGCCGACTTGGCCGCGACCAACTCTATAAGCTGAAAGACCGCGACGAGATAGTTTTGGGTGGCGCTAAACTTGAGTTCAGGAAAGGCTGAGGCGCGATTATGACGTGCCCGGAATGCGGCCAGCAGGCGAGCGACGAAGCGAAGTTCTGCGATCGCTGCGGTCAGGGGTTGTCGAACAGTGCGGCGCGGCGGCTCGAGCTTTCGCTCCCGCCGCTTGCTCCAGGTACCGAACTCAAGGGTGGGTTCCGAATCGTCGAGTTATTGACGCGAAGCTCCGACGAAAACCGCTACTGCGCGGAACGCCTAAACGATGGCGTGGCCGAGCGTTACCAGTTGCGCGAACGGCAAGGTCCCCAAGCGCTTGCTGCCGACGAAGCCCCTGCGTCCAGCACCAATGGAGCGGTCGCGAAGGATGCGGCGCCAGATAAGGAGGACCCGAGCGGGCCGCAAGCAAAAACGGCGGACCTTAAACTAAAGGCTATTCCTCGCGCCCCGCAGCAGGACGGGATGCCAGAAAGCGTTTCGGCTTCAGCCGGGGCGATTGAGACCGACGATGAAGCCAGCGCAGGCGCCGAAAGCGAATCAGCGTTGGTTCTGACCGAAGCAGTCGCCGAGGCGGAGGAGCCGCAGCACGAAGCATTGGCGGCCAACGGTCTATCAGCCGCGGAAGGTCCCGCTGCCGAGGCACAACCCGAAGCGGAGCCGTTACCGGAAGATTTGGGTGAGGTTTTCGGGCGCGTCATGGGGCTTTCTCTCACGCTGAATCATCCCGCGTTTCAGCGTGCGCTCGATGGTTTCGCGGACGACGGACGGGTTTACCTGGTTTACCCTGACGAGGTGCTAAAGCCGCTTGCGCGCCGCCCGGGTGGGCTGCGGATGGGCGAGAGCGAGGCGATGGGCGTGGCGATCCAGGCGTGCCAGGCGGTCGGCTTCGTGCATCGCCGGGGCCTTCGCGTCAATGACATCTGCCCCGAATCGGTGGCGGTGAGTACGGATGGTCGCATCAAGCTAACCGGGCTCGACTACATCAGCAACGATAACGAATTGCAGGCTGAGCCGATTTTCAATGACGGCTACACCGCGCCGGAGATTTACCGCGCAAAAAAAGTGGACAAGCGCGCAGACGTTTTTTCAATTGGCGCGCTGCTCTACACTTGCCTGACGGGCGAGCGGCTTGATTCCGAGACCTGGCGCGGAGAAGCGGGACCGATCCGTTTCTACCCGCCGCATGTTGTGACGCCTGCGCTGGAGCAGGTTGTCCGGCGTGCGCTGCTCTTCGACCCAGAGGCGCGCTGGCCCAGCGTGGACGCGCTAAAGGCGAAATTAGTCGAGCTTTCGAGCACGGTCCAGATTCGCGCCGCTGCGCTCAGCGACGTTGGGATGGTGCGCGAGCTGAACGAAGACGCGGTGATGACCCTCGAATATTGGCGTGACTCGCAGGTCGAGCCGGCGCAAAATTTCCTCTACGTGGTGGCCGATGGAATGGGTGGAGCCGAGGCCGGTGAGGTAGCCAGCGCAATTGCCGTAAGCGCGATCCGGAATTATGTTGAAGGTGAACTCAAAGCGGCTGCGGTTAGCGACGGGCGTATGATGCTGCAAAACGCGCTCGAAGAGGCCAATCGCAAGATCCTCGAATATGTGGCCGATCATCCGGAGGCGCGCGGGATGGGGTCGACCGCCATCGGCACGTTTATTCAGCCCCCGGAGGCAGCTGTCGCCTGGGTTGGGGACAGCCGCGTGTATTTGTGTAACGGTGGAGGCTTGCGCCAGCTCACCAAGGACCATTCGCTGGTCCAGCGGCTGGTCGAGATCGGCCAAATCACAGCCGAAGAGGCGCGGCATCACGAACACAAGAACGTCATCACGCGGTCGCTGGGTGCGCGTCAGAGTGGCGCGGCAGGGGCGGAGTCGATTGCAATCCGGCTCAAGCGCGGGGATCGCATGATGTTGTGCAGCGACGGACTCACTGCGCATGTCGAGGACGAGCGGATCGGCGAGATCCTGCGCAGGCATTCCAATCCGAACGACGCGGTGCGGGAACTGGTGGTGGCGGCAAATGCGGGAGGGGGAACCGACAACGTGTCAGTAGTGGTTATTTTCGCGGGCTGACACCAATGTCGAACACGCCGAATCCCCCGAGCTCCCCAACCGCTTCGGGACCTTTGCCGGGTCCGCTCGAACCCGGCACGGTGCTGCAGAGGCGCTATCAGGTCGATCGCCTGCTCGGTGGCGGCGGGATGGGGATGGTCTATCTCGCGCGCGACCAGCGTCTGTCCAACCGGCCCTGCGCGATCAAAGAAATGGTCGACCATTTCATCGATCCGCAGCAGCGGATTGAAGCCAATGAGTACTTTGCGCGAGAAGCCGACACGCTCGCGCAACTGAAGCATTCGGCGATCCCCGCGATAAGCGACCGCTTCGACGACCAGAACCGCCATTACCTAGTAATGGAATATGTCGAAGGTCGAAACCTGGAGGAGGAGATCGCGCTGCGCGGCGGTCCGCTGCCGGAGGGGTTGGTGATCGATATCGCGCGTCAGTTATGCGACGTGTTGGCATACCTGCACGGGCTAACGCCCGCGATCATCTACCGCGACATGAAGCCGTCCAACGTCATGCTGACCGGAAACGGTCGCGTGGTGCTGGTTGACTTCGGAATCGCGCGTTTGTTCAAGGCTCAGCGCAAGGGCACGATGATTGGCACTCTCGGATTCGCCGCACCCGAGCAGTACCAAGGGGTGGCTGATCCGCGCACCGATATCTATTCACTCGGCGCAACCCTCCATTACGTGATTACCGGGCGTGATCCAGAGAAATTCCCACCCTTCAGCTTCCCGCCGGTGCGCGAGCTGCGGCCGGACATTTCGAGCAATCTGGCCGGCGCGATCGATCGTGCGCTCAAGTACGAGATGACCGACCGGCCTTCCTCCGTACAGGAATTCCGTGACATGTTGCTCTACGGGCGCGGTCTTGCGGCTGCGTCCGGACAAGTGAGCGGGAAGAGCGGGACGGCTGGCCTGACCTGGCCGCAGGCGCCGCACGAGACGGGGGAGCGCGCCGCTTCTCACCGGGAGCGCAAGAGTTTCAAGCGGCGTCTGATGGGGATGGCGGTCTTCAGTGTTGTGGTGGCAGGCGTCGCTTTTGGCGGGACCTACATATATTCGAATCCGCAATTGCAGCTGGAACTCGGCATCAAGCCGTTGATCGACAGCCTGCCGTGGAAGCATGAGGAGTTGCTCGCGAAGGCCCGGGAGCATCCGTTGGACTTTCAGAATTTATCGCTGATGCTTTCGACGCGAGCCGGCGACGCGCTCTCGGGGCCCAAAGCGAGTTTCACTGACACCGAGCTTTTGACCAACCGCTACCTTAAGTGGAACGCGTCGTTCAAAAACGGTCTGGCGGGACTCGAGGGTCGCAACGACCGTGTCGACGTACGCTTTTACGACGCCAATGGCCAGCAGATCGCGAGCAGTACGGCCGAACGCTTCGTCGGCCCGGCGCAAACTACGGTCGATTTCAGCGGCGTCGCGCTGATTCCTGATTCCGCGGCTGTGGTTCCGGGCAGCTACAAGATTGCCGTTTATTCGGACGAGCGGACGCTTGCGGAGCAGCAATTCTCGGTGACACAGGATCTCGCAGCAAAGGCAGCGGCCGATAAAGCCAAAGCCGAGGCTGAAGCGGCGGCACGAGCCGCGGACGAGCGGCGCAAGGAGGAAGTGCGTCGGCTGGCGATGCTCCAGGACCGGATGCGAAAGCCGTTGCAACTCCAGAATATCGATTTCATCAACAGCACCAAGGACGGGACGCTGCTGACGGGGCCGGCGAACGTGTTCAGCGTCTCGAAAGTGCTATTCGTGGGATGGCGGGCAGTTTTCGAGAACCGCCTCTTTGGGCTGGACACCAATCAGTATCGTGTCGATGCTGCGTACATTGCGCCGGACGGGAGCACGTTGGGCAGCGTCGACGACGTGCAGACCATAAATCGCGGACAGCAGCGCGCGACGTTTAGCGGACGGGTGGGCAATTCGGCTGGCGGCGCCTTTTTGCCAGGCCAGTATACCGTCAACTTCTACCTTAACGGGCAGTATTTCGCACAACGCAAATTCCGCATCGTTAACGACGCCGGGATACCATACGGAGGCGGCGCTTCCAGTGGCGGCAGCGCTCTGGGTTCAGCGGGTACCGCGGTGGGATTGGATACCCCGACGTTGGCGACCGGCACCGTCGAGGGCATTCAAGGGCGTCGCGGCGTCCCCATGGAACTCAGGTTGCGTCCCCAACCCAACGGCTTTTTGCACGGCGAGCTGGTGGTGCATTTGCCCGGCTATGATCCCATGCCGATCGAAGGATTTGTCCGCGGCAGCCACGTCCAGTTCCAGGTTCCTCATGGAGCGGAAACGTACTATTTCGAGGGGGAACGGCGGCGCGACGTTCTGAGCGGGACGTTCGAGTCGACGCCGACGGGCGAGCGCGGAACTTGGAGCACTCGGGCCGACTGACCTTTACACTGCGGAAGGTTCACCGCCATATCGAGCAAATAAGCTTGGCGTCGTGGCCGGGAGGCTCAGACGAATCCTCCCAACCAGATGCCAAAACTCCCTCAGGTTCATCCGACCCCCCCGGGGGGTGAAGGATTTCACCCTTAGCAGAAACGCTATTCGGCGCTACAATCCCGCCCGTAAAATGCGGAACCGGCTTGGCCGGCGTTCCGCGGCCGGCTACGCCCAAAACAGCGGCCGGCTACGCTCAAACGAAGGTATATTGTCAAAGACGGAGCCCGTAAAGCTCGGCTACGTTATCGTGTAAAATCCAGTTTCTCTCCTCTTCGCTTAGCCCGGCGGCATGCTTGGCCAGCAGCGCCTGCGAGTTGGGCCAGGTCGAATCGCTGTGTGGGAAATCGTTGGCCCACATGAGGCGGTGCGGGTTGCACATGTCCTTCATCCTGAACGCCACCCAGTCGTCCTGGAAGGTCATGTAGATGTTCTCGCGGAAATACTCGCTTGGCATCTTGGAGAGCTTGCTCCCCGTCATCCAGTAACGGTGGCGATCGAAGGCATGGTCCATCCGGTACATGTAGTGCGGGGCCCATCCGGCATCAGCTTCGACACACACGATTTTGAGTCTGGGATGACGCTCAAAAACACCCCCCAGGATGAAG
>Ga0187771_10001747_pt1 | contig 14787 bp, 15 predicted proteins | sample 0116_SJ02_MP15_1_FD_133139 | JGI IMG/M metagenome (GOLD analysis project Ga0187771, IMG submission 133139) | Tropical peat soil microbial communities from peatlands in Department of Meta, Colombia - 0116_SJ02_MP15_10_MG | ecosystem: Environmental > Terrestrial > Soil > Wetlands > Peat | place...
AACCGAGAACCAAGTAACTTTCAAAGTCAGCCTTGTTTTTGCCGAGATCGTATTCGGTGACCTGGTCGACCTTGGGCTGATACATGCGAATCTTGCCGCCGGTGAACAGCACGTACTTGGGCTCAGGCTTCATCTCCGCCGCGCTGGATCCAGCTTTCTTGACCTCAGCCATCATGTCGATGTCTTTGCCGGCGCGGCGGTAGTAGATGGTGCCGGTTTGGACGTCGTCGACTTCATTGATGACTCTTTCGTACGTGTCCCACTCGAACTCGGCTTGCGCGGTGCGAAAAGTGGCGGCGGCCGCATCCATCTTCTTCAACACGGCGTCCAGCGCGCTGGAATCGGCGGATTGTTGCGGGTAAGCCGCAAAGCAGCCCAGAAGGCCCCAGATCAGCCCAATCGGTAAGGCGAGAAGAGTGTGTTTCATCGGCGGTTTCCGGTTGTTAACAGTTTCGGTCCATGCCAGTTTTCGAACTTCTTACTCGCGCTTGACCACAACCTTGTAGCTTTGCACGTGTCCCTTGCGGTCGGAGACTGCCTCGTAACTCGCAATGGAAACCGCGCCCGAGATCGGCTCGATAATGTGTAACAACTGCTCGCGCACCGATTGATCGTCGCCCGGCAAAATGGCGCTGGCCGAAACCTGGTAGAGCAGCCGTCCCTCGCCATCGGTGGAGACGACCACGTCGGTCAGATGCGGATTGCGGGCGATCGGTTTGTCATTGAAATTGATCACGCGGGGAGAGAGAAAAACGAACAGCAGGATCAGCGTGACCATGATGTCGTAGTGAAGCGTGCCCCGCTCATGCTGCCACAGAATGTATCCGCGAATTGTCCGCCAGATGGCCTTCATGGGCGCGGGTGCCGTTGGCGCGACCGTCGTGAGTTCTGCTCTGTGCAAGTGTACTCGCTCCTCGCGGTCTTTTGTCATCCCGAGCAAGCGCTTGTTGCGCTGCGAGGGATCCGGGCGAGCCGCGCGAAGCGTCGCTTCTTTTGCGACGCAACAATCGCGCGCTTGGCTCGCTTCCTTCTTCTGTTTCAACCACCCGATATCACAGCTTTCTCGGTGTAATCCTATCCGTCCCGATGTACGGGCGCAGCGCGTCCGGGATTACTACGCTTCCATCGGCCTGCTGATAGTTCTCCACAATCGCGACCCAGGTGCGGCCGACGGCCAGGCCGCTGCCGTTCAGCGTGTGCACCAATTCCGTTTTGTTCTTGCCCTCGGGCCGGTAGCGAATGTTCGCCCGTCGCGCCTGGTAGGACTCGAAATTTGAGCAGGACGAAATCTCGCGAAACAGCTGCTGGCCCGGCAGCCACACCTCAATGTCATAGGTCTTGGCCGCTGCCGCGCTCATGTCGCCGGTGCATAGCGTGACCACGCGATAATGCAGGCCAAGCTTCTGCAACACTTCTTCGGCGTCGTGCGTGAGCTTTTCGTGCTCTTCGTACGAATTCTCCGGCTGCGTGAATTTCACCAATTCGACTTTTTGAAACTGATGCTGGCGGATGATGCCGCGCACATCTTTGCCGTACGATCCGGCCTCGCTGCGAAAGCAGGGAGTGTATGCGGTGAGCGAAATGGGCAGTCGCGCCTGGTCGAGGACCTCGTCGCGATACAGATTCGTGACCGGAACTTCGGCGGTGGGAATCAGCCAAAGATCCTTCTCGCCGTGCGGCACGCAGAACAGGTCGGCGGCAAACTTGGGCAACTGGCCTGTGCCGTACATGGAATCGGAGTTGACCAAGTACGGCGGAAGGACTTCGGTGTATCCATGTTCGCGCGTGTGCAAATCGAGCATGAAGTTGGCCAGCGCGCGCTCCAGTTTCGCGCCCAAATCCCAGTACACGGCAAAACGCGCGCCGCTGAGCTTGACGGCGCGTTCCAGATCGAGGATGCCAAGCTGAGGGCCGAGGTCCCAGTGGGGCTTGGGAGTGAAATCGAATTTGGGCGACGTGCCCCAGCGGCGGACTTCGACGTTATCGTCGGCTCTCGTGCCGACAGGCACACTCGCATGCGGGAGATTGGGGATGCCGACTAGGATTTCGCGCAGGCGGGCGTCGAGATCGCCGGCGGTTTTTTCCATCGTCTGAATCTGCTCGCGCAGTTCCTTGGTCTGGGCCATGGCCGCGCTGGCGTCCTGGCCGGCTTTTTTCAGCTTGGCAATCTCTTCCGAGGCCTTGTTGCGCTGCGCTTTGCGAGTTTCGGCTTCGGTGATGGCGTGGCGGCGCTCAGTGTCGACTTCGCGGAAGTCCTTAAGGACAGCAGCCGGCTCCAAGCCGCGCTGGCGCAGTTTTTCCTCCACCAGGGGCAGGTTCTCGCGGACAAAACTCAGATCAAGCATGGGAACTGAATACTGTATCGGAAAAGAGGCGCAGAATGCACGCAGAAGGAAGGGATCAATCATTTCATTCGAACCCCTCTTCATAACTTACAAAACTGCGGGATCAGAAGATGCTAAGCTGATAGTTCACCTGAACCTGCGTCCGCACCTCGACAGGCTCATTGTTGAGCATGTAGGGCCGATAGCGCCATTGCTGCACCGCTCCGATCGCCGACTCTGCCAATTCCTTCGGACCGGAGACAAATGTGAGATCTTTGATTCGACCATCCTTGCCAATGACAGCTTGGAGAATTACCGTTCCTTGAACATGATTGGCCCGGGCCTCGCGCGGATAGACGGGCTGGACCTTGTGGATGAGCATCCCTTTCGCCAGCCCCGGGGCGATCGGGATTGGTTTAGGTGGCGCGGCACTGTCAGATGCGGACGGGGGCTTGTCGGCGATGTCGCTGATCTTGTCACTGAACGCGAAATTCATCGGCAGCTTGGTCGAGACCTTAACGGGCCTCCCATTCTTGATGAAAGGCTTGAATTTCCACTTCTTCGCCGCCGCGATGGCCGAGGGAACCAACACGGGATCGCCGCTGATCACTTCTACGCTTTCGATGTCCCCGGTTTCCGCGATGTGGAGCACCAACAATACTTGCCCTTGAATCCCTTCTTCCCTAGCTTCTAGCGGATACACCGCCTTTTCCATCTTGATCGGTTCAAGCTTAGTGGAATCTGGGGACAGTGTCGCAGGCGCGGACTCTGTAGGCGCGCTATTTTGCGGATTTGGAGGTTCTTGGGCGTTTGCTAAGAGCAAGCGGGGGCCAATGAGGGAGAGAACGGTGCAGAAGCAAAGAAACGAGCGCATGCAGCCCTATTCCAGCGCGAAAAAAGTTGCCAGTAGTATAAACCAGTTTTTCCAGTTGGAAATGGGACAGGGGCGAGCCGTCCTCCCGCTGATTTTGGCGGACGCGCCCCGGCTGTGTAAACTACCTTCGCAATGAGATCGTTTCCCAGGTTTGCGGCCCTTCCCCTCCTCATGAAGTTGGCCGCGCTCGCGGTTGTCGTCAGCCTTTCTGTTCCAGGTTTCGCTTCGGCTTACAACGGGCATCCCAAGCTGGTTGTGGTGATCGTGATTGACCAGTTCCGTGGCGACTATTTGGAGCGCTATCGCGACCAGTTCGGCGACTCCGGCTTCCGCCTGCTGCTCGATCATGGCGCGTACTTTCCCAATTGCAATTACAACTACGCCAACACGCGCACCGCTCCCGGCCACTCGACGCTGTTCACCGGCGCCTATACGAACGGTCACGGTATTGTGGCGAACGAGTGGTGGGATTCGAAAAAAGGGCGCATGGTGATCTCGGTCGAAGACGACGACACGAAGCTGGTTGGCGTGGACGGAGACAAGCCCGGCCCTTCTCCGCATAACTTGCTCGCCGACACGCTGGGCGACGAACTGAAATTGGCCACGCAGGGGAAGGCCCGCGTGTTCGCCGTTTCGCTGAAAGATCGTGCTGCCGTTCTGCCCGGCGGCTTCTCGGCCGACGCCGCCTACTGGATCGAGCCGAAGACAGGCGCGTGGATTACCTCCACTTACTACCGCAACCAACTGCCGCAGTGGGTGCAGGATTTCAATTCGTCTCGTCCGGCGAAATACTGGGATCGGGATTGGAAAGGGGCGCAGGGGACCATCCTGCGCTCGACCGCTCATCGCGCAGGCAAGAAGGGCGGAGATGCTAGCTTCTACGAGGTGGTCGGTTCGACGACATTCGGCAACGAATATGAGTTCGAGTTTGCGCGGGAACTAATCGTGTACGAGAATCTGGGGCGCGGATCGGCCACGGATCTGCTTTCGATCAGCCTTTCGCCCAACGACATTCTTGGTCACCAGGTTGGGCCCGATTCGCCGGAAATCGAGCAGATGGCGCTCGATCTCGATCACGAACTGGCCGACTTCTTCAATTTTCTGGGCCATCAGATCGGGCTGGCCGACGTGTGGGTCGCGCTCTCGGCCGATCACGGCGTGTCGGGCGTGCCGGATGTGGCGAAGAAGTTCCGCATTCCTACGCCGAAACTGGGCAAGGGGGAAGTTGAAGCGCAGATCAACGCTGCGATCACGGCAAGGTTTTCGCCCGGCCATCCCACGGCGTATGTCAAGCTGGACTTTCCCCTGGCTTGGCTTGATCAGAGAACCTTCGCCGCAGTTCACGTGAAAGAGCGCGACGCAGAAGAAGCTGTCGGAGAAGCTATGAAGCAGGCCGGCCTGCGCGACTACTACACCAAATCGCAACTGGCGGAGGGTAAGGTTCCCGACACTCCACTGGGGCGGAGGTTCCTCAACAGTTATTCGCCCGAGGGAGGTTGGTACGTGATGGGCGTGCCCGACATCTACGCGGTCGGATCGGGCAGCGGCACCGACCATGTTTCTCCTTACACCTACGATACGCACGTCCCGCTAGCCTTCTACGGCTTGCCTTTCCAGCCTGGAACGTATCGAACGAGTGTAGAACCGGTGGATCTCGCGCCCACGCTGGCGTCGTTGCTCGGAATCAATGCTCCGACGCATTCTGTAGGACGAGTGCTGACCGAGGCGCTGGCGCCGCCTCACCATGCTTCGAGCAGCATTCCAAACGCTATTCCAAAATCCAGCGAGGGCCAGCCATGAGCGCTCCCGATCTCAGCGTCAGCTTTGCCGGCTTGCAGCTCAGGAATCCGATCATCGCCGCCAGCGGGACTTTCGGCTACGGTGTCGAGTTTGAGGACGTTGTCGAACTGTCCAAACTGGGCGGCATTGTGGTCAAGGGCCTGTCGCGGGAACCGATGATCGGCAACCCTCCGCCGCGCCTGTGGGAGACGGCGGCGGGCATGCTGAATGCGATTGGACTGCAGAACATCGGGGCGCAGGGCTTTCTGGAGGAAAAGCTGCCGCGCTTGCGGCAAATCAAAAATGTTGTCCTCATTGCCAATGTTTTTGGCTACACGCGCGAGGACTATGAGCACACCATACAGATTCTGAACGAAGGCGAGGGAATCGCCGCTTATGAGCTGAACGTTTCCTGTCCCAACACGGCGCACGGCGGGATTCAGTTTGGCAGCGATCCGCGCATGCTCGATGAAGTCGTGACTACAGCGAAACGCGTGGCAGCGCGGCCGCTGATTGTCAAGCTCTCGCCCAACGTGACCAGCATCGCGCAAATGGCCTACGTGGCGCAGGAGTCGGGCGCTGACGCCTTGTCGCTGGTGAACACATTCGTGGCCATGGCGATTGATCCGGAAACGCGGCGGCCGCGCATCGCTAACGTGACAGCGGGGCTGTCCGGGCCGGCGATCAAGCCCATCGCCGTGCGGATGGTTTACGACGCCGCGCATGCGGTGAAGATTCCGGTGATCGGCATGGGAGGAATTTCGACCGCTGCCGACGTAATCGAATTTATGCTGGCGGGAGCGACCGCCGTTCAGATCGGCACGGCGAGCTATTGGGATCCGTGCGCGACAGAGAAGGTCGTCGATGCCCTGGAAATTTGGTGTCGCGATCACGGAGTCGCGAAGATTGCCGAGCTGACGGGCGGGATGCAGTTGGAATGAGAATCGGGGAGGCGCGAAATTTCTCCGCAGGACGCGAAGTGGCCAGGCCGCCCATCGTCATCAGTGCGGCTTCTTCTGTTGTGGGAGTCCACCGATGAAAGTCCCAAGAGCTAGCGAGGGGTCATTTGATTTCTCGATTTCACGGTAGAGATCGCTAAACTTCAGGCGGACACCAGCGAGCATTTCCTTGTCGGCCACAAGATGGTCGAGAAGCTTCTGCCAGTTGGCAACCTGACGATGTTCGAGGACTAGCTTGAGGGCAATGTTCTCAAGGAACAGGTACTCAGTCGCACGAAGGACAGCGGAGAGTCGCGTCTTCTCATCTTTGGTCATTAGATGTGACTCGTTGGACGCTGTCAGTTTAGCGTAGCGAGAGCGGCATTGCGATTTCACCCCGCTCCGCAGCTCATCGGACGGCAACCTAGGCTATCTTCCCCTCGTGTACCAGATTGACCCGGGAGATTTGTAATCCCGGCCTTCGCCCCACACGGCTAGAGTCGAGCCTTCGCTGTCGATGGTGAGGCCGAAGTAGTCGCCGAAGGGGAAGCGGAAGCCCTCACGCAAGATGTAGTCGTATCCGAGGGCGTGGCTGGAAAGCTGGGTCTCGGCGCCCCAGGTGGCGCCGCCGTTGGTCGAGGCACGGTAGAACGTGTTCCAAAGCCGGCGATCAGGATGGCCGGTTTCATTCGTCCGCTCATCCATCCAGGCGATGCGGACATCGCCTGCGGCTCCCGCCACGATCGCTGGAAAGCAGTGCTCGACGCCCCGGGTTGCCAGGGAGACATCAGCCCGCGCCGACCAGCTGGCTCCGGCCGTGGTCGAGGATGAAAAGTAAATGCGCTCCGGGCCGCCGTTCACGCTTCCCGCATTCCACAGAGCGTAGACCGCTCCGGCAGCGTCCGAGGCGAGAGCGATCTGCGCGCCCAGGAATCCGTCCTCACAATCTTGCGCTTCACAATCCGGAGGCGCGCCCGATGTATCGAGCAGCATGGTGTTCCAGGTGCGTCCGCCATCGGACGAGCGACTGACATAAACGCCCACTGGACGCGTGGGTAGTTCGTGGCGGGCATAGGCCGTCCAGCCGAAATAGACATTTCCCGCGGGATCGACCGTAGCTCCACCGGCCAGAGACCATCCAGGGCCGGCGTTGGGATTGATGCTCACGCGGCTGAAGGTCTGTCCGGAATCATGAGACGCGGCAACATGGAACTCTTCTTCGCGATTGAACCCGACGTAGACATCGCTGCCACGAACCGTGAGCACCGGCTTGTCAGCCTCCTCCCGCCCGCGTGCGGCGAATGAGAACGACCAGTTGTGGCCGAAGTCGAGCGAGCGGGCGACGATGATGTCGCGCTTGTTGTTCTCCAGCCAGGATGCGTAGACGGTTTGACGGTCGACCGGGTCGACCACGATCTGCGGATCAAATTGACCTGTCGGAAGCGGGAGCAACACTCTTGAGGGCAGCCATGACATGCCATTGTCATAGCTGACTTGCAGGACCATGGACGGGACAGAGCAGGCCGAACAACCGCGCACGGCCCCATACTGCGGGTAAAGCACGTACACGCGCCCATGGCCGTCGGCCGCCATAGCGGGCTCCCACTGGTCGCCTTCGCGATAGCCGAGGCGGGCTTGCGACGAGAACACTGAGACTGCCTCCGCCGCCTGCGAAGCCAGCAAAGCCAGCAGTATCAGCAACGGAAATTGCCGCAGAGCACGTGACATAGCTGAAAGTAGGGGAGGAGCAAATCTGCTGGACACACTCCTACCAGCATCTTTGGGGCACTTTATCGCGATTCCCCGGCGGCGTCAATTACCCAAACGGCCAATCGCCTTGTGTGTGAAAGAATTTGCAATCCCGTAACCTTCCCGTGAATTTGTCATCCAATCAGGGACGACAGGAATCCCGCATCACATTGGGGTGAAGCTATGGCGAAAGCTACGTTTGCGGCAGGATGTTTCTGGGGAGTTGAGGCTACCTTCCGGCAGATTCCAGGGGTGATCTCGACCCGGGTCGGCTATACCGGTGGCCAGACCGAGAACCCCAACTACAAAGAGGTCTGCACGGACCGCACCGGTCACGCCGAGGCCGTGGAGGTTGAGTTTGATGCTGCCAAGGTGCCCTATGCCGATCTGCTGAAGGTCTTCTGGGAGAATCACGATCCCACGCAGTTGAACCGCCAGGGCCCGGATTGGGGCACGCAGTATCGCTCGGCGATTTTCTATCATTCGCCCGAGCAGGCGGCGGAGGCGCAGGCATCCAAGGAAGCGCTCGAGAGGGCGCACCGCTATTCCAAGCCGATCGTGACCCAGATCGTTCCCGCGGTAACGTTTTATCCCGCCGAGGATTACCACCAACAGTATCTGGAGAAGCGCGGGCTGGCCAGTTGCCACGTAAGAGCGTAGGCCACCGAAGTCAGGTCTTGGTCAGAAGGAGTGTTCCTCGTGCGGTCCCTACGCGCGAGCAGATTTGCGCTTGACCGGCTTGCTGCGGCGGGCGATGCGCCGCTCCAGCTTGTCTAGGGTTTTCTCCCAGCGAGCTTCGACGGCTTTGCGGGCGGCTTCGCTGCGCTCCGCCGGCGTCATTTTGGCGGCGCGCGCCTTTCCACCTTTCCGACCGAGAGCTACGGCAGCGGCATTTTTGGGCGACATCGTCACAATTTTACCACGCGAGATTTGGCGAACATACGTAGCGCTTTGTAGCCAGATGAAAACAGACGAGATAAACTTCTTGACACTACGTAGCGCTATGTATAACCTAGCGGCATGAACATCGACCAACGATTAGAAGCCCTAACGCAAAGCGTGGAACTGTTGGCTGCAATCGAGCGCGACAGCGAGAAACGCATTGAGGCCCGATTTACCAAGCTCATTGAGAACATGGATCGTTTGGCGCAAGCGACGACCCGGCTGGACGAAGGTATGCTGCGTATGGCCAACATTCTCATGAATCACGAAGAGCGAATCGAGAACTTGGAAGGGAAGCGGCCGCAATAGAGATAATAGGCCGCGCTGCGAATATGGACTATTCGAAAGGTCCCTCTAGAGCAAAGCGGCACGACTGGAGCTCGGCGGACCTCACACTTCACACCTCATGTGCTCGAGGACGAGCACCACCGCGGCTCCAACCTTCCGCATTCCCGGTAGTTTCTTGGGGCTCTTAGACAGACAGAGTGTCCTGTTCGAAATCAGGCCCTGGCCGGCGATCGCGGTCGGAAGAAGAAGAGCAGGGTGAACCCTCCAATATAGAAAGGAAGACTCTGCTGGAAGTCGCCGCCCAGAAAGCGCAACACCAAACCGAACAGAGCCAGGAACTCGCAGAGCACGTAAGTGGCGATGTAACCCGTCCGCCAATGGCCGAGGCTGAGGCTATCGTCAGGGTGAGCCGCCAAAATCTCCTCGGCGCGGAACACCAGGGTGCGCCGCACTAGGAAGATCACTCCTACCATAGCCACGGCCGTGGTGGTAAACAAATAGCCGATACTGGGATTGACCGCGCGAACGCCGTTGGCCGCCACTTCCCCCACTATGGCATAGAGCAGAATGCTAACCAGCAGGAGCCACTGCACTGCCCGCAGTGTCTTTATGGCCCGAACCATTTCGTGACTATTCTCTCGCAGTTTCTTGAACTTGGAGAAAAAAGAATTTCCACAGCGGAACCGAGCTGCGCAACCGTTGTTCGCCGAGCATTCTGAAACTTAGTAGCAACTATTCGCGCTTAAAGGGTGTTTCGAGGCGTTCCTCCACCCATTTTTGATCGATCTGTAACTTGTACTGGTCGGCCCGGAAGACTTGCAGAGATCCCGTCGCCTGGGCAGCCCTATACGCTTCGATGGCAGCCTCGCGGCGCCCCAGGAGGTCGAGCAAAATACCCTGGGCTGCCAGGGCCAGAAACTGGTCGTTTTTGTCCTGCGTGGTTGCGGACATCTCTTGAAAACACTCCAGCGACTCCGCGTAGTATTTCCCGTCATAGAGCATCATTCCAAGCCGGAGCCAAGAGTGCGGGGACCCGAGCCTAAGTTCCTTTGCGCGGGGCAGCAACTGCAGCGCTTCCTTTCCCGTGCCCGTGAGATTCATCGCAAGAATCTTCCTCTCCAAATCCGCCGCCATAAGAGGCGGCTGGGACGGCGGCATCCAAAGCGTATTTGCCGGATCGAGTTTCACGTCTTTCAGCGGCGCTTTACTCTCGAAAACCAACACGCTGACTTCCGCCAGCCGATCCGTGCGCTGAGTTTGTTCAGAACCGTCGCCGAAAGCGGCGGCGACCGGTACGCTCTCGCGTCGCGCCCCCTTTGACTCAACCTCGATTTCCGAGCGCCATCCATTCGCCGTCTGCTCGGATTCGTGCTTGGTAATCTGGTAATACGAATACTGATTGCTCCTCACCCAACTCTCAAAGAACCACCCAAGGTCTTCGCCGCTCTCCTCTTCACAGATCCTTTGAAAATCACGCCAGTTCATGCGCCGGCCCCGAAACTCGTGCAAGGCGCGGCGATAGGCGCGATCGAACACCGAAGCTCCGATGGTCGATTCCAGGGCATCCATCATCGCGCTGCTCTTGCCGTGTTCCACGATGTTGTTGTAATCCCAGTCGATGAGTTCCAGCTTGTCGTCCGATAGATCCATCGTGGTATCCACGCCGTTCATGAGCCCGCCCACATAAAACGTGGGAAGATTGCCGACCGGTGCCGCGATGCCGCGGGCACGCCGGTACTCGCGATCGGCAAAGATGCCCAAGCCGATCATCAACCAATTCAGTTCGTCTTCTCCCTCCGCCAGCACGTATTCCGACCAGTACATGTGCCCGATCTCATGCGCGGTGATCCAGCGGAAGTGGTCCTCTGGCTTCTTCTCCATTTGTTCCTGGCCATGAATAACAACCATAGCGGTGGCGGCAGGATAACCGCCGGCGGGATAATCTCCTCCCGGGATAATAGTCAGAGAACGATGGGGGTAAAATCCGAATCGTTCGCGGTAAAAACCGATGGCATCGACCGCAGTCCGCAGCAGGAACTGCGCGCACTTTGCGCCAGCTGCCGTATGGACCGCGGCGACCTGCACATCGCCCGCTTGCGCATGTTCTACGGAATATTTCTTTTCATCGAAGAGCCAGGCCGCGAAGTTGCGTATGTCCTTTCCCTTCCAAATGCCCGAGGCCTCATCCAGAACTCCGCTGGTCAGCACACCCCAACCCTGAGGAACCTTGATTCGCACCTCATAGTCGTCCATGGTTCCGAAGCCCCACCACAAATGGGGATACAGGTTCTGCAAGAGCAACCCACCTTTACTGCCCAGCTGGGATTCGTAGGAATTGTGAAACTCGATCTTCAGTTCGAGTTCGGCGCCGGGTCGTAGTGGTTCGGGCAATTGCAGCAGAAGGGGAGCTTTAACCTCCGTCCGGCCGGGAGGAGTCAGCAGGGTGGCTGGCTTGCCGTTCGCTAAGACGCTTAGTGTCTGTTGGGACCGCAGACTCCAAAAGAACGCCAGGCGTTCCATGGTGCGCGAAGTGGTATTCCGGAACGTGATTGACTCGCGCCCTTCCTGGAGCCCGTTGGCCGGATCGAACGTGCACTCAATTCGGTATTCGGCACGCGGCGGCGTCACCGGGGACCAGAACCCGCTTTGCGCCGCCGCAAGAGTACCAAGCCAGCTCCAGAGAACGATAGCGAAGAATGATTTCAGAATGGACATTGATCGTATCCTTTTCATAAGAAGTCCCGTCGGACGGGGATTAATGCATTTTCTTGCTCCGCGCCGATGCTGGAGCAAAGTGACCCAAACCACAGGACAAGAGAACAAGTCGAACTCGGCGCACACCAAAAGCAGATTCGCTTCTTTCCAGCCACTAGCCGAGAGTCCGGTGAATTGCTCGGAAAGAGCTTCGTTATGGCAGAAGCTCTACTGGGGTGAGACGTTTCGGGGGGCCGCAAGGTTGCGCTTTTTGCGTGGCCCGATCTGGTGCTACAGCAACATCAAGAGCGGCCCGGTCGGAAGCGCAGAAAGATCTGGAACGAAACCGGATGGCTGCCGTACGCGGTGTCGAGCAGGGCGGGCTTCGAGTATGCGGTCAAGTCCGCGCCCAATCCCAGTTGCCAGGCGCGGTTCTGAACGAGATCGCGCACGCCGCCGAAAGTGTAAGCGCCGATACGATAGGCGGGATGCGACTGAGCCTGCGGAAAGAGTTCGTCCTTGTCGACGAGCTCCAGACGCGAGAACACATAATCTCGCCGCAGGAAGTTCAGCGTGGATTCGAGCAGGTAGCTGTTCAGGCTGGCGTTGGTGGCGAGTTTATGCACGCGTCCCCAGACCAGCGTAGTTGCCCAGTTGCCCGACGTGATCGGCTGGTTGTATTCGACTGACGCGGTTTGCCGCCACTGGCTTCCCGGCTCGAGCGCTTCGGGATGCTCCAGGCGTCCGACGCTGTATTGCGCAGTCCAGTTGCGCGAGGGTGCAATGTTGGCCCGCCCAGACCAGGAATCGAGCGCCGCCAACTGAATGCTCCAGCGCTCCTCGTTCGGCTCGCGCCCATTGAAGGCGGAGGCCTCCAGCCGGACGCGATCGATCACCAATCCCGTTGTGATCACACCGAAGCTGGTGTGAGTTGAATCCTGCAGGTGATGGCTTAGCGGCGCCATTGGCAGCTCTGAAGCCGATGCACGGTGTAGATAAGTGACTGGCCCCAGGGCAGGCTCAGCCGAAGGGCCGCCATAGAACTCCCACGAGAGCTTTTTCCCGAGCGGCCTGGTGTAGAGCAACGCCAGTTCGGCAAACACGTTGTGAGGATGCTGGTGATCGACCAGCGCTTCTCCGTGGTAAGTTTCGCCGGTTTGAAAAAGCTCGGGAAATCCGGGATGCGGCGAGGTGAGCGACTCGGCAGAAAACATCTCCCGGAACAGAATCGTGCCTCTGCCCAGGCTGTGCTGCTCCATGAGCATGGCCCAGTTGACCGACTCGGCTTTGCCCGCGCCATGCGGGCCGCCTTGCTGGTTGTAGTCGGCGAAGATCACACCATGCGCCATGATCTCCCAGCCGCCGCGCATCCACATCCACTCGTTCGCGGGGACCGAAGCCGGTTGCCAGGCGGTTCCCGATCCGGCGTGCGGCGATGGCATCCCGGAAGATCCCGGCTCATGCATGTGCATGCCGGGCATATCTACAGGCATGTTGCCGGAGGCGGAGGTCTCCTGCGGCGGTGCGGCCTCGTCATGAGTAGACGCGCCGAACGTCGCATCTTGCGCGAACGTCCGCGGCGTCGTTATCACCAGCAGAGACAGGAGAAGCGGAAGGGATCTTTTCACGGGATAGCGGGACGCGAGGTTATGTCCCAGTGATCTTGATGCGGATTTCTTCCGGGAGGCGCTGGCGAATTTCTTGCGGCAGGTGGTCGTGCACGCGGCGCGCTCCCTCTTTGGCCGCGTCGAGCACAGTCACCGGCGCAGGCGTCGCGACCGCTACGACCAGCCAGATCAGTGCAGAAAGGGCGAAACCGATCAGCGCCGCGATCTCCAGCCAAAAGGCGAACGGAGGCCCAAAATGCCGAATCACGCCAAAGGCCAGCAGGAAAACGCCGGCCGAAATCGAGGCCAGAGTGATCAGTCCGACGTCAATCACCCGGTGGAGTTCCTGGCGGCCGCGACAGCGCCGGCAAGCCGCCAGATGGCTCTCGTAGTCGCCGCGCATCTCCGGCGCAAGGCCGGAAATGTCGTAGCGCCAGCCCGCCAATATCTTGCCTACGATAGGATCAATGCATTGCTGGCTCATGGGGCATAACGACTAAACTGCAACAATCAAGCCAACACGGTCCAGGTTTGACTAGAGGCAAATCGGAGCTGTCGCTTCCGATTGCGCCGCCAGCAGCACGCGATTGTTGAACAATCCACCGCGCGCAACCAGCGCCTTTTCTGCCTCTCTTCGCGCTATCTCCGGATGATTGTTCTGCTCAGAGAGATGCGCCAGAACTATGAAGGTTGCACCATTATCATAGTCGTTAATAAGAAAATCCGCGAGGGCTTCGTTCGAAAGATGGCCCACGCGGCTCATCACCCGCTGCTTGACTGCCCACGGGTACGGCCCGACGCGCAACATTTCCAGATCGTGGTTCGACTCGATCACCAGGACGTCGCAGCCGCGCAGATGATCACGTACGCTGGCGGGCAAATATCCGAGATCGGTGACGAAGCCAATCTTGATGCCCTCGGCGCGGAAGGTAAACCCTACAGGATCGGCGGCATCGTGGGGAATAGTGAAGGGCTTCACCTCAATGTCGCCGACTTGAAATCTGTGGCCGGATTCGAAGCGCTCGAATTTTTCGAGCTGCGGCTTCTCGCCGTTTTCGTCGCGCATGGCCCGCGACCAAGCATGGTGCGTGGCTCCCGTCATGAAAACCGGAATGCTAAGCTTCTTGGCCAGCGTCGCCAGTCCGTAGATATGATCGGAATGCTCGTGGGTGATGAGGATCGCTGAGAGCGAACACGGATCTTCGCCCAGCGACTTCATGCGCTTGAAGGTCTCGCGGCAGGAAATGCCGGCATCGACCAGAATCCTGGTGCGGGCGCTGGCCACGATCGCGCAATTTCCCCGGCTGCCCGAGGCCAGCATCGAGACAAAAACACCCATGCTCGCAGCATACGCGCGTGGGCTGTGGATGAGGGAGTAACTTTTTGGTTAGCCAGTACCTACGGCTGCGGCTTCCGACCTCCGGCTCAATACTTGTAGAATCCTCTTCCGCTCTTTCTGCCCAGCCAGCCCGCGTCTACCATTTTGACCAGCAGTGGGCAGGGCCGATACTTGGGATCGCCCAGGCTGCTATGCAATACGCGCATGATATCGAGGCAAACGTCGAGGCCGATGAAGTCGGCCAGCGTGAGCG
>Ga0187771_10001748_pt1 | contig 14786 bp, 18 predicted proteins | sample 0116_SJ02_MP15_1_FD_133139 | JGI IMG/M metagenome (GOLD analysis project Ga0187771, IMG submission 133139) | Tropical peat soil microbial communities from peatlands in Department of Meta, Colombia - 0116_SJ02_MP15_10_MG | ecosystem: Environmental > Terrestrial > Soil > Wetlands > Peat | place...
GATCACCTCTCTTGACGAGATATTCAGGAGTGGGCAGAGAATTCGCGAAGCTGAGATTGTCAAAAAGCTCCTCCCCGACCTGAGGAACGAGATCGTAGGTGTGAGCGTCGTTCAAAAACAGACGGACGCGGGGGAGCTGACGCGCTTCCTGGCCGTGGTGGCCGTCGGCAACGGCGCCGGTTGGTTCGGAGTAGGGAAGGGCAAGGCCATGCAAACCAGGGAGGCCATCGAGAAGGCGACCACTGCCGCCCTCCTGAACATTATCCCCGTCAAGCTGGGTTGTGGTTCCTGGGAATGCAGGGACGGTAGGCCCCACTCGGTTCCCTACAAAATCAGGGGCAAGGCGGGGAGCGTTACAGTCGAGATTATACCCGCGCCTCGCGCCCTCGGCCTGGTGGCCGGGCCAGCGCTCAAGAACCTCCTTCAACTCGCCGGTGTGAAAGACGCCTGGGTCAGGACTTTCGGCTCCACAAACACCATGTCCTCCTTGGCTAATGCAGTATACGACGCATTCCGCATGTCGCACGGTCTCAATGTATAGGTGGATTGATAGTGGGTCTTCTCCTCGTTGTCAACTTGCACGGGCAGATCAACAGCTCCGCTCCCGTGCGCAAGGCACTAAACGAGCTCTGGGTCGCCAAGAAGTTCTCCGCCTCTGTCGTGACTGACGACCCGCCCACGGTGGGAATGCTCAGGCTCTGCAAAGACTACATCGCATGGTGCCCCGTCGACGAAGGACTTCTTACCGATCTGCTGAAGAAACGCGGGATGGCCAGCGGGTCGAGATCCTTGGACGCAGCAACTCTGAAGGAGCTTGGCTACAAGAGGCACGAGGACCTGGCCGAGAAAATGATCAAGGATCAGGTAAGGCTCTCGGCTCTAAGCGGGGTCCTCCCCTACTTCCGCCTTGCCCCTCCAAAGGGAGGGTTCAAGATGTCGCTTCGCAGGCAGGCCACCGAACGCGGTCTGCTCGGGAGCAACCCGAAGCTTGACGCAATCGTGAGGAGGATGATCTAAGGTGCCGACGAGGTCGAGGAAGGGAAGGCGTTACAGAGGGATGAGGACCCACGGCTACGGCCAGATAGGTCAGCACCGCCACTCGGGGAAACAGGGAGGCCATGGCAACGCCGGACTGCACAAGCACAAATGGAGCTGGATGATACTCAATGACCCGGACCACTTTGGTCGAGACCCCTTCAGGCCCCCCGGGCACGTCCGCCCGGCAAGATGGGTGAACGTGGGCCAGCTGGACAGTCTCGCCGGTGGCTCGAAATCACTCGACCTCTCATCGTTGGGGTTTGGCAAGCTGCTCGGTTCGGGTGAAGTGGAGAGAGCCTACGAGGTGAAGGTTGACTCCTTCACAAAAAAAGCTCAGGCTAAAATAGAAGCTGCGGGCGGAAAAATACTAGCTCAGGAGTAGGCCCCAGTAATTGGCTTCAGTCCGTGACTTCATCAAGAGCGTAGGCACAGTCCTCCCAGAGATACCCAAGCCGGAGAAGAAGCCCTCGCTGAACGAGCGCTTCGTCTGGACTGCGATAGCGCTAATCGCCTATCTGGTGATGGCAACCACGCCACTCTACGGTTTCAGCAGCGTGGGAGCGAACGATCAACTCGCCTTCCTGAGGGTGGTGTTCGCGTCGACCCAAGGGACTCTGATGGAGCTGGGAATTGGACCCATAGTGACGTCTGGACTAATCCTGCAACTCCTGGTGGGGAGTGACATCATAAAGCTCGACATGAGCGATTCAGCGGACAGGGCCATCTTCGGCTCGGCGACGAAGTTCCTTACGATCATCGTCATCGTAGGGGAGTCTCTAGCCTACATCTACGGGGGCGCCCTCGGTAGTCTCGGTCAGACGCAGGCGCTGGTGGTCTTTGTCCAGCTCTTCATAGCGAGTCTGCTGGTTCTCCTCCTCGACGAGCTCATCCAGAAGGGATGGGGCATAGGGAGCGGTGTGTCCCTCTTCATCCTTGCAGGCGTGTGCCAGACAGTTCTGTGGTACACTTTCGCCCCCGTACCTTTTGAGGTGAGCGCAGGGGTCAGCGCGTATTTCGGATTCATCCCCTACACTATCAGCGCCTTCTTCACCAACACGCTCCCCAGCATTGTCGTCAGGGATTTCAAGTACCCGAGCCTGCTCACCTTCGCCCTCACCATCGTGATGCTGCTCGTCCTAGTCTACATCGAGGGCATCAGGGTGGAACTGCCCATCACATCTATCAAGTACAGAGGGTTCCAGGGTGTATACCCCATCAAGCTCTTGTACGTCTCCAACATTCCTGTCATCCTCGTTTCTGCACTAGGGGCCAACGTCACCTTCTTCTCGAGAATTCTCAACAACTACTACGGCGCAAACCCGCCGTCATGGATGAAGTTCATCGCCGTATTCCCTGCGTCAACAAACTCGACCACCACAAGTTCCTACCCCATCGGGGGAATAACGTACTACATGACTGCGCCACAGGGGGTCAACCAGACGATAGCTGACCCGATCCATTCGGCCATCTACCTGCTCTACCTTGTCGGCATGGCCGTGCTCTTCGCCCGGCTCTGGGTCGAGATAGGCGGGCTGAATCCGAGGGCGGTCGCCAAAAACCTCATGGACGCGGACGTGCAAGTACCCGGCTTTAGGAGGACGGGACTCTCCATTGAGCAGATGCTGAACAGGTACATTCCCACACTCACTATCATAGGAGGCATACTCATCGGCCTAGTCGCCGGCGTGTCTGATCTGTTCGGTGTCTTCGGCACGGGCATCGGCATATTGCTGATGGTCGACATCATCCTTCAGTACTATCAGATGCTCCTTAAGGAGCAGGTGGAGGAGGTATCCCCCGCCCTGGCAGGACTGATAGGAGCTGGCTAGGGCGTGGCCCTGCGAGTAATCGTTGTAGGCATCCCAGGCGTCGGTAAGACAACCGTAGTTCAAGGGGTCGTATCAGGCATTCCAGGTGCCAAGCTCATCACCTTCGGGACACTGATGTTCGAAGCGGCGAGGTCACTAAGGTGGGTGAAGGACAGGGACGAGATGAGGAAGATGACCGTGGAAAGGCAGAAGCGGCTACAGAAAATTGCAGCCACCCGAATCGCCAGAATGAAGGGGAGGGCAATCCTCGTGGACACACACCTGTTCATCAGGACTCCTGAGGGATTCTGGCCGGGGCTCCCGTTCGAGGTCGTCCGGGCCATGAAGCCAACCCACCTGGTGCTCGTCATTGCGACCCCCGAAGAAATAGCAATGAGAAGGTCGGCGGATTCGACCAGGGCAAGAGACGATGTAACCCTGGAGGGCTTGAGAGAGGAGATTGAAATAGCGAGGAGTTTCCTTACGGTCTCCTCGACCCTTACAGGAGCCCCGATGCTGATAGTGCGCAACGAGCAGGGCAAAGCGGAAGAGGTTTCGAGAAGCATAGTCAGGATGTTGGAGCAGGCCAAAGAATGATGGCCGCGAAGAACAAGTCCGCCCCCTCGGGCGGAACGTCCAGGACGCTGAACTACATCATCATATTCATACTCGCAGCAATCGTCTTCTACGTCCTGGTGCTTCCTGCCTTCACCCCGAAGGGCACATCCACCACCTCAGCCTCCACAAGCACTCAATCGGGGACGCTCACCCTCACCCCCTCCACCGACATCGCTGGCACGATGGTGACTATCAACGGACAGATGCTCCCCAAGAGCCAGAACGTGACCGTGATGTTCGACTCGACTCCGTTTCGTCATACCCAGCTTAACGGCACTTGCGCCACCGACCAGACGGGGGCCCTGAGCGGCTGCGACTTCTGGGTACCGGCGAAAATAGCTCCTGGTTCGCACACAGTCCAGGTGATTGTGGGCTCGAGCACTCTGACTGCCACCTTCGGTGTTCCAGGGTATTCGCCTCCCCTTTCGACAGTGGTGGTCACACTCACCTCCCTCGGTCTGGGATTCGTAACCCAGTTGGTAACAAGGAGGGTGGTCGACCTGAACAAGGAGCGGAAAATGAGAGCGGAGGTAAACGCCTTCAACAAGGAGAAGCGGGAGGCGACCGTCGCAAACGACAAGGTGAAGCTCGAGAAGATGAAGAAGCGCGAGCTTCAGATGAGGCAAGAGCAGGCAAAGGTGTCCACCGCGAGGCTCAAGGTCACTGGTATCACCTTCGTCCCTCTACTGGTGGTTTACTACCTGATGGCAACATTCTTGGGAGGATACGGAGTGATAGTCGCGTTCACGCCCATCCCAATCCCAGTCATCGCCGCCCCGACCCTGATTGCAGGGACATACGAGGTCAGCCTCTTCTGGTGGTATTTCCTGAGCTCCTTCACATTCTCGACTATGCTCTCCAGGCTACTTCACACGACCACCTAGGGTTCTTGATTGAAGGCGATAATCATCTCCGGGATGCCTGCCGTCGGTAAGACCACGGTCTCGAGGCAAGTTGCCGAAGAGCTGGGAATCCCTATGGTCGGAGGGGGAGACGTCCTGAAGGAGATGGCGATTGAAGAAGGCTATACACCGGGTGGGGAAGACTGGTGGGACAAGGGAGAAGGGATGAAGTTCCTTAAGCAGCGGAAGAAGTCCCCTGGCTTCGATAAGGAGGTTGACGCACGGCTGATTCAGAAGACAAGAAAGGGGAACGTTGTGATAACCAGCTATCCGGTTCCATGGTTGACGAGGGACGGGGTAAAGGTGTGGCTTTCGGGGAGTGTGAAGAGCAGGGCAGCTCGCATGGCAAGAAGGGACGGTCTGCCTCTCTCGAAGTGCAGGGAGGTCTTGTCCATCAGGGACGATGAGAACCACAAACTCTACAAAAAGATCTACGGGATTGAGTTCGGCAATGACCTCAAGCCCTTTGACCTGGTGGTCGAGACTGACTCCATAGACGAGGAGAGAGTCGCCCAGATAGTCATCCAGTACGTAAAGAGCCGTAGGGACTGACGTGCACTCCCGCAATATCGTCGTCCTGGACGAAGAGCCTACCGATCCCAAGCACGGGTGGGCTCCGTCCGAGCGTCCCGTCGAAGTCATGTTCGAATATGGCCTAATCCCCCTTGACAAGCCACGAGGCCCTACCAGCCATGAGGTGGTGGCATGGACAAAGAAGCTCCTCGGTGTCGAGAAGGCCGGACACAGCGGCACCCTCGACCCCCCCGTGTCGGGACTCCTTCCAATAGGCCTCGGACAGTCGACGAGGGCTCTCAGTCTGCTCCTCCTATTTCCGAAAGAGTACAGGGGAGTCATGCGGCTCCACTCTTCAGTGCCCAGAAAACAACTGGACAGCGTAGTCAACGAGTTCACCGCCGAAATCTTCCAGAGGCCTCCTCAACGTTCCTCCGTGAGCAGGCAAACGAGGAGCAGGACCGTCTACGAATTTGAGCTGACCGAGTCATTCGGGAACATGTCCCTGTTCCGAGTCCTCTGCCAGTCAGGGACCTACATCCGGAAGCTGATCTATGACGTGGGAGAGGTACTAGGGGTGGGCGCCACCATGGTTGAGCTGCGAAGGACCAAGGTCGGTCCCCTGACCGAAGAAAAGGGCCTAGTCACACTGCACCAATTGAATGACGCGGTGTTCCGCCTCAAGGAGGGGGACGAAGCGCCGCTTCGGAAACTCGTGCTCCCTATCGAGGAGTCCCTTGGTGACATAGGGAGGATGGTTATCAGAGACTCGGCCGTGGATGCAATCTGCCACGGCGCTCGCCTCGGCATCCCCGGAGTCCTCGCCGCTTCAGAGGGAATCAAAAAGGACGATACTGTCGCCCTAATGAGCTCCAAGGGGGAGCTCGTCGCCATCGGGAAAGCCCTTCTCCAAACGGAGGAGATGCGAGGTCTTCAGAGGGGCCTCGCGTCCACGACGGAGAGGGTGGTAATGAAGGCTGGTACTTATCCACGCCTTTGGAAGAGCCACTCAAAGCTCAAACAGACTCCTGAGAGGACTGGAGACGGGCGTTCAGACCGCGAACGCCCTGCTTACGGATGATTGAAGAAATCCAACGCTCCTTTTCATAGCCCGTGTAGAGGTTTTAAACCGCCGCCGAAGGCCCAGCGAACGCCGGGATCGCCTAATCTGGTAGGGCGCAGCAGAAAGAACTGCGCAAGCCTGGAAAACATTCCACCTGGCGAGCCTGTCTCGCGCAAGCGGGTTCTGGGTTCAAAACTCTCTCCAAACGAGAGGGGGAAAGTCCCAGTCCCGGCGCCAGAGCAACTTCACTTTTTCGTCCTCTTACGTTTCGTTATCTCCCAAGGGCAAAAATGACTCGCCTTGACGCTGACTCGGGAGTCATCCTGGAGCTGTCGACCGTTACCCCAGCCTCCGGGGCTTCGAATGCGTCAAACATTGCCCTCACTTTGACGGCTGGTACGACCGCATTCCTAGCAGAGTTCCTTTCGAGGGCGGTTTCTACCCCGCATTTGACCCACACCGTGTCTACCCTTTCGTAGTATCTCATCAGCACTCTCCGCGCCTGCAGCCTGTATTCCTCGCGCAGGAACGTCCCATCTAGGAGCACGAAGTAGCCAGCCTTCAGCGCCTCCTTCGCAATTGCAAAGCAGGCACTGTACACAAACTTCGATTCATCGGGCGAAAAGCTGGCTTGAGCAAGCATCCTCCTCACGCCGTCGGTTTCTATCAGTATCGAGTCTTTGAACGAGTTTGCAACGAACTTCGCAATCGTGGTCTTCCCGCTCCCTGGGATGCCGCAGAAGACTACGAGTCTCCCCTTCATCCGACTTGGGGTTCCTCGCTTCACTTCTTAAAAGCTAGGCAGATGGTCAACTGAAAGACTGTTTCTCCGACCTGACATCGCGCTTCATGTTCTCAGGTTCTCAGCTACGCGGTTGCCCTACGAATGGCGCCACAGGGTCTGACAGGAGAGCCCCTCGGCTGACGCACTGCGGGGCAATAAGAGAGATTCGGCTATTTCTTGAAAACCCAAGACAGGTCTGGTGGGTCAGCTCTTCGGCTCACCTTCTCGTTCAGTGCATGGGCGACCAGTGGCAATGCCAGGGTTATGTCTGCGTAAAGGGTCGCTTTTTTGGCATGTGACGAGATCTTCCCCCAGCTGATCGCCTCCTCGAGGGTGCACCCTGACAGCCCTCCCCACTGCGGGCTATCAGCGGTGATCTGGATGGCGAACTCGTGGGGGGTCTCCTCATCGCCGCCCTTGGAAAGGGACTTGATTATTGTGGACAGCTGAATTGTATCCTTGGGGACTCCACCACCAAGATAGACCACCCCTGTCCTCTTGGTCTGCTCGGCTATCTGGGCAAGCTCCTCCATGTCTTTGGTCTGGTCCAGCCTGATCATCTTTCCCTTTTCGCGCCTCAGAAGACTCAGGGCAACGCCGTATCCACTGTCTATCAACCCAGGCGAATACATGGGGACTTTTGCCCTGTGGGCAGCCGCCACTATGCTGTCTATCCCCTTCTTCGACAGGAACTCTCCGAACCCGAAGAGGAACTCCCTAGTTGAGTAGACCTTCTTGGCGTCGAGGGTGTTCGCGTAGTTGTAGATTGTCCTTTCCAGCTTCCTGTATTGCAACTCGTCCGCGTAAACATCGTAGAACCTGTCGATCTTCAACCTTAGCAATTCTTCATCGTCGGCAAGCCAGGTACCCTGATAGTAGTGGTATCCCAGCGCCTCGAGAATATCCTCCGAGATGTTGGCCCCCGTGCTGACTATGACATCCACATACCTTTTTTCGACCAGCCAGCGAATAATCTTCCACTGGCCCGTCGTGCTGAGCGACCCGGTCAGGCCTAGAAAGACGGTCAGGCCCTTTGCCCTCGCCATGTCTGCCCATATCTTCGCGACCTCACCGAGCTTCTTGCCCTGAAAGCCGGTCTGAGACATATCGTCCAGCAAAGCGGAGATGCTCTTCTTCCCCACTTCGATGGTGGAAACTGGTTTTGACAGAACTTCCTTCCTCGACGCCACGCTAGGGCGTCGACGGGATTCACTTAATTGTCTTGTGAGTCCCGCGCAAGAGTCCCCTGTGTCTACTTGACTGTGACTGACTTCGCAAGGTTCCTCGGGTAGTCTGGGTTGTTTCTTCGGGCAAGAGACATGTGATATGCGAGAAGCTGCAGGGGTATGGCCTCGACAATGGGGACGAACTTGGGCTGCACCTTCGGCACTCGGATGTAATGCCTGTACACTTCGTCCTTCTGATCCGATAATCCAATCACATCTGCGCCCCTTGCCCTGAGCTCCTCGGCGTTCGATAGGGAGTCGGCATGAGAGTCTCCGGTCGGGTTCAGCACAACCACGGGAGTCCCCTTCTCTATCAGGGCGAGGGTCCCGTGTTTGAGCTCGCTTGCGGGCATCCCCTCGGCATGGATATACGAGAGTTCTTTCAGTTTCAGGGCGCCCTCCAGTGCTACTGGACTCTCGTACCCTCTGGCGACAAAATAGAAGTCGGACCTATCCCTGTACTGGAAGACCAGATCACGGACCTGCTCGTCGCACTTCAACGTCTCCGTCACCGCTTCTGAAAGCTCCTTGAACCCATTGGACTTCCTCTTTCCCAGCACCGCGTCCACCACCATGTTCGCCACGACGACCTGGGCAGTGAAGCTCTTGGTCGCCGCCACGCCCACCTCGGGCCCGCAGTTGAGAAGCAGCACGCCGTCGCTCTCCCTCGCTAGTGTCGAGCCTGCCGCATTGACAATGGAGTAGACCCTTGCGCCACGCTTCTTCGCTTCCTTTACGGCCTCCATCACGTCCGCCGTTTCCCCGCTCTGGGAGAAGGCGATTACGACAGACCCCCTGCCGAGGAACCCGGAGTGCTCCTTGAGTTCCCCGGCGACGACTGTATCGACCCTGATCCTCGCCTCCTTGTTGAGCCTGAACTTCATCAGGAGGCCCGCATGGTATGAGGTGCCCGAGGCGGTGATGTAGAGGGACTTCGCTCTTCGTATGGCCTTGGCGAATTCCTCGACTTTGCCAGGCTCCTGGACCGACGCGCTGAGAACAGTCCTAGGTTGTTCGTTGATCTCTTTGAGCGTGTAGTGTTCAAAATCGCTCTTGGAGACGTCCGAGAGTTCCCAGGCAACCTGGGTCGGCTTGCGCCTGACCTCCTGCCCGTTCGGCCCGACTATCCTCGCTCTCTCCTTTGTAAGCTCCACCACCTCGTAATTGTCTAGGAAGATGGTTCTGTCCGTGTGTCCGATGAATGCCAGGACGTCGCTAGCTAGAAACATTTTGTCCTCTCCGACACCGACGATTAGTGGAGCGTCCTTGCGCGCACCCACCATGACGTCAGGCCTGTCCTGGAACATCACAGCGATTGCATACTGTCCCTTCAGCTTCTTGGTGACTGCCATGGTCGCCTTCATGGGATCGCGAACGCGCTTGTATTCGTCCTCAACCATGTGGGCGATCACTTCAGTGTCCGTCTCGCTCCTGAACCTATGCCCCTTCGCCGTAAGCGCTTTCTTCAGGGGGAGGTAGTTCTCGATTATTCCATTGTGGATAACCGCAACCAGTTCCCTGCAGGAAGCGTGGGGGTGCGCGTTCTGGTCTGTGACCCCGCCGTGCGTTGCCCACCTCGTGTGCGCCATCCCGATGGTCCCCTTCAGGCCCGAAAGGTTCCTGCTCTGCTCGATCTCGCTCACGCGTCCGACGCCCTTCCTTACGGACAGCGAGCCCTCCCAGATGGTCGCCATACCGGCGGAATCATAACCTCTGTACTCAACCCGCTTCAGCCCTTCGAGGAGTATGTCCGCCACAGGCTCTTCAGCGACGCACCCGACTATTCCGCACATTTGATTCTCGGACCCTCGCGTGGCTCTTTAAACTCCGCAAAACATTTCACTTTACCATGCATAGCAGGCTCTGCATGGAACGGCTTGGGGGTGGGCGCGACCTGGATTACCATGCAAAACCGTTTATGTAGGGTCGGAAGTACCCGTGAACGATGGCCAAAGAGAAAATCCTCTTCGACCCAAACTCGGAAGCAGGGCTGGTAAAGCGCGTCCTCGTCTCGGACAAACCTGACGGCTTCAGGCCTGCCTCGGGCAAGGTAGGCCAGAAGATACTCACATTGCTATCGTCCGGGCCGAAGTACCCGGCCGAGATGGCCCGACTGCTGGGCGCCCACCACCAGACCGTCTACTATCACATAGGCCGCCTCGAAAGAGCCGGCCTTATCACCCGGGTCAGAAGCGAGCAGATACGCGGCGGGGAGGCCAGACTTTACGCGTTGGCGTCCGACGGCTACGCTGTGGAGTTCGCCGTGGGAGGAGAGCAGATGCCGAATCTGAAGAGCTCGAACAGGTCGAAGGCGCTTGGGCGCTTCTTCAAGGAGTTCATCAGCTCCGGAGAGTTCGACGGTTGGGTGGTGGTCGGGTCGCCCTTGCAGCACGGCGAAGCAGGCACCCAAGGCAGGGACGGACACTACGCGATCCAACTCGGCTTCGCGCTGGGTCAATTCGTTACCCTCCCTTCCAAATTCCCCGTGAAGCTGGACGTAGACCTAAGAGCCGAGAAACTGCAGGCATCGAACCTGATCGTCGTTGGTGGCCCTCGAACCAACACGGTGGCGGAAGAGCTCAACCAACACCTTCCTGTCAGGTTCAGCCAGGCAGGCTTCTGGAGTGCCATTGTAGATCAAGCCGGGAAGACATACGGGTCGGAGCTCGACTGTATCGTGGAGAAGGTGAAGAATCCTTGGGACCCTACGAAGACATGCATCATTGCCGCCGGGCTGACTGGGGCCGGCACGAAGGCGGCCATAATCGGCATATGCAATTTCGCGGAAACTGTCTTTCAGAAGTACAGGTCAGGAGACTTCGCATCCCTACTTAGGGGCGAAGACAGAGACGGCGATGGGAAGGTTGATTCTGTAGAAGTGCTGAAGCAGCTGTAGTATCTACGCCCTTCTGCCCCTGCGGCCGCCCTTCTTCCTCGTCGTGTCGTGAGGAATCGGAGTGGCATCCTCAATGCGACCTATCTTGAAACCTGCCCTGGCGATGGCCCTGATTGCGGCCTGAGCGCCGGGACCTGGTGTCCTGGGGCCTGTCCCTCCCACCGCCCTGACCTTGATGTGTACGGCTGTAATCCCCTTGGACTTGGCCACGTCGGATGCGGCCGAAGCGCTCCTCATTGCGGCATACGGAGAAGACTCGAACCTGTCCGCTTTGACATGTCTGCCTCCAGAAGAGAAGGCTATTGTCTCCGCCCCTGTCAAGTCCGTTATGTGGACTATGGTGTTATTGTAGCTCGAGTAGATGTGGCAAACCCCCCACTTGTCAGCAAGAACTTCTTCTTCCGACATCTATCTCACCTTACCTCGGCCGGATGCTCGGCCTCTCCCTCCTCCTGTTCCTGCTTCACGACCTCGACCTGGGGTTCGGCTGGGCCAGCCTCCTTCGGCGACGCGCCCCCGACCAGCGTGATCACGCCCTCATCAGTCCCCCGGACCTCATAGCCAGGGACTGTGATTATCCTATCGCCGACGGCCACATGACCATGCACGATGAGCTGTCTTGCGTGCAGAGAGGAGAGGGCCATCCCCTTCTTGAAAACCATCGACTGGAGCCTTCTCGCCAGCATGTCCTCTACTGTCAAGCTGAGGATGTCATCGAGGGTCGCCTCCTCCCGGATGAGACCCTTCTTCCGCAGGCTGTCCAGTAGCTTCTTCTCTTCCCTATCTCGGACGACCCGGGTAGCGGCCAGCAACGTTCTTGCCTGCTTCCTCACCGAGCTAAGCTGAGTCTCAGCTTTCCAGAGCTCCCTCTTGTTCCTAAGCCCGTACGTCCCGAGAAGATAGAGTTCCTGTGCAAGCTGGTCCGCGCGCCAAGGGCTCCGCGGCCTGCTGTACTGCTTCCTCGCCTTCTTCGGGTCTCCCAATTCTTACTTCTCTTCCTTCTTAGCTGCGGCTTCTTTTGCGGCCGCCACCAGGGTCGCCTTCCTAACCCCCACCGTCCTCCCCTTCCGCCCTGTGGTCCTGGTGCGCTGGCCTCTAACCTTGAGTCCCAAGCCGTGTCTCACGCCTTTCCAGCTCTGGATGTTCTTTTCATCCTCGATGTCGTTCCTTTGCACAAAGTCCAAGTCAGAACCGAGGAGTTGTTTCGCCTCCCCCGTCTCGGGATCGTTTCTCCGATTGTAGTACCACCTAGGCAGTGCTGTTTTCGATGTGCTCGTTATCGCCTCCTCAATCTGCTTCACCTGCTCCTCCGAGAGCGTCCCCAGCCTTGCCCTCGGGTCGAGGCTCAGCTTGGTGGTGATCACGTTGGCGAAGTTGTAGCCGACCCCCTTCAGGTCCGACAGGGCCACTATGAGCTTCTTCCCACCGTCCAGGTCCCTGCCTGAAATCCTGACCAGGTGCCTGAACTCAGAGGCTTCCGACATGTTTCGAACCTGCCCTTCGTCCTTCGGTTATAAGTTTTGAACAACTTGAAGTGTCTCTCTTGTCTTCACTACCCGCTAGGGGGTCAAGGCGGGGCGCCTGACCTTCAAGAGGAACCCACGGTCTCCACCTGCGAAGTTGATTTCACCCTTCCTCGGGTCGACTGAAGTGGGCTTCGGCCGGAACTCCTTCCACACTTCAAGCACTGAGGGAGGGAGCTTGGCGATCCCCGAACGAGCCATCCTGCCTTCCCCCAGCAGCTTCCACGCCCTGGCGATGTTGCTGTCCGACCAGTTGGACCCCTTGCGTCTGGGAGTGAAGCGCAGGACCCATCTTTCGTCGTCGACCGGCCGGAACCAGCCGTCAATCCAGCCGAAGCAGAGCGCTTCCTGTATTGCCGCTTCATTTGAGAAATCGGCGTTCTTCGGATCCCTCTTGTAGACCAGAAGGAACGCTTCGGTCTTGGAAGCGTGGTTGGTCTCGAGCCATCTCCTCCATGCCTCCCGTGAAGCGAAGGAGAGCTCTCCCGTCACCTTGGGCAAGGACGAGCTGGTCCCACTGCTCCCGGATATATCGGCTCCGTCCGCCCCCGACCCCCTTCTCACGTGCGTGGAGGGGCTGCAAGCCTCCAAAACTTTTTAACCACAACTCAGACCCGACCGCCGAAACGGGTCGTCTCATGGTTTATCGCGAGCCAGCGGGTGTAGTCATTGGTTGAGGTCAAGGTACTGGAGGACACTGGTAATTCTGTCACCCTTCAGCTAGAAGGGATAGACAGGTCCTACGCGAACGCCGTCCGAAGGTTCTGCATATCCGAGGTTCCAGCGATGGCCATCGACGACGTGGTCATCCTCGAGAACTCCTCGGTCCTCTATGACGAGATCCTGGCCCACAGGCTCGGCATGATCCCGATCAAAACCGACCTCTCTAGGTACAACCTCCCGGAGGAGTGCGACTGCGGCAACCCCCTCGGGTGCCACAAGTGCAGAGTGCTCTTCGTGCTGGACGCAAAGGGCAAGGACAAGGTGTCGACGGTGATGTCCGGCGATCTCGTCTCCGAAGACAGGGAGGTGAGGCCCGTGAGCGAGACCATACCGCTTGTCAAGCTGGCGATGGGGCAGTCTGTAAAGCTCGAGGCCTACGCCCGCCTCGGCCGGGGCAAGGAGCACGCGAAGTGGCAGCCGTGCAGCGTTGCCGTCCTCACAGACGGCAAGAAGGAAGGCGTGTTCAACCTGACAGTCGAGTCCGCAGGCGGCCTCTCGGCGAAGGACATCGTGATCAAGGCCATCGAGCTGCTCGAGAAGAAGCTCAAGGACATCGAAGTCGCAGTGGGCGGTGCGCAATGACAGCGGCCAACCCAGTGCTCAGGCACGCCTCGGTCATGCTCGAAAGGGCAGGGAAGAAGCAGAATGCGCCCATATGGTCTGAGGCTTCCAGCCTTCTCTCCAACCCCGCATCGACCAAGGTCGAAGTGAACCTGGGCCGGATTTCCAGGATCGCAGAAGATGGCGCGGCTGTCTTCGTCCCCGGGAAGGTCCTGGGCACAGGGGTGATGGAGAGGAAGGTCACGGTCGGGGCTTTTGCTTTCTCTGCGAGCGCCAAGTCGAAGATCGAAGCTTCGGGGGGTTCAGCCCTTACGATAAGCGCGTTTCTGAAGAAGTATCCGAAGGGGAGCGGGGTAAAGCTTGTCAAGTGAAGAGACGGTCTACATAGACGCGACCAACCAGATAGCCGGCAGGCTGTCCTCGAAGATAGCCAAGCTGGTCCTCTCGGGGAAGAGAGTCGTGGTGGTCAACGCCGAGAAGTCGCTGATCTCCGGCAGCAGGACTTCTGTGATCAACCAGTGGAAGGAAAGGCTGGAGCTCAGCAGCAGGGTGAACCCGATCTACGGCCCGATCCATCCGCGCAGGCCAGACAACATACTCCGAAGGATGGTCAGGGGGATGGTCCCGAGGAAGAAGCCCAAGGGAGCGACGGCGATGAAGAGGCTCAGGGTGTACGTCGGTGTGCCAACTGGGATTGACGCTTCGAAGGTGACGAAGTTCGAGGACACCACGGCGAGCAGGCCGACCCCGGTCTACGTCACCATGGGCGACCTCTCAAAGAGCCTGGGGTGGAACGAATAATGCCGACCACAGCGACCGGGAAGGTCGTCGCGAAGAAGCCGCCGAAGCTCTACTCGGGTGCCAGGAAGACTGCGAGGGCGACAGCTGCGATATTCCCAGGCGCGGGGCGAATCAGGGTCAACGGGACGCCAGTGGAGCTCTGGGAGCCGGAGCCGGCGAGGCTCCATCTTCTGGGGCCGGTGCACGTCGTGGGGGAGCTCCGTGAGAAGTACGACCTTGACGTGAGCGTCGCCGGAGGGGGCTTCATGGGGCAGGCGGACGCGGCGGCAATGGCCATCGCCCGGGCCTACGTCGACCAGGTGCGCGGGAGCGAAATCAGGGAGAAGCTGA
>Ga0187771_10001749_pt1 | contig 14786 bp, 11 predicted proteins | sample 0116_SJ02_MP15_1_FD_133139 | JGI IMG/M metagenome (GOLD analysis project Ga0187771, IMG submission 133139) | Tropical peat soil microbial communities from peatlands in Department of Meta, Colombia - 0116_SJ02_MP15_10_MG | ecosystem: Environmental > Terrestrial > Soil > Wetlands > Peat | place...
CCTGGAGCGCACGTTGACGGCCGCGAAGGCGATGAACCCGAAGACCAGCAGGCTCGCGTAGCTGATGCTGCCGTCGAGCAGCGCGATCGCCGTGGCCCGGGTCACACCGACATCGGTCACCACCACGAGCGCGCCGACGACACCGGCCTGCACCAGGCCCAGGCCTCCCGGAGTGAACGGGATGGTGGTCAGCAGCGCCGCCACCAGCGCCACCAGGACGAATTGGGAGATGCCCACCTGCCCGCTGTATCCCAGAGCGGCGATGACCAGGCCGAGCCGGCCGGACTCGCAGATCCAGACGGAGAAGGTCAGGCCCAGCAGGGTGGGCCAGCGGCGCAGCGAGGTGACGGCGCCGAACCGGAAGGACTCGTAGCGGTGGAAGATCCCCTCCGGGAGCAGCCGGAGCAGCCGGGTGCCGCGGCCCGCGCGCATCGCCAGGATCACTCCGATGCCCACCATGCAGAGCAGGCTGCCGAAGATGACGTAGGGGACCAGCGCCGCCGACGAGCGCTTGTGGAAGACATAGCCGCCCGAGACCAGCAGGAGCGCCATCAGGACGCAGAGGTCGAGGAGGCGCTCGCTGACCACCGTTCCGAATGCCTTGCTGCCGGGGATTCGCTCCCGGACCCCGCCCAGGTAGGCACGGTAGACGTCGCCGAGCTTGGCGGGGACGACGCAGTTGACGAAGAACGACGCCAGCACCACGGGAGCCAGCCGCCTGGTCCTGCGCACCTCCCCGGCGTTGGCGAGCAGGACCTGCCAGCGAGCTCCGCGGGCCACGAAGGAGAGGTAGTAGACGAGGAGGGCGAGCGCATAGAAGAGGAGGTTGGCGTGGCGGATCTGCGCCCACGCGCCTCCCCAGTTGATCGGCGCCCGCCAAACGGCCAGGGCCACGATGACGAGCGCGGCCACGATCGAGAGGAGGGTGCGCTTGGTGAAGATGCGGCCGAGGAGCGCCGGAGCCTGGTCCGGGTCCGACTCCTCAGCCACCGGTCTGGTTAGGCCCACGGTCCGATCCACCGTAGCACGGGCATCGTCACGCCCCGGTGACGCCGGTGCGGCGGCGGGGTCCGACCCGGGGGCGGGATCGCCCCGGGGTCCGGCCGCCGCGCGCTGCCAGTGGCCCTGCCCAGAGGCGCCCGTCCGCTCAATGGACGCGCTGGGTGAGTCGGGACGCATCCCTTTCGGCGAGCACACGGGCCACCTGCCCGACCTGTCCCTCGGTCCCCGAGCGCGCCGAGACCGGCCGGCTGTCCCATCGCCGCAACTTGAAGACGCCCTTGAGCGAGGTGTAAGGGATGCCGAGGGTGCGCATCTCGGGCAGCCCGGGCTCCACGGTCCGCCAGAGACCGCCGAAGCGTCCCAGGCGCGGATCGGGGGCGATCGAGGCGCGCATCACCTGGCCGTCGACGAAATGGAAGGCGGCCCGATCCCACTTTGCGAGGTCGGCGGGCACAGGCTGCGCGTTGCCGACCACCACCTGTCGGATGGCGCTCAGGGGAAACAGGGCGCGCTCGTTGTTGGGATCGGCTCCGCGCACCTCCGCCTCAAGGACGGCAGCGTCGAAGCTGAGGTCGCCGACCTCCGCGTGGACGATCTCACCGTCGAGGAAGCTGATCAGCACCACGGGCACGGCGCAAGGGTACGCCTCGGAGGAGCGGATCGGCCCGGGCGGCCGGTCCGGTCTGGGCGGGCTGGTCCAGGTCGGCTGTCCTGCGCGCGGGGGCGGTCACGAGCCAGGCCTGCCGAGAGCGGTGGGTCGCCTTCAACCCCGGGGGAGTGCGCCGCGCAGCCGTCGTGCTGGGTCTGTCCGAGGTCGGCGGGGGCTTCGCGCCGCGCTTCGGGTTGTGGACAAGACCGGCTCCAAGCCGGAGGTCAGGTGGGTAAGCGAAGGCCCCCACGAGCCTCAGCTCGCGGGGGCCTCGGGGCAGGATCCGCTGCGCTCAGGGAGCCGGCGGAGCTGCTGGTGCGGCCGGGGCAGCCGGTGCTGCCGGTGCGGCGCGCTTTGCGGTGCGCTTGGCGCTTGTCCGCTTCGCCGGCGCGCGCTTGGCTGCCACTGCCGGGGCGGCACGCTTCACCGTCCGCTTGGCGGTGGTGCGCTTGGCGGCCGCTGCGGGGGCGGCACGCTTCACGGTGCGCTTGGCGGCGGTGCGCTTGACGGCGGTCCGCTTGACGGCGGTGCGCTTCGCGGGGGCCCGCTTGGCGGTGGTGCGCTTCGCGGTGGTCCGCTTGGCGACGGTCCGCTTGGCGACGGTCCGCTTGGCTACGGTCCGCTTCGCCCCGCGCCGCTTGACAGCGCGCTTCGGGGCCGCAGCCCCAGCGGCCGCTGCACGCCTTCGCGCCGGCCGTGCCGCACCGGCGCGCACCTTTGCGGCGACCTGCGCCACTGCCTTGCGGAGCTCGCCTTCGAGGCGTGCAACCGACTTCTCGAGTCCGACCAGTCGCTTCTCCAGGTCGCCGACGGGCAGCGCCTTGACCAGGCCCTGCACCGCCTTCAGAAGATCTCCGCCCGCGCCGGCGCGGCGTCCCGGGGTCCGGGCCCGACGAGCCGTACCTTTGACGGCTCGTGCCGCACCGCCGCCTTTGCTTCGTCTTGTCCTGGCCATAAGCTGTGAGCCTCCGTGGTCTCCGCCAGCCGCTGTGTCGCGCTGTCGGTCCTAGGTTTTGGACAGGGAGTGAATAATCCCCGCCGCAATCGCCGCATAGCATGGGGCCTCCCCACAGGATTGTCAACGTGTTGTGGACGACTCAGGTATAGTCGCGGTGGATCCGGTCCGGTTCCACGACCGCGAAGCGCGTCGACCACCGGCCGATGCGAGGTGAGATCACGTCCGGGAGCACGGTGAGCGGGGTGCCCGATGATGACTGACTCCTCCGGACCGCATCCCCCGTACGCCACCGCGGCCGCGCTGCTCGACCGGGCCGCCGACGCGGTCGGCCTCGACGACTCGATCCGCACCGTGCTCCGCCAGGTCAAGCGCGAGCTGGTGGTGCATTTCCCGGTGGAGATGGACGACGGCTCGTTCCGCGTCTTCACCGGATTCCGCGTCCAGCACGACAGCGCTCGAGGCCCGAGCAAGGGCGGTATCCGCTTCCATCCGAGCTTGACACTGGACGACGCGCGCGCCCTGGCCATGTACATGACCTGGAAGGCGGCGGTGGTCGATCTTCCATTTGGCGGGGCCAAGGGGGGCGTGGTCTGCGATCCCAAGCTGCTCAGCCGGGCGGAGCTGGAGCGGTTGACCCGCCGATACACCACCGAGATTGCCATGCTCCTGGGCCCGGAGAAGGACATCCCCGACCCCGGGCTGGGCACCGACCCGCAGGTCATGGCCTGGTTGATGGACACCCTGTCCATGCACGCCGGGTATTCGATGCCGGCGTCGGTCACCGGCAAGCCGTTGGAGATCGGCGGCTCGGAAGCACGCCTCGTCGCGCCCGGACTCGGCCTCGCCCTGACCGTGCTGGAGGCGCTCCACGACCGGCGCATCGACGTGAGCGGCGCCACCGCTGCAGTCCAAGGCTTCGGCTCTGTCGGTGCGATCACCGCTGCTCAGCTGGCCGCGTCCGGCATTCGTGTGGTGGCGGTATCGGACAGCCGGGGTGGCGTGCATCGCGGCGGCGGCCTCGACGTCGACGCCCTGACTGCCATCAAGAGGGCGGGGGGCGCGCTGGTCGACCTGGCCGGTGCGGACGCGATCAGCAACGCCGAGCTGCTGACCCTCGATGTGGACGTGCTGGTGCCCGCTGCCGTGGAGTCGCAGATCCACGCTGGCAACCAGGGTGCGGTGCGAGCGCGGGTCATCGCCGAGGGCGCCAACGCACCGATCACCCCCGATGCTGACGACGCGCTCGCCGACCGCGGCGTGATGGTCGTCCCCGACATCGTGGCCAGCAGTGGGGGCCTGGTGGTCTCCTACTTCGAGTGGGTTCACGATCTGCGGACGCTCTTCTGGGATGCTGAGGAAGTCGCCTCCCGTGAGCGCGAGCTGATCCTCCGCGCCTATGACCGGGTCCGCCGCCGGGCATCCGCCGAGGGCGTGAGCATGCGGCTGGCGGCCTGGGAGATCGCGGTCGAGAAGGTGTCGAGGGCCACCTTGCTGCGCGGCATCTACCCCTAGCCCGACGCCGTGACCGCCACCGCGCCCGGTGACAGCGTCAGCGACCCGGCGGGGTCGAGCTCCGCCGGCGCATCACCGTTGCGAACGCCAACGCCGTCCCGGTTCCGTAGATGAGGTGAGCGGCGAGATCGGGGGCGAGCTCGGCGAGCGGGTACTCCCAGAAGGGGCGGTACAGGCCTGTAACCGGGAGGAGCAGGTAGCTGCTCCCCCACACCGTGGCTCCGAACAGTGGGCCCCAGACCGTGCGCCGGCGCAGCGGAGCCGAGGCCAGACCGAAGACACCTCCCCACCACATCCCGTAGCTCCAGTGCACCAGGGTCCCGGTGATGCGTGCGAAGCGCGCTTCGAGAGTCCGCTGGGTGAGACCCTCGTAGACGCGCTTGCCCACCTGCGCGGGGACGGGCGCCGTCTGCCATTCCTCGGCCTGCGTCTCGGCGGTCCAATGTTCGCTGTCCTCCCACGAGGCTGGGCGCAGTGAGGCGCGTCCGGCCTGGCCTGGCAGGTCGCTATCGCTTCGGTGGGGCGGCTCGCCGCTGATCCGCTGACGGAGGTACCAGAAGAGGTCCATGGCGGCGGTTCCGGCGGCGCCGGCGATGGCACCGCGGATCACCGCGCCGACTGGGCTGGGTCGGCTCATCCTCTCCAGGGTACCGACGATCTGCCGCCTTGACCATAGGAGGGCGCGGCTCGCCGCCCTGGCCGGCGCAGCCGAAAGCCACCTGCGGGCTAGAGCTGGACCCTGACCCCGAAGAGCTGGTACAGGGTGGACCCCAGCTGGGCAGCGCTGAGCTGGCCTGCATCCACTGCCAGCAGCTTGCCCTGCGGGCCGTAGAAAGCGGTCAGGGGGAGCCCGGCCGAACCTCCCAGCGACTCCTTCAGGCCGCTGCCATCACCGCCTCCCACATCCCGCGCCAGCGGCCACGAGCCGATGCCCTCCTGCCGGGCGATGGCGAGACCGCCGCCGCTGTCGTCGCTGTCCACCCCGATGAAGGCCACCTGCCCGTGCAGCTCCTGGGCGGCCCCGGCGAGCAGGGGAAGCTCCATGACGCAGGCCTGGCAGGATGAGGAGAAGACGGTGACAACGGCCGGCTCACCCCGGAACGACGCCAGGCTGACCTTTCCTGCGCCGCTCAGCCCGGGCAGCACGAAGGCTGTGGCCGACGTGGAGTAGCCGGCCCCTGTTCCCGAGGAACCTCCTCGGGTCACCAGCACGGTGGTCGTGACGGCGGCTGCCACTACCATCAGCCCGGCCGCCGCCAGCGCGCTCCATCGCGTTCGCCGCGCCTCACAAGGTCGCATAGGCGCCTGATTAACGCGCCGCGCGGAACTTGGTTCTTCTGCGAGCGACGAACTCCTCGGTGCGAGTGCCCGTCCTCGGCTCCTCTGTCCGTCATGGCCCAGTACCCGTGCCGGTACCGAGGCATCCTCGGCTCGGCCCTGGAACCTTTGGCTCCGGGCCTGGCTGCTTCAGCCTCAGTACGCGTGCCGGTGCTGAGGCATCCTTCGCGCGGCCCTGCAGCCTTTGGCTCCGGGCCTCGCTCGGTCAGCCTCAGTCGAGCTTGCGGTACCAGAGGGAGGTCGAGCGCAGCCCGGACCCGTCCGGCCGCAGGGCGTAGTCGGGGATGACCCCCACCCGGGTCCAGCCCAGATGAGAGTAGAGGTGCTCGGCATCGCTTCCCGTCTCGGTGTCGAGCACCAGCAGGGTTCGGCCCATGGCCCGGGCCTCCGCCTCGAGTCGCCGCATCAGCCGGGCCCCGATGCCGCGCCGTCTCACCGAGCGATGGACCAGCATCTTCTGGACCTCGGCGCGATGGCTGGCGTTCGACTGCCAGGCCAGGACGAGCTGAGCGCAGCCGACCACACGCCCGCCCATGAAGGCGGCGAGTACGACCCGCCGGCCCAGCTCCATCTCATGGAGAACGCCTGCGAACCAATCTCGGGCTTCATAGCGGGCGAGCGGTGCCACGAAGCTCACCGAGGCCCCGCCGTCGACCGCGTCCACCAGCAGCTCGGCGAGCTCGTCGAGCCGCCGTCGCGCTGAGACGGCATCGAGCCGCCGGATCAGGATGTCGGGCTGTCGGTCCACCTCGCTGCCCGCCCGGGGACGGGCCGAAGGCTCGGGTAGTGCGGTCACGGCCGGAAGGGTACATGCCGGGTGGTCCCGACCCGTCGGGAAGAGCCCCCCGCGCCGCCTGCGGTGGGGGCGCGCATCATCCTGGGTCCATGGGCGAACCGCTTCCCTCCACCTACCGGGCCATGGTCCTCACCGAGCGGCGCGCGCCGCTCCGGGCCGAGCTCCGGTCAATTCCCGACCCGCAGGGGGGTGACGTCCTGCTCAGGGTCGCCGCCTGCGCCGTCTGCCGGACCGATCTCCATGTGGTCGACGGTGAGCTGGGCCGGGGCAGCCTCCCGATCGTCCTCGGCCACCAGGTGGTCGCCACCGTCGCTGGCGCCGGACCCCAGGCCGCCCTCGCAATCGGAGATCGAGTCGGTGTGCCGTGGCTCGGTTGGGCCTGCGGCGCCTGCGAGTGGTGCCGGGCCGGCCAGGAGAACCTCTGTCCGAGGGCGCGCTTCACCGGCTGCGACCTGGACGGTGGCTACGCGGAGTACGCGCTCGCCGACTCCCGCTTCTGCCTGCGCCTCCCGAGCACCTACGCGGACGTCGAGGCGGCGCCGCTCCTCTGCGGGGGGCTGATCGGCTATCGGGCCCTGCGCATGGCAGGGCCGGCCCGCCGCCTCGGCTTCTACGGCTTCGGGAGCGCCGCCCACATGATCGTGCAGGTGGCACGGCACCGCGGCGCGGAGGTTTTCGCCTTCACCCGAGCCGGCGACCGGCCCGCTCAGGAGTTCGCGCTCCGGATGGGGGCGGCCTGGGCCGGGGACAGCACCGGGCCGGCACCGGTCCCGCTCGACGCCGCCATCATCTTCGCCCCCGCGGGCGAGCTCGTCCCGCTCGCCCTGGCAGCCATCCGCCCGGGCGGCGTGGTGGTCTGCGCGGGCATCCACATGAGCGACATCCCCTCATTTCCCTACTCGCTCCTCTGGGAGGAGCGGGTGGTCCGCTCGGTCGCCAACCTGACCCGCGAGGACGGGGTGGACTTCATGAGGGTGGCGGCGGAGGCCCGGATCGACGTGGAGACCGAGGTGCTGCCCCTGTCCGAGGCGGATACCGCGCTGCAGCGCCTCCGAGCCGGTCAGGTCCGCGGCACCGCGGTGCTGGTCCCCGGGCTGTGAGATCCTGGCGGCGGAACCCGGCCCCGCCCTGGCCCGAGGTGTGAGTTTCCTCAAAGGGGGTACAACCACCCTGTGACCGAGAGCAACTCCGAGCTTCTGCCGATCCTGCCCCTGGACGACGTCGTCGTCCTCCCCCACATGACGGTGACCATCCCGGTCCACGGGGATCAGCGCGCCGCGATAGAGGCGGCGAGCCAGGGCAACCGGCTCGTCCTCCTGGTCCCCCGCATCGAGGGCAAGTTCGGCAGCGTCGGCACCGTCGCCCGGCTCATGGAGTCCGGGAAGCTGCCCACCGGCACCGAGGTCTGGATGATGACCGGCCAGTACCGCGCCCATCTCGGGGCCGGCCAGGCGGACGTGGGCGGAGCCCTCTGGGTGCAGGTCGATCCGGTTCGGGACAGCGAGGAGCCCTCCGACACCGAGCTTGAATTGGCCCGCGAGTACCGGGCCCTGGTCGAGAACCTGCTCGAGATCCGGGGCGCCGGCAACGCGATCCAGTTCCTCCGCGAGGCGCGCACCCCGGGGCACCTGGCCGACCTCTCCGGCTATTCACCCGACCTCTCCCTGGCTCAGAAGCTCGAGGTCCTCGAGACCGTCGACGTCGAGGAGCGACTCCGGAAGCTGATCGACTGGACAAAGGGATACCTGGGCGAGGCGGACCTCAAGGACCGGATCCGCACCGAGGTCGCCGAGGGGATGCAGAAGACCCAGCGGGAGTTCATCCTCCGGCAGCAGCTCGAGGCCATCAAGAAGGAGCTGGGCGAGGGCGGCGACGACGTCGTCTCCACCTATCGCAAGCGACTCGCCGAGGCCGGCATGCCCGAGAAGGTCGCCGAGGAGGTGAGCCGGGAGATCGAGCGGCTGGAGCGCACCAGCGAGCAGAGCCCGGAGCACGGCTGGATCCGCACCTACCTCGACTGGATGCTGGACATGCCCTGGAGCAAGCGGTCGGAGGACAACTTCGACCTCAAGGCGGCACGCGAGGTGCTGGACCGGGACCACACCGGGCTCGAGGACGTGAAGGACCGGATCATCGAGTTCCTGGCGGTCCGCAAGCTTCGCCAGGAGCGCGGTCTGGAGATCGTGGGCGGGCGCGGCTCCGGGGCCATCATCACCCTGGTGGGCCCGCCCGGGGTGGGCAAGACCTCGCTCGGCGAGTCGGTGGCCCGAGCCCTGGGGCGGAAGTTCGCCCGGATGTCGCTGGGCGGCATCCGCGACGAGGCCGACATCCGCGGCTTCCGGCGCACCTACGTCGGCGCCCAGCCGGGCCGGATCGTGCGCGCCCTCAAGGAGGCGGGCACCAAGAATCCGGTGATCATGCTCGACGAGATCGACAAGGTGGGCGCCGACTGGAGAGGCGACCCGTCGTCGGCGCTCCTCGAGGTGCTCGACCCTGCCCAGAACACCACCTTCCGGGACCACTACCTGGAGGTGGACCTGGACCTCTCCGAGGTTCTCTTCATCCCCACCGCCAACGTCTCCGAGACCATCCCGGCACCGCTTCTCGACCGCATGGAGCTGATCCGGCTGGACGGCTACACCGAGCAGGAGAAGCTGGCGATCGCCCGCGACCACCTGCTGCCGCGCCAGGTCGCCCAGGCGGGGCTCACCCCGGACGAGGTGCAGGTGCCCGACGAGACCATCCTGAAGGTGGTCACCGAGCACACCCGCGAGGCGGGCGTCCGCAACCTCGAGCGCGAGCTGGGCAGGATCACCCGCAAGGTGGCCACCCGCATCGCCACCGGCGCCGCGGTGATCCCGGTGATCGTCGGCCCCGAGCAGACCCGCGACTACCTGGGCAAGCCGAAGTTCGACAACGAGGTCGCGGAGCGGACCGCGGTTCCGGGTGTGGCCACCGGCCTGGCCGTGACCGGCGTCGGCGGCGACGTCATCTTCGTGGAGGCGGCCACCGGTGGCAGCGACGGCAGCCTCACCCTCACCGGCCAGCTCGGCGACGTCATGAAGGAGTCGGCGCAGATCGCCCTGTCCTACGTTCGGTCGCATGCCGCCCGGCTGGGGATCGACCCGGCGGTGACCGCCAAGGGATTCCACATCCATGTGCCCGAGGGCGCCGTTCCCAAGGACGGGCCTTCGGCCGGAGTGACCATGACCGCCGCCATCGCCAGCCTGCTCACCGGCCGCCCCGTCAAGAGCAGCGTGGGCATGACCGGCGAGGTCACCCTGCAGGGACTGGTGCTGCCCATCGGCGGGGTCAAGCAGAAGGTGCTCGCCGCCCACCGCATGGGCCTGACCGAGGTGGTGCTGCCCAAGCGCAACGAGAAGGACCTCGACGACGTGCCCGAAACGGTGCGCAAGGTGGTCACGTTCCACCTGGTCAGCCGGGTCGACGAGGTGCTGGCGGCGGCCCTGGAAGCGCCTCACGCGGAGACCGGCGAGGCCGCCTGAAGGTCGCGCGGGCCCCGGCTGAGCACCGACTCCGCCCAGAGCTGGCAGGCTGTGGCCGCGCCGGCCGGGTGATCGCGTCATCAGGCTCGAACGCCGCCTGGGCAGGGCTCTCATCGTGCCGTACCCCCGTTTAGGCCAAATCTGGCCTAAAACGGGGTCCGCAGCAGGAGGTGGCCCTCCGCCTGGGCACGGCCTTGCCGATCCTGCCCGGATCTCGTGGACCTCGCCGCCAACGCTGGATCCAACCGTTCCCTGCGACCGTGACGTGCTGCCCAACTCATCCCGCATTGGTCTCCCGGACATCGGAGGTCGAGATGGTCACCATCAGCGTGTAGGCGACCGCAATCCTCGGCTCCATGCCCACCAGCAGAGGGTGCTGCTGAAAGTCCCTGGGGCAGGAAGTGCGCGCGTGAGAGAACCAGGATCATCGGGTCCCGGCCCTGCACCTCGCTGAGCCGGTGTCGCTGGCGGTCGTGACCGGTCAGCTCGTAGTCCGGGAATGTCGCCCCGGGCGCCGTCTCCGCTCGCATCGCGGACCCTCCCATCGCTGGATCGGGCCCTATCCATGGTCTCAGTCGGGGCAGGGGCAGCGCCTCAGGGATTGGGCGGTCGCCGATTGTGGAGGATGGCCTCGATTGCCCATAATCCGGCCGCCGCCCAGGCCCGGTGCCGATGCGCCGAGAGGAGCTGCTGGATCCGGTGCGGCTTGGAGGGGCGGACGATGCTCAAGCCTCGTGTGACAGGTGGAGCGGTGCGACGGCTGGCCGCCGTCGCCTCGCTGGGTGTGGTGAGCGTGCTCGGCCCGGGACCGCTTAGCGTCGGGGCAGCCGGCGCCGTGCCGGCTCCCCATTCTCTCCATGCTGGCGCTGCCGCCGCTCTGAGCCGGGTGGTTGCCGCGGACCGCCTTGGCATGCATCCGCTCGCGTCCCAACCTGGCTCGGTGTACTACAACTGGTCTGGCTACAGTGTCCAGGGCACCTCCGGCCTCACCTCGATGGCTGGGTGCTGGACCGAGCCCGCGGTGACTCCCGGGTCCGGAGACAGCTATGCCTGGGCGTCGATCGCCGTCGACGGAGTCACCGACCAGAACATGCTGATGGTGGGCACCGCTGCGGACTGGTACCAGGGCGAAGCCTCGTACATCGCGTTCTGGTACAGCGGTTCGACCAACACCGGTGCCAACATTGACGCCGTCGTCGTCAAGCCCGGTGACTCCATGTGCGCTGGCCTTGCCGCGGGAGCGGCAGGCAACTGGACCGTTACGGTCACCGACGAGTCGACCGGGGAGCAGTACAGCACGGCGCAACCCTACCAGGGCCCGCTGAATGCCGCCAGCTGGCTGCTTCTCAATCCTCAATACCCGTCATCTCCGCTGATGGGTTTCGGTCAGGTGACCTTCGACAAGGCGCTCCTCGACGGCGGCAACCCGCATTTCACGCTTGCCGACAGCATCGAGATGGTTGACCAGTCGGGCAACAACGTGATTGCTTATCCTTCTCCGCCTGACGCCGACACCGACGGTTTCACGGTGACGTACACGGCCGGCGTGAGCCTGGCCACGCCCTCCGCCTACCAGCCGCTCGCTCCCTACCGCATCTGTGACACGCGTGCGGGCAGTGGAACGTCATGTTCCGGGGTGACCGTTGGCCCGGGCGCCGTGCTCGACGTCCAGGTGACCGGGGTCCCCGGCCCAGCCGGGCAGCAGGTGCCCTCTGGGGCCACGGCCGCCGTGCTCAACGTGACCGCGATCCAGTCGACCGCCGCCACCTACCTCACCCTGTATCCGCCTGGAGGCCAGCGGCCCACGGCATCCAACCTCAACGTCACGGCCGGGGCCATCCAGGCCAACCTGGTGGTGGTCGCCCTGAGCAGCGGAGGCCAGGTGGCCATCTACAACGCCCAGGGCTCGATCAACGTCGCGGTCGATGTCGAAGGTTACTTCTCCTCCGCGACCGCCTCGGCCGGCCCGGGTCTGTTTCACCCCATACCCCCCCAGCGGACATGCGACACGCGGAGCGGCAGTGGGTTCGCGTGCAGTCCCCTCGGCGCCGGTCAGTGGGAGAAGCTGGTGGTCTCCACCTGCCTGAGCGGCGCCTCCGGCTGCTCGGGACAGATTCCCGGTGACGGCACCGCCGAGGCGGCCGTCCTCAACCTCACCGCCGTCCAGCCCTCTCAGGGGACCTTCCTCTCGGTGGCCCCCACGACCACGCAGGGGGTGTGCCCCACCGGGGCGCCCGGCTTCTCCAACCTCAATGTCGTCGCCGGCACGATCCTGCCCAACCGGGTCATCGTCCCGCTCGGCCCCGACGCTGCAAATGGCCCTGACCGGGACGTCTGCGTCTTCAACTCCCTGGGCACGGTCAACGTCGTGGTCGACCTCAATGGCTGGTTCGGCACGGGCAGCGAGACGTCGCCAGGGGCGCGCTTCTACAGCATCCCACCGCTCCGCCTCTGTGACACCCGGAGCGACGCGGGCACCGGCTACGTCACCGAGTGCTCCGGGGTCACCCTCACCCAGGGGGGCGCGATCAGCGTTGCGGTGGCCGGTGCCTATGGCTTGCCGGTGGCCGAGCAGACGTCGACGGCTCCGGTGGCGATGATCGCCAACGTGACCGCGGTGGACGGCAGCACCGCCACCTACCTCACCCTCTACCCCTCGGACTTTATGCGGCCGCTTGCCAGCGACCTCAACGTCGGCCCGGGCCAGGTCGTGCCCAACCTGGCGATCGTGCAGCTAGCCGCCCCGGGGAACAATGGGGGCGAGGTCGACGTCTTCAACGCCGCCGGCCGGATCGACGTCGTCATCGACCTCGCCGGCTGGTTCCAGCCATGAGGCGGTATCGGCCGACCTCCCGCCCGAGGTGGTTTCGGTGATGAGACGCAGCGCCCGACAGTTGGTCGTGGCGGCAGCGGCGACCGGGATCGCGCTCCTCTGCCCGATCACCGCCGCGGCGACCCCCGGGCGCGCCACCCCCGGTCTCCAGTGGCGGAGTCAACCGATGATCCGTGCCTCGATGCAGCCCATGCGGCCCTCCATGGAGGCCGGGATGGACTCCTTCAACTGGACGGGTTACATCGTTTCCGGCCGTGCTGGGATGGTCGGTGGTGTTTCGGGTTGCTGGACGGTTCCGACGGTGTCCCCCAGCCCCGAGGACGCCTACTCCGCCGCCTGGGTGGGCGTCGACGGTGCGCCCGAGGCCGATGACTACCTGCTGCAGATCGGCACCGAGCAGGATTGGGATGCGGAACAGGGCGCTGCCGCGTACGACGCATGGTGGGAGGTCATCACGCCGTCCTCACAGAATCCGCCGACCGAGATCGCCAAGGTGAGCCCTGGAGACGCCATCTGCGCCAGCATCGCCAGGGGGACCGGGGGGAGCTGGACCATCTCGATGACGGATCAGACCAGCGGGGGCCAGTTCAGCACGGCGCAACCCTTCGGTGGCCCCGCAGAGTCCGCCGAGTGGATCGTGGAGCGTCCCGTGCTCGAGTCCGCGACGGAGTTCTACCTCGCTGACTTGGCGGGCTTCAGTCAGGTGGCATTCCAGACCGCAAAGTTGAACGGCGCCAACCCTCAGCTCACGATCGGCGAGAGCGGGCAGATGCTGGATCTGACCACCATGAGCGTGCTCGCCTATTCATCGGCGCCCAGCGCAAGCGGTGATGGTTTCACGGTGACCTGCGGGCTGCCGCCCGGCGGCGGCCTCTCCTCGCCCGCGCCGGCGGCCGCCGCATACACACCGCTCTCTCCCTACCGGGTCTGCGACACACGGGCCGGGAGCGGGACACCCTGCTCCGGGAGCCAGATCGGCCCGGGTCAGAGCCTGGCCGTGCAGATCACCGGGACCGGTCCCGCTGACGGAGCTGTTCCGCCGAACGCCACCGCGGCGGTTCTCAACGTGACCGCCATCCAGGGCACCGCCGGCACCTACCTCACGCTCTATCCGTACGGGACGGCGCCTCCCACCGCCTCCAACCTGAACGTGCCAGCCGGCGTCAACCAGGCCAACCTTGCGGTGGTCGCCCTGAGCACATCGGGGCAGGTTGCCGTCTACAACGCCGCCGGGTCGATCGATGTCGCGATCGACGTCGAGGGCTATTTCGCACCCCCGGCGGGTGCGTCCGGCCTCTTCCATCCGATCCCACCGCTCCGAATCTGCGACACCCGAGGCGGAACCCGCACCGTGTGCTCGGGCACTCCGCTCGGATCCGGCCAGTGGACCAAGGTCGTGGTTTCCGGTTGTCCCACCGGGATCGCCGGCTGCTCCACCTCCGTGCCGGCTGACGGTACCGCCGAGGCCGTCGCCGTCAACCTCACCGCCGTGCAGGGAACGCAGGGCACCTTCCTCTCGATCGCGCCGACGGCCAAGGATGGCACCTGCCCGTCCACGGCCCCGACCTTCTCCAACCTCAATGTGAGCCGCGGCGAGATCCTGCCCAACCGGGTGATGACTCCTCTGGGCCCCGACAGCTCCGGCGGCCCCGATCAGGATCTCTGCGTGTACAACTCCGTCGGGACCATCAACGCCGTCCTCGATATCAACGGCTGGTTCGGAAATGGCGGCGAGAGCACGCCAGGGGCGTTCTTCTACAGCATCCCGCCGGTCCGCAACTGTGATACGCGGCCCTCAGCGGCGGCTGGGTACACGACCGTCTGCTCCGGACCCATCCTCGGTCCCGCCGCCACGCTGACCATCCCTGTGGCGGGTCTCGCGGGGGAGGGGGTGCCAGCAGGAGAGCCGGGCGCCTGGGTGGTCGCCGTGGTCGCCAACGTGACCGCCGTGGGCGGCTCGGCGTCGGGCTACTTCACCCTCTATCCCGCCGGCGACTTCATGCCCACGGCAAGCGATCTCAACATGGGACCCGGTCAGGTCGTCGCCAACCTGGCGGTGGTACAGCTCGACACGACGCCGACCGACGCCTCCTTCGGCTGCTTCGACCTCTACAACGATCAGGGCAGCATCGACGCGGTCGTCGACGTGTCAGGGTGGTTCCAGCAGTGAGCTGAGGGAGGGGCGCTCCGCG
>Ga0187771_10001750_pt1 | contig 14782 bp, 13 predicted proteins | sample 0116_SJ02_MP15_1_FD_133139 | JGI IMG/M metagenome (GOLD analysis project Ga0187771, IMG submission 133139) | Tropical peat soil microbial communities from peatlands in Department of Meta, Colombia - 0116_SJ02_MP15_10_MG | ecosystem: Environmental > Terrestrial > Soil > Wetlands > Peat | place...
CACGAATACCCCACATGCTGGCGGTCAGGGCACAGGCTCGTCTGGGTCGCGAGGAGGGAGTACTTCTACTGGATAGACCGCGTCAAGGACAAGCTCGTCGAGGCGGCGAGCGGTGTGGAATACTACTTCGACCAGCCGCGCAACAGGTTCATCGAGTTCATCAAGCAGTCCCCGCCGTGGTGCATCTCGAGGGAGAGGGTGTGGGGTACGCCTCTCCCGATATGGGTCTGCACCAAGTGCAAGGAGAAGGTCCCTGCGTTCTCCCGGGAGAGCATCGTCACCCAGGCCATCGAGCTCCCGGACGGCAAGGACTTTGAGCTCCACCGGCCTTGGATCGACAGGGTCGTCCTAAAGTGCCCAAAGTGCGGAGCGCCATGCCGCAGGGAGCCGTTCGTCCTCGACACCTGGCACAACAGCGGCTCCGCCCCGCTCTCGGCCTTCACCGATGAGGAGAGGAGGAGGCTGGTGCCAGTCGAGCACCTGACCGAGGGGATCGACCAGACGAGGGGATGGGCCTACACCCTCCTCGTCCTCAACGTGGTCTATACGGACAAGCCCCAGTCGCCATACAAGGCGTTCCTCTTCCAGGGCCACGTCCTCGACGAGAAGGGCAGGAAGATGAGCAAGAGCTTGGGGAACGTCCTCGACGCCCTCGAGATGCTCAACAACGGCTCCGTCGACCTGCTCAGGTTCTACCTCATGTGGAAGAGCTCCCCCGTGGACGCACTCAGCCTCGACGTCAAGGAGATGTCGGGGCGGCCCTACCAGATCCTCAACACGCTCTACCACCTGCACGTCTACCTCGAGCAGAACGGCGAGCAGGACGCCTTCGACCCCCGGAGGCACACCGTGGCCTGGGCGAAGGGCAAGAAGCTCCTCACGCCCGTCGACCGGTGGCTGCTCTTCAACATCGAACAGGCGGGGAGGGTCGTCTCCGAAGCGTACAGGGCCGGCAGGTACAACGACGCCTGCAGGGAGCTGGAGCATCAGATAGTGGAGGTCGTGAGCCAGGGGTACGTCAGGATGGTGAGGAACGAGCTCTGGAACGACACCCCCAAGGAGAAGAACCGGCGGCTGGCCGTCTTCGCGACGCTCGGGCAGGCCCTGTCGTCGCTCGACATGCTCCTGCACCCGGTCTCTCCCTACGTCACCGAGTACCTCCACCAGGAGGTCTTCGGCGGAGGGTGGAAGACCCCGCTCATGCTCAAGGAGCTTCCCAAGGCCACGCTTCCAAAGTCCGTCAAGGCCGAGAGCGAGGCGGTCGAGTTCGCCCTCCAGGTCGAAGGCGCGTGCAACTCCGCCAGGGTCAAGGCCAAGCTCAAGAGGAGGTGGCCGCTCCGCGCCATGGCCGTCTACGTCCCGGCGGAGAAGGCAGCTCAGATGAAGCGGGCGGCCAAGCTGATCTCCCTCCTCTGCAACGTGAAGAACGTCACGTTCGCGACCAAGGTCTCCGACCTCCCGGTCTCGTTGACCCTCGCCCCCAACAGGTCTCAGATAGGCGCCCAGTTCAAGGAGAAGACAAACGAGGTGCTATCGAGCGTGAAGGTCCTTGAGGGCGACTCGGCGTGGGACGCCTACAGGACCGGCGCGCCCATCAAGGTGGCCGGGGCCGCAGGCCAGAAGTTCGAGGTCCCGATTTCGGCCATGGAGTTCAACTTCAGGGGGACCGGGGGCTGGGAGGCCGCCGCGAGGGCCGACACCATAGTGGCGATAGAGAAGGTGAGGGACGAGAAGCTGATGGCCGAGGGCCTCGTCAGGGACGTGGCCCGCCGCCTCCAAGCTCTAAGGAAGAAGCGCAGCTACTCGCCCACTGCCGTGCTCGCGAAGGCGAAGGTCGCTGGCCTCGACGAAGAGAGCGTGGCGATGCTCGCGCCTCTCCGGAAGAACCTCGCATTCCTGGTGCGAGTGAAGGAGGTCGAGGTCCTAGCCGAGAAGGGAGCCTCCGGGGAATGGGAAGAAGACGAGCTGGACGGGCGCCCCATCTACCTCGACGTGTCCGGAGGCCTACTCCCCAGAAAGAAGCTGAGTGGCAAGCGACGCCGGAAGGCCTGACTCGAGGATCTTCCTGGCTGCCCTGTCCGCGTCGTACGCCACCTTCCTCGCCTCGACCTTGACCCCGCCCTCTCCTACCTCGAGGATCGCGAACGACGCCCTCACGTCCCTGTTCCTCGGCTGTCCGACAGACCCGGGGTTGAAGACCACGCCGCCGCCCTCGCTGCGCCACTGGAAGGGCAGGTGAGTGTGCCCGAGCGCGATGACGTCGGAGCCGACCTTGTCGAGGTAGTAGTCGAAGAGGTCCGAGTGGGTCGTCGGGAGGACGTACTCCCACATCGGGTCGTCAGGGGAGCCGTGCACCATGTACACCCTCTTGCCCCCGACCTCGGTGGAGAACACCTGGGGGAGCGACCCCAGAAACGCCTTGCTTTCTTCCGAGAGATGCTGCGACGTCCAGGCAGCGGCGACGGCCGCCCTGGGGTTGAACTCCCCCACGTCCCCGTCCAGCGACGCGCGGTCGTGGTTCCCAAGGACGCAAGTCGCGCCTACCTCCTGCAGGAGGCTCACGACTTCGTTCGGGGATGCCCCGTATCCGACGATGTCCCCGCAGCAGTAGACCTTCAGCTTTCCCACCTCGTCTAAGACGGCTTCGAGGGCCTCGATGTTCGAATGGATGTCGGAGATGAAGGCTACGCGGCTCGTGCAGGGCTACCTCGAAGGCTGATTCGACCCCTACGCGACGCTAAAAGACTTCCCTGGGCGAGACTCAGCGCGAACCTGCGAAGCGCCGCTGGATTATCCTGCTGCGCGACTCGGGGAGCGCCGTCACCTGAAGGAGCTCGTTCGCCGTCCCCGTCCTCTTCAGCATCCCGGCCAGGGCGAAGTACCACGTCGACCCGGGCACGGCGCCCTGGCCGTCTGGCATCTCTATCCTTGCTATCTTGGTCAGCGGGTCGTACTCTGTCGAAGTGACCTCCTCCCCCAGCTCCTCCCTCATCATGGCGAGCATGTACTTGACGGTCGTCTCGAACGGCTGGCGCGTCAGCTTTGTCGACACCCTCGCCTCCAAAAGGCCCACCAGGGCCTCGCCGACGCTCTCGACCGTCGACTCGTCCTTGAGCACTTTGGCCACGGCCTCGACGAACAGGTCCTTCATCATCAACGGGTCGACGAAGAACGGCATGCCGTCCACGAGTTGGAGGGACGCCACGGCCTTGCTGCTGGTCGCGCTCTTCCACACGCTCTCAAAGAACTCGTCCCCGATGGCGCTCCGCAGCTCGCTGAGGAGGATCTGGTACCCCCTGCCCGTCTGGCTGTTTACGATAATCAGCTCCGAGTTGTCGATGATGAACATGCTCTTCGAAGAGAAGTGTCTCCCGAACCTGAGCTTCAGCTTCGGCGACGCGAACGGGAACTCGGGGACCGTCTCGGTCAGCGATGAGACTATCCTCACCTCGGCGTCGTGCCTGCACGCGCTCTCGACCTCCTCGATGCACTCCTCGATGAGGTGCAGCCCCCAGTTGTCGACTATGCACTTCACCTCTTTCTCTGCCTTGAGTATCGACTCCTTGAGCCTGATCAGGAGGCTCTGCGACCCGAGCGAGAGGAAGCGCTCCTCGACGACGTCCCCGGGGTTGATGTTCCTCTCGCGCACCTTCTTGAGGGCCGCCATCGACTTCCTGAGCGACCTCACCTTCCGCTCGCGCTCGACGAGGATGGACGAGAGGACCTCCGGAGGATGCGCCTCGAACCTTGAGGGCTTCCCTCCCTCCACCTCCCTGAGCAACCCCTTCCTGGCGAGCTGTTGGGATACCTGGTAGACCTTCGTCCTCGGCACCCCCGAGGCGTACTGTATCTGGTTGACCGTGCAAGCCCCGTTGGAAAGCAGCGCGTAGTAGACCCTGGACTCGTACTCGGTCAGACCAAAGCCTTGGAGTCCTGCGATGAGCTCGCTGGAGTCGTCCGCGAGGCTCATCCCCCTCTGGCCGTGATTCACTTCCAAACCAGTCGCCACGGTGACCGGTTACTCGGTGACATTCTGCATAAGAAGACTGGTCATGCACATTCAACCAGCGAGTCAATATGTCCCAATTCGCAAGCAAGTGGGAGAAGTCAAACAATGCCGGAATCACGTCACGAGTACGTGAGTCTGTGAAGAACCCTGGTCCCCTCAAGCCGAGGCTGGACCTGGCAGTAAGGCAGATTCAGGTGCAAGTCGCGAAACTCGATGCAACTTCAGCAAAACTCAGGGAAAGAGACGCCTCGATCTTCAACAAGATCGTCGGCTCTATCCAGAAGCATGACTCGCAGCATGCTTCGGTCTATGCGAACGAACTCGCAGAGATCAGGAAGATGAACAGGATGGTCACTCAGGCCAAGCTGGCCCTCGAGCAGATCACCCTGCGGCTGAACACCATCACCGAGCTGGGCGACATCGTCGTGACCCTCACCCCTGCAATGTCAGTGATTCGCAGCGTCAGGCAAGGGCTTGTCAGTGTCCTTCCAGAGGCAGAAGGCGAAATCGGCGAAATATCAGGCCTGCTGAGCAGCATCCTCGTGGATGCGGGCACGGTCGGCGGATACTCGCTGAACTTCGAGGCTGCCAACGAGGACGCAGAGAAGGTCCTAGCAGAGGCTGCAGCAGTCGCCGAGCAGAGGATGAAGGAGAAGTTCCCAGAGATTCCCTCTGGGCTCCCCTCGATGGAAAGCTCGACGGAAAGCACATCGTAAAGGACTCAATGGAAAACGAGAGGGGTGCGCACCCGCGAAAGTGGGAGCATCCCCTCATCTCCTCTTTTTTAGAACCAAAGAGCGGAACCTCCGAAGGCCCAAGCCAATTGAACTCCTCCAAAGCTCCAACAACCCCGAAGATACCTCTGTTGTTCAGCGGTTTGTTTCATTTTGTTGACCAAAGGCATGATAGCGTCTCATCGGCCTTGCGTGAGCAGAAAGTGGTATCCTCGTTGTTAGCGGGCTCCCTGGCAGGTTTCGCGGAGGTCCTTTCCCAGTGATGTCCACGGTCGACACCCTTCGTATCTTCAAGAGGAGCAAGGGAGGAGGGGACCTCAAGGGCAGGATAGCCCTCGCCCTGCGAGAGATCGAGACGCAGCGCAAGGAGCTTGACGCGCTGAAGGCCCGCCTGGCCGAGAGGCGGCAGAAGCTGTTCGAGACCACCGTCCGTTCGCTGCAGGACAAGAACAAGTCGAAGGCAGCGGTCTACGCGACCGAGCACGCGGAGGTGAGGAAGGTGTGCAAGATCGTCGACGCCAGCGAGCTGGCACTCACGCAGGTCGCGCTAAGACTCCAGAGCATCGACGAGATAGGCGACGCGATGTTCCACATGGACACCGCCTTCAAGTCGCTGAAGCAGATCAGCAAGGAGATGGAGGGGGTGATCCCAGCCCTCGACGCGGCTTCTACCGACATAAACAGCACGTTCATGGAGACCATGGCCCAGATGGGCCAGATGTCGCCGAGCATCAACATCGACATAAAGACCGAAAATTCCGAGGAGCTCGTCGAGCAGGCAAGGAGGTTCGCGGAGGAGGAGTCCTCCCGCCTGAGGGACAGCCTCAACGTGGTGCCGAGCAAGTTCGAAGAGCAGGTCCGCCGCACGGAAGAGCGCACTCCCATCCTGGCGACGGGCGACGATTCGGACGAGAGCCTGAACCTCGGCACCCTCTACTCCGCTCCGAAGGACGCGAAGGTGGAATACGAAGTGCTTAGCTACGCGGCGACCCACGAGGGTGCGTTGGACGTCCTGAAGACCTCGCAGCACCTCGGGATACCTCAGGACGTGGTCGAGCAGGCGATGATCCACCTGGTCGCCGAGGGCAAGGTCAAGCCCGCACCGGCTAGAGGAGGCGAGTCGAGATGAGCGTAGTGGCCGCCAGGGAGCTGGAAGAGGACGCGAGGAAGTACGCGGGCGAGGCAATCCGACTCGACTCGCAGGGCGCCCACGGGATGGCCATCCAGAGCTATCAAAAGGCGATCTCCACTCTCATCAAGCTCGTGAGGCTGTATCCGGACTACAAACTGAACAGGCACTACATGGACAAGGCATCGATCTATCAAGAGCGGGTGAAGGCGATCCAACAGGCGCATGGGCTGGTCCCGCAAGACGCCCCTCAGGAGGCGACCAGCCAATTCTCTGTCATAGCGCCAAGCGGGAACGGGAACGGAAACGGCCACGCCGCCCCCCGAGCTGAGGCCGAGCCAGCGAGCCCCGCCGTCCAGACGGGAGGCCAGGACAGGGGGAACGGCAACGGCAGCAAGGGACCGCAGATGGTCCCCCAGCTGAAGGCCTCCTTCAACGAGCTAGTCGTGCGTGAGAAGCCGAACGTAAAGTGGGACGACGTCATAGGGCTCGACGACGCCAAGAGGGCGATCAGAGAGTCGATCGTGTTCCCGTTCGAGAGGCCAGACCTCTTCCCGCTGGGTTGGCCCAGAGGCATCCTCCTCTACGGGCCTCCGGGCTGCGGGAAGACGATGCTCGCTGCCGCGACCGCGGCGGAGATCGACGGCTACTTCATCTCCATAGACGCTGCCTCGATAATGTCAAAGTGGCTGGGGGAGGCCGAAAAGAACGTCGCCAAGCTGTTCACAGAGGCGAGAAAGCTGCTCGACAAGGGCAGCCCCGTGATAATCTTCATCGACGAACTCGACTCGATCTTGGGCAGCCGCCAGAACGAGGTCGGCGGCGAGACCCGAGTCAGGAACCAGTTCCTGAAGGAGATGGACGGAATCCAGGACAAGGGGAACGACGTCCACCTCTACACCGTCGGCGCCACAAACAAGCCCTGGTCGCTCGACTGGCCTTTCCTGAGGAGGTTCCAGAAGAGGATCTACATCCCCCTACCCAACTTCGAAGGGAGGATGTCCATGTTCAAGAGCTACACCGCGCCCATCAACGTCGATTCCAGCATCAGCCTCGAGGACCTCTCCAGGATATCCGACGGGTACTCGGGCTCCGACATCAGGGACATCTGCCAGGGCGGCCAGCTCAGGGTAGTTAGGGAGCTCTTCGAGACCGGAAAGGCCTTGGACAAGAGCGTCCAGCCCCGCCCCATCGTCATGACCGACTTCAAGGAGATAATGAAGGCGCGCAAGCCCAGCGTGTCTCCAGAGATGCTCAGGGCGTACGCCAACTGGGCAGAGCAGTACAAGGCTCTGTAGATTCTTAAGGCGCCGTTGGGGGGACCGGGTCCCTTGGAAGAGACGCCCGCACCGCAAGCCCTCGCCGGCAAGGTCGGCAAGAAGGTCTCCGTGAGCGGTTGGGTCCATGACGTGCGGCTGCTCGGCGGGATCAACTTCGTCCTCGTGAGGAACGAGAAGGGGGTCGTCCAGGTGACCGCTCCGAAGAAGACCGTGAGCAAGGAGGTCATAGACGCGATATCTGCCCTCCACCAGGAGGACGTGGTGCGGTGCACAGGGACGGTGAAGGAGGCGAAGGCCGCCCCCCACGGCTTCGAGCTCATCCCAGACAGTGTGGACATGGTGAGCCAGTCCGCGACGCCGCTTCCACTCGACCCTCGGGGGGTCACCGAGGCGAACCTCGACACCCGACTCGACTGGAGGACGCTCGACCTCAGAAGGCCCAGCGTCCTCGCTGTCTTCAAGGTCCAGGACGCCCTGCTCGAGGGGATGGAGGCTCACCTGCGGTCGAAGGGGTTCCTCCGGATATTCACGCCTAGCATCCTCGGGGGGATCTCCGAGGGAGGGGCGGAGGTCTTCAAGACCGACTACTACGGCAAGCCAGCCTTCTTGAGGCAGGACCCTCAGCTCCACCGGCAGCTCTCGATCCTCGGCGGGCTGGGAAAGGTCTACGACCTCGGACCGAGCTGGCGGGCCGAGCTCTCGCACACTCCGAGGCACATGAGCGAGCACAGGACTATCGCGCCGGAGCTTTCCTTCATCGAGGACGAGAGGGACACCATGCGAGCAGAAGAGGAGATGGTCGTCGCGGGGATAAAGAACGCGAACGAAAAGTGCGCGGCAGAGCTCGACGTCCTCCAGGTAGACCTCGACGTCCCCCGAACGCCGTTCCCGGAGGTGACCTTCCCCGAGGTCTACGGCACGCTGAAGGGGCTCGGGCACGAGCTCCCGGCCGACCACGACCTGGACAGGGAGTCTGAGAGGCTCCTCGCTGAGCACGTGAAGGAAGAGTTCGACTCTGACTTCTTCTTCATCAACAGGTTCCCCTCGGCCGTGAAGCCTTTCTACGTCATGCACGTCGACGAGGACCCGAGGTTCGCGCGCTCCGTCGACATGGTCTACAAGGGACTGGAGCTCTCGTCGGGCGGACAGCGGGAGCACAGGCACGCGAAGATAGTGGAGCAGATAGAGCAGAAGGGCTTGGACCCCTCAGGCCTGAGGTGGTTCACGGAGCCTTTCAGGTATGGCGCCCCGCCCCACGGCGGCTTCTCCCTGGGAGTCGAGCGGTTCACGGCCACGCTGCTTGGAATCGAGAACGTAAAGGAAGCCGCGCTCTTCCCGCGAGACCCGGAACGGCTCCAGCCTTAGCCAGAGGCCCCGCGATCAGAGGCGGAGGGTCGCTTCCCTCTCAGACTCGACGAGCAGCTCGATGCCCTTCACCTGCTTCACGACCTTCTTGAGGGCCTCGATCTCTCCTCGGAGCCTCTCGGGCCTCCTGCCCGGGATTATCACCTTCGTCAGCTTGCTCCCGTCGGGGAGCCAGACAGTGTTGACGGTGAGTATCCTTATCGGATAGAAGAGCTCCTCAAGGAAGCGCCTGTCGGAGTTGGACGTGGGTATCACCCAGGCCTTTCCCTTCAGCAGGTCTTCGAGCTTCTGCTTGACCTCGGGCTTGGCACGGAACACGGCCGTGTCTGCCTGCTCCATCTCAAGGACGTAGCTCCCCTCCACCTCGAAGCTCTTCAAAAGGGCCATCTTGTTCACTTCGGGAACGGACTCTGCGAGCTTGACGAGGACCTTCGAGACGGCGATGTCTGAGTTCGTGATCTGCCCAGCGCCCAGCTTCGCCTGGCACTTTGAGCAGAGGATCCCAGTCTTCGCGTCGAAGGCGCAGATCGGTATCCTGAGAGGCAAGAAGCTACTTCGAATCCGGTGCCCTCGCTGATATAAAAATGTCTACTCCGAAAAACACGGCGAGCACTTCGAGGACCATTTTTATCCGAGATTCTCCCCTTCTCGCAGGCGCATGAGGCTTTTCGAGTACGAGGGGAAGGAGATCTTCTCGAGGTACGGGATCCCCGTCCCGCGGTCGAAGCTGGTCCACGACGCGGCGGCGGCAGCATCAGCCGCGAGGGCCCTCGGGCTTCCTGCCGTGATCAAGGCGCAGGTGCTCGCCGGGGGAAGAGGCAAGGCGGGAGGCGTCGCCATGGTCAACACAAGGGAGGAGGCGGAGAGGGAAGCCTCGCGCGTGCTCGGCCTCCGGATAGGCGGCGAGGCGACCAGGGCGCTTCTGGTCGAAGAGTCGACAAGCCACATGGAGGAGCTCTACCTTTCGATCTCTCTGGACACGGGCCGCCGAGAGTTCGTGGCGCTGGCGTCGAGAAAGGGCGGGACGGACATCGAGTCGCAAGACCGGGCTTCGATAGCGCAGGTCCCCGTTCCCCTCGAAGGGCTGAAGGCCTCGGCCATCTACTCGCTGAGCGACCAGCTCGGCCTCTCGGGGAAGGTGTCCCATAACTTCGGAGCGATCGTGACGAGGCTAGAGCGGCTCTCGAGGGAGGAGGAGTGCGAGGTGGCGGAGATCAATCCGCTCGCCGTCCTCAGGGACGGCACATTCGTCGCCCTCGACGCCAAGGTGTTGCTCGACGACAACGCGCTCTTCCGACACCCCGAGCTGTCGCGCCTCCCTCCGGAGGACCCGCTGGAAGGCGAGGCGGCAAAGGCAGGATTCGCCCTCGTCAGGCTGGGGGGGAGCGTGGTCGTGATGGGGAACGGCGCTGGGCTCGTGATGTCCACCCTCGACCGGGTCGCCGACTCAGGAGGCAGTGCCGCGTGCTTCCTCGACCTTGGGGGAGGGGCCCAACGAGAGACGGTCGAGTCGGCGCTCAGGCTGGTGAAGCGGCTGCCGAACATCAAGGCAATACTGGTCAACATCTTCGGCGGGATAACCCAGACCACCGACGTGGCCGACGGGCTCGCAGACGTGGTCTCGGAAGGGCCAATCGCCCCCATCTTCGTGAGGATCCGCGGGGCTGAGGAAGAGGAGGCCCGGTCTCGGCTGCAAGCGAAGGGTATCCCCGTCTTCCTGCACACCGCCGAAGCGGTCCGGGCAGCGGTGGAGGCTGCGCTCAGATGACCTTCCCCGCCTTCTCCGAGGGGATGCCGGTGATAGTCCAGGGGATCACAGGGAGGTTCGGGTCACTCCACTCCGGTCAGATGCGCAGGTACGGCACCAACGTGGCGGCGGGGGTGACCCCCGGGAAAGGCGGCGAATCGGTGGACGGCGTGCCCGTCTACAACACGGTGAGGGATGCGGTCGCAGGCACCTCCGCAACCGTCTCCGTCCTCTTCGTCCCTGCCTCCAACCTGCTCTCCGCGGCTGAAGAGGCGCTCGCCGCCGGCGTGAAGCTCCTGGTGCCCATAACCGAGCACGTCCCGATCAGAGACACGCTAAAGATAATCCGGCTCGCCCGCGAGAAGGGCGCATTGGTGGTCGGGCCGAACACTGCAGGGGTGATAGTGCCTTCTCTGAAGCTGAAACTCGGCATCATGCCTCCCGCTTCGTTCTCCCCGGGAGGGGTGGCCGTGTTCTCGAGGAGCGGGAGCCTCATGTACGAAATCGCGGACTCGCTGTCGAGGGGCGGGATAGGGCAGTACGTCGCGCTGGGAGTGGGCGGCGACCCTGTCACCTGCACCGCCCTCTCGGAATGCGTCGACTGGGCAGCCGAGAGACCCGAGATAACCTCCGTTGTCATCGTCGGGGAGATAGGCGGAAGCGCGGAGGAGCTCCTGGCCGCCCACATCGTCGAGACGCGCTTCCCCAAGCCCGTGGTCGCGTACGTCGCCGGCAAGTCGGCCCCAAGGGAGAAGCACATGGGGCACGCCGGCGCAATCATCTCAGGGCAGCACGGCACCGCAGAGGGGAAGGTCGCCGCCCTCAAAGCTGCGGGCGCCAAGGTCGCCGCGGACATCGACGACATCCCCAAGCTGGTCGGGACGTCCCGATAAGCCGCCCTTTTTCCCCGTCGACCTCGAAAAGTCCTTAAACTGCCCTTGAACGGCTTGGGAGGAACCCGCCCGATGCCAATCGCCGACGTCACCAAGAAGCAGATAGCACAGAAGCGGCGCCTATTCCTCAAGGTGTGCCTTCGGTGCGGAGCGCGGAACGCCCTCCAGGCGACCAGGTGCAGGAAGTGCCATGCTTCCGTCCTGAGGCTGAAGAACAGGTCCGTCGGGCTCAAGAAGTAGCCCCAAAGACCACAGCTTAAATCGCCTGCAAAGCCGTCCTCGATTCCTGGGCCGATCGTCTAGCCTGGTTAAGACGCCGCTCTCACACGGCGGAGTTCCCCGGTTCAAATCCGGGTCGGCCCACCTTTTCCACCGACCGGCCTACCGTTTCACTGGATGATCCGGAGCTTCTTGTCGACCCAGGGCTTGATCACGAGGTCCCAGGGGGCCACGACCGTGCCGCGCGAGGTCAAGCACATCCCGATGTCCCCCGAGAGGGTGTTTGCGGCCGCCTTGAGGGTGGTCCTCCCCGGCACCCTCCGAGGCCTTCTCTTCTCTATCTCGGCTATCGGCATCTCGAGGAGGCTGTCTGGGTTCGCGGCCAGGTCGTGGAGGACGGCCGGGCTGAACACGTGGCTGATTATGCTGCGGTCGGAGATGAACGTCCCTCCCGCGGAGAGGAAGACCCTCCTGAACCTGTGGCTGAACATGAACAGCAAGGCCTTCCTCAAAGGCGTCATCCCAGGGAGGTTGAAGATGGGCGAGCCCACGTCCTTGACCTGGAGGTCGCTCTCGATCGTGTCCGTCTTGTATAGCTCGAGCACGTCTGCGAGACTCACCGGGACACCTGTCTTCTCGGTGTCGCTTATCCAGGCGAACCCGAACCTCTCCTTCAGGAACACCTCGAACAGCTTCTCGAGGTCCTCGTCCGCCCCGACCGACCCGATGGACTGCGCCGCGTCCTCGCACGGCTTCTCGATGAACTTCCAGAACCCTCCCTCGCTTAGGGCCAGCAGCCTCTTCAGCAGAGAGTAGCCGTGGAGCGCTCTCGGCCTTGCCGCGCCAGTGGAGAGGATCAATGGAAGGCCGTCGATCTGCTGGAAGCGGAGCATCGAGACCGCCGGGAGCATAGGCATCTTCGGGTCCAGCACCGGGTACGCCCGGTTGAACACGTGAGGCAGGGCGTCTCTGATCTTCAACTGGAGAGCTCCGGGCCGTGGCTCCTCCATAGAAACGTTTCTCGGCGAGCTTCCCCCTCGCGCGGGCCCATGACTTTTCCCGTCATGAGGTCACGAACTCCAGCGCCGCGGCGGCCCCATAGAGCTTGTTCTCGCCTTGCCTCCAGACGATTGACTGCTTCCCCTCAATCACATCGTCGGTTATCTCCAGCCCCCTGTGGGCCGGGAGGCAGTGCATCACCACGGCGTCCTTCGAGGCCAGCTTCATGATCTCCGAGTTTATCTGGAACCCCCGGAATGCGCGGAGGCGGCTCCTGCTCTCCTTCTCGTCCCCCATGCTCACCCACACGTCGGTGTAGAGGACGTCCGAGTCGGCGGCCGCTTCCTTCGGGTCCTCGACGACCTTCACCTTGGCCCCTGACTTCCGTCCGTTCTCCTCCGCGCGGCGGAGCGTGTCCTGGTCTGGGCCGTATCCAGGTGGGCAGGCCGCTACCATGTTCATCCCCATCAGCGAAGCACCAAGCAGCAGGGAGTTGCAGACGTTGTCCCCGTCGCCGATGAAGGCGAGGGTGAGGCCCTTCAGCTCGCCCTTGGCCTCGATCATCGTGAAGAGGTCCGAGATGACCTGCGTCGGATGCTCTAGGTCGCTCAGCCCGTTCAGGACCGGGACGCCCGAGTACGCGGCCATCTCCTTGAGCGTCGCGTGCGAGTAGACCCTTCCAACTATCACGTCCAGGTAGCTCCCAAGGATCCTGGCCGTGTCCCTCACCGGCTCTCCGCGACTGGCTTGGAGCTCTTCGGCCGCAAGATAGACCGGGAAACCGCCGAGCCGGGCGGTGGCGACCTCGAAGCTCGTCCTGGTGCGGGTCGAGGGCTTCTCGAAGAACAGGCCGACCGCCTTCCCCCGCAGGTCGGTGAGGGGCTCACGCCGCTTGATGGCCGGCTTCAGTGACCGCATCCTCTCGAGCATTGTGGCCAGCTCGTGCGCGGTGAGGTCAGAGACCGAGAGCAGGGAGCGGAACTTCGGCCTTGCGCTGTGAGACAACGTGTCGCCCGGCGAAGCCATCCACGGCCTGATATTTCGGTGATGCGCCCGTCGTTCCAGAACCGCTCGCCGCTGCGGCTAGCCGGGGGCCGTCTCGGGGCGGAAGTCCGCCGGATATGAGCGGGCGTTGGAGGTCCTTTGCTTCCTCCTCGGCCTCGAGCGCTGGACGACCTCCTTGACCCAGTTGTTGACCTCGTCGAAGGCGTCTGCAAGCTCGTACGAGCGGACGCTGTACGAGTAACGGTCCCTCGGATGCACCATGAAGACGCTGACCTCGTACTTCTTCTTGGGGGACTTGGTCTCGCCCATCTTGATCACCGCCCTCGCCTCCGTTATGTCGGGGACGCTCCTCCGGAAGAGCTCCACGGCCCCGGTGAACTTCCTTCTGGCGGTCTCTGCCTCGAACGGGTCGTCAGGGAGGCCGACGATGTACGTGGGGGTGGAGCTCGCCGCGGCCTTCCGTGAAAGCACCATCAAGAAATCGCGGAAGGTGACGATACCCTGCACTTCGCCAGGCCCCGTGATCACGGAGTAGTTGGTGCCGCTGTTGGCGATGTTCTGGTACACGGCCCGCGGGCTGTCCGCCACGTCGTTCGTCGTGACGTCCTTCGACGCGAAGTCCCCGAGCTCCTCGTTGTACCTTCCCCTCTCGACGTCGCCCTTCACGGTCTTGTGGGCCTTTGGCAAGAGGTTGAACACGACCTGGTCGGAGCTGACGACTCCTTGGAGCGAGCCGTTGCTCGCGACGGGGAGCTGGTCTATCTTCTTCTTGATCATGATATCTCTGGCCTTTGACACGGTGTCGGAGGGGCCCATGCAGATCGGGTCTGGAGTCATTATCGACGAAACCTTCCCAGGCATGTCGGTATCGAAGAGCTTCGCTACGATCGAGGGAGAGGTTATCTGGCCGATCAGCTTCTTCTGCTTGTAGACCGGCAAGGAGCGAGTCCTGAACTCGTGCATTAGCGTCGCCGCGTCGCTGACGTTGTTGTTCTGGCCAAGCCTCGGAACTTGATGCATGACGGTCGAGAGCTTAGTGTCGAGGGTGTTGAAGTTCAGAAGGTCCCGCATGGAGACTATGCACGTCGACGCGTCTCCGTTGTCGCAGAAGGCTTCCATCGCCTTCGACTCCTTGAGGTACCCTATCACCCTCGAGACGGACTCTCCCGAAGCGAAGATCTCCGCATCGGTCAGCAGCTCCGTCACCGGCATGCGCATAAGCTGTTCTGGTTTCATGGTTGGTTCGCCGTCAGGCTCGCCCGACAGGCATCACTATTTAATCCGTCTTCGAAAGCGCGCGGCAAGGCTCGTCCTATCTCAGGGCCGCGGAAGGTCTCGCGAGCCTGCGCGACATGGCTGCTGCGAACGCCAACCCCGCGAGCGCCAGCAGCGCCAAGGCCCC
>Ga0187771_10001751_pt1 | contig 14776 bp, 8 predicted proteins | sample 0116_SJ02_MP15_1_FD_133139 | JGI IMG/M metagenome (GOLD analysis project Ga0187771, IMG submission 133139) | Tropical peat soil microbial communities from peatlands in Department of Meta, Colombia - 0116_SJ02_MP15_10_MG | ecosystem: Environmental > Terrestrial > Soil > Wetlands > Peat | place...
CCCATGCTCACCACGTTGTATGTAAGGACCAGGCAGGAGACAAAAGCCCATTCAGTGCCGGCTCGAGCCCCCAAAACAATCATGATGGCAGTCAGCCATGCCAGAAGCAATGCATACGTGCTCGCCACCAGCAGGCGGCGGTTCCTGCGCGACCCCATAGAGAACCCCAAAATTTTAGGTGTGCCTAGCATGATGCCCTCCCTAACTCACTTCGAGTCGCCATGCCGAGATGAAGTGCGGTTGCCATAAACCTCTTCGCTTAGTGGCCGAAAGGGCTGGCGCGAGAAAACAGCTTCGATGGGAAGCGCGAAGTACTCGCTGATGCGGAATGCCAACTCCAAACTCGGGTTGAAGTCGCCACGCTCGATATAGCCGACAGTTTGGTAATTGATCCCGAGGGCGTTCGCGAGCGCGCTGCGGCTGAGACCACGCTCCGCTCGCAAGACGCCGATCCGGTTGTACAGGCGTCCGCTGTTGTGACCATCTGTGTTGGAGCTTGACAGCATAGGCAGATTGTTGTACTAATACATCGCATTGTCAAGATATTTTTACATTAGGTTTTCAGGGTTCGGTGCTAGTAAGTCCATCTTGACAACTTAGCGCCCGAGAGATAACGTACTCCCTTCAATTATGGTGACCTCGCTGACACACGGCCAAGGGTATTACTATTTTAGCTTTTGGCGGAGGTGTCAGCGGGCGCCGGCCTAAGTTCTAAGCAAGTTTGGAAAGACCAAAGGCCCGCTGACCGAAGAGGTCGGCGGGCCTTTTGTTTTTTTGGGCAAGTGGAGGAGATATGGGAGAACTCGTCAAGGACCTTACGCCGCCCTGCGGCCCAGAGCCCTGTCCGGACAGGGGACGCCAGTTGCCGCCTACGGACGACGGGCCGCCCGTACAAAGCCCTGTAGGGGCAGGCCATGGCGTGCCCCTACCAAGCTGCAGCGGAATTGCGTCACGGGAGAATCGCGATTACACTGTTGACCATCGGCTCGAGGCGGCGAGAGGGTCGAAAGAAGGCACGATGCTAATCGTCATGAAACCCCACGCGAACGAAGAGGACGTTCGCCGCGTGTGCCAGAGGATCGAGACGCTGGGCTACCGTGCGCACCCCATGCCGGGAGCGCAGCGGACGGCAATTGGCATAACCGGCAACCAAGACCCGCTCGAGCCCGAACAGTTTGAAAGCCTGCCTGGCGTGGCGGAAGCCATCCCGGTTTCCAAGCCCTACAAGCTGGTGAGCCGTGAAGTAAAGGACGAGGACTCCCTGATTCGTGTGGGCTCCGCCGAAGCCGGCGTGACCATCGGAGGCCGCGAACTGGCCATTATCGCCGGGCCTTGCGCGGTAGAGAGCCGCGAGCAGGTCTTCGCCGCCGCCGAGCGGGTCCGCCGCGCGGGCGCACGGCTGTTTCGCGGGGGGGCGTTCAAACCCCGCACCTCCCCTTACAGTTTCCAGGGCTTGGGTGGAGAGGGCTTGAAGATTCTCGCCGAGGCGCGCCGCGAGTTCGGCTTGCTCATCGTCACGGAAACCATCGACCCGGAGAATTGCGATCTGGTAGAAGAGTACGCCGACGTCCTGCAAATCGGGGCGCGCAACATGCAGAATTTCTCCCTGCTGAAGCGCGTGGGGCGGTCGAAAAAGCCGGTGCTGCTCAAGCGCGGCCTGTCCGCGACCCTGGAGGAATTCCTGATGGCGGCTGAATACGTGCTCTCCGAGGGCAATTACAACGTGATTTTGTGCGAGCGGGGCGTGCGCACCTTCGCGGACCACACCCGCAACACCCTGGACCTGAGCGTGATTCCCGCTGTCAAGCGGCTATCCCACCTGCCCATTATCGTGGACCCGAGCCACGGGACCGGCAAGCGCGACAAGGTGATCCCCTTGGCGCGCGCCGCCGTGGCCGTAGGCGCCGACGGGCTGATCGTGGAAGTGCACCCGGAACCCGAAGCCGCGCTCTCGGACGGCTATCAGTCGCTCGATCCCGCGCAGTTCGAGGCCCTGATGGAGCAGGTCAGCGCCATCGCCGGGGTCATCGGCAGGACGGTCGATAGGGGGGCGGGAGCAGGAAGCCGGATGAAAGAACCTGCAACTTCGGTCTCGACCGGCGACTAGGGCCGCATGCCGAAGACGCGCTAGGACGCTAAGCCTTGCCTTTCTGAAAGGATCTGAGCGGATCATACGGAACAACTTCAACTTTTGGAAATCATAACTCGTCAACTTCCCCGCCCTAACCCCGCGAGCCACACGAAGCCAATCACGCCGCTACTGGCAATCATGCTTGTCGCTAGCCTGGCAGCGGGCTGCCGCTCGCGGCCCGCTCCTCCCAAGCCCTATGTCGCCTTTGTGGTGAACAACCAGAGCGCCACGCTGGCGGCCGTAGACTTGGCGAATTTTCGGGTGGTGGCGCAAGTCCCGGTGGCAGCCGACCCGGAACGAGCGGTCGCGAGGCCGGGAAGCACGCAGGTTTGGGTGCTCTCCGAGGCGGGCAGCCTAAGCGTTGTGGCCTTCCCCGAGTTGCGTGTTGTCCAGAGCCTGCGAGTGGCGCGTGACGCGCGCGATTTGACCTTTACTCCTGATGGGCGCCGCGCATTCATCCTGGAGGCGCGCGAAGGCCGGATTGTATTTCTGGATTGCCAGGACGGAAAGGAAGCGGGCCATGTGGCCTTGGGGGCGCCGCTGTCCTCGCTGGCATTGACTCCCGACGCTCAAACATTGGTCGCCGCCGCCCCGGCCCAACACAAGTTGTTCCTAGTTAGCATGGAAAATCAAAAAGCACTCGGTTCGATCGAGATTGGGAAGGAAGCGGGAGCGATGGTGGCTCTGCCCTACGGCTCCAAGGTGTTCGTGGCGGATATGGGGGAGAACAGCGTATCGGCGGTGGACCTGGGTGTGCGGCGGCTGCTTTCCCACATTGAAATCGGCGCCCAGCCCACCAGCCTGGCGCTTAAACCAGATGGGGGGGAGCTTTTCGTTCTGAGCGCGGGGGCGAATACGCTGACCATCCTGGATGCCTTTCATGACAACGCGGAGCAGACCCTTCCCACGGGGCGCGAGCCGACGGCTGGCGTTTTCCGGCGGGATGGCAGCGTTTTTTTCGTCGCCAACGCCGGGGATGGCTCGGTGACGGCGATGGACGTCCGCACGCGTACGCTGCTCGCTTCCACTTCGGTGGGGACTGAACCCAGGGCCCTTGCTCTGACCCCCGACGAGCGTTTCCTGCTGGTCGCGGACAGCGCCGCCTCGACCCTGGCCGCCCTGCGCGCGGACCCCATGAGCCTCGGCGCGGGCCGGTCGGCGCTGGTCACCACAGTGCCCGTCGGCGCCCGGCCGGTTGATGTGGTCGTGCCCGGGTGGCTTTGGAAGTAGTTTTGAGGCTCGAGTGTGAACTGCTTGTTGGCTTTCCCTACCAACTCACCAGATCCTCGGTAACCTTGAGGGTCAGCCAGCCCTCTTGCGGGACGATTTGCAGCGGCAGTTCCTGGGCCCAGATGGAGACTTGCAGGCGAATTTGTTCCTGCGGGCCGACGCCCAGCACGGCGTAATCAAGGCGCATCTCGAGCACGCGCCGGAACGCCACCTGAACGTGCTCGCCCGTGCCCAAAGGATCGCGCACTTGCTCGGCGCCTTTCCAGAATTCCACTTGGCGCACGGCGTTGGCGGCGATCGAGGCGTGCAGGCGGGCGCGATTCTTCCCATCTACATTGACGCGCACCTCGAATTCCGGATGGGCTTTCAAAAAGTTGTCACTGAAGTCGACGCGCAGGAAGACGGCCTTGTCGTTGTAACCGTAATAGAGCGCCTCCAAAAACTGGGCGGCCCCGTGCATCGAGCTGGCAGTTGATTCCGGCTCGTACATCCCGGCGCCGAGCCATTCGAAGTAAGTCGTAATCAGCCCATCGATGCGGGGTTCGATGCGGCCCGTAGGGGCGAGGGTCAAGGCCCGCGCTCGAGGGCGCTTGATCGGCACCGCCAGCTCGTCGGCAGGTGAGCCCCCGAGCAAGTGGTAGATGTTGCTCAGGTGTTTGCGGTAAAGGAGATCGAACTCTTCGTCGCTGGCCGTGGAATGTTCCGGCCCGTACCACCAACACCAATCGCTCCCTTCCGCGATCCACAGCTCCTCCCGCGCCATTTTGCGGTGCTCTTCGCTGACCTGCGGGTCCTGGCCATGCTGGGCGTAGAAGTCACGCGCCTCCGAAAGCAGGTCCCAGGCGCGATTGTCCTCGTCGGCCCCAATCCAAATATCGAAGTTGGCGTTGATCCAGGAGCCCGGAACGACGTGCTCGAGGGATTCGGGCTGGGCAACCTGCAAAGCTTCGCTGGCGGTCACGGCGCGCACCTCGGGATCGGACGCCAAGCGGCCATAAAAGCGCCGCAAGAATTCCCTGCCGTTGCCGCGGTAGTACTCCCAGGCGTTTTCGCCGTCCAGAATCACGGAGACCACGGCGGGGCGGTCCGCCACGCTCCGCCCGGCGGCGCGAATCCGGTAGTGGAGATCGGCCGCCGCGGCTTCCGCCTCCATGCGCGAATAGACAAACCCGATCAGGTCTGAGAGCTGGTGGTCGCGGAAAAAGAGCGACAGGCCGCGGCCCTCGGATGAGAATCGGTGGGGGCAATAAAGAGCTCTGGCGTTCTGCACGCTTCCATCGCTTTGGCGGTGAAAGCCCATCTGCCGGCTGCGCCCGAGCACAGCTTCGTCCGTCGCCGCCCATTGGAAGCCCTCGTCGGCGGCCAGGCGGAGGACCTGGTCGGAGACGCTCCCTTCGCTGGGCCACAGCCCTTTTGGGCGCTGGCCAAACACCCGCTCGTGAAGCTCGGCGGCGCCGCGCAATTGGTCGCGGGCATCTTCAGGATGGAAGAAGCGGTGGCGCGGGAGCTTTACCCCGGGGTGCGACTCGGCCGCGATCTGGGTGTCGCACAGCAGGGGCAGAATGGGGTGGTAGAAGGGCGAGGTGGAAACCTCGATTTGTCCGCGCGCCGAGGCCTTTCTGTATTCTTCAAGTATGGCATTAAGTAGTGCAAGCTCCTTGGCGCGGACTAAGGACTTATCCTCCTCGGAATACCCCCTTTCCTTGGCTACCAGGCCGCGGATTTCCGGGTCGCCGGCCAGGAATATTTCATCGAACCAGGCCAATTGCGACAGAACTTGAAGGTCAAGGAGGTCTTGGGCCGTGAAGCGCCGCGCCGCAGTCGGCCGATCCGTAGCGCGGGCCTTCTCCCACAACTCGCGGAATCGCGGGTAACGGTTCAGCAGGTTGTCGCGGTTGATCTGGAACGCCGAAACGAGCAGGAACTCCCGTTCGGCAGGCGTCAGGGCGCGGACGGGCTTGAAGGCCACCTCGCGGGTGCGCCCGCGCGCCTCCCCGCGCGCGTACTCCTGGATTTGTACAATCAATGAGGGGACCAGATTGAAGGTCATATGCACGGAGGGGAACTCTTGCAGCATGGCCACCATGCCGTAGTAATCTTTCAAGGCGTGCAGACGGGTCCAGGGCATGGCGTACTCGCCCTCCGCCAAGTCCTTGTAGAAGGGCTGGTGCATGTGCCAGAGAAGCATCAGGTAGGTTTGGGGCATAAGATGGCGGCGCTTGCCGCGTCCCGCTGCGGGGGCCCACGCTATCCGGGAGTCCCAGGTTGACAGACGCCTTTCAAGAGTTCAACATCTGAAAACGAGGGCACGCATCGTGCCGCGGGGCGTCAACGCGCGGAAGCGGCTGTGCTTTCCCTCGGGCTAGCGGAGGGTCCGCGACTGAGCAGCATACGCATTCTAACTCGCTATATTCTCGCCGAGGTTATTTCCCACTCGTTGCTCGGCTTGCTGGTCTTCACCTTCGTGCTTTACATTCCGCACCTGGGCCACCTACTGGAACTGGCGGTGCGCCATGACCTTCCCCCCGCCAGTATTCTGACCCTCTTCATTCTGCCAATCCCCAGCATTCTCGTTCTTACCATCCCCATGGGGGTATTGGTGGGAACGCTTATTGGGCTCAGCCGCATGGCTGCGGATGGCGAGGTGATCGCTGTGCGCGCCTCCGGCATCGGCCTCGGGCAGTTTGTGAAATCGGTGATGGCGCTCGCTGGCACGGGTTGGGCCGTGGCCCTGTGGATGAGCTTGTTCCTGGCGCCCCAGGCTGCCCGCCAACTGGTCCGCATGGAAACAGGCCTCAAGGCCAGCCAGGTGCCCTACGAAATCCGGCCTCGCGTTTTTATTGAGCAATTCCCTAATCGGCTGTTCTACTTGGAGGATGTGACCGGCTCCCGGTCCAAGTGGCGCGGCGTTTTTCTTGCGGACACCACGCAGCGCGATCAAACCACGATAACGTTAGCGGAAAGCGGAGTGCTTGTCAACGAACCGGACCAGAACCGCTTGCTCCTGCACCTCTCGAGGGGCAGCGCCCATGAAATCGACCCCAAGCGCCCGGACGAGTACACGGTGGCCTCGTTCCTCGACAACGAGGTGCCGATCCCCTTGGACGAGGGCGAAGGGCCCGCCGTGGAACGCGCTTCGCCGCCTCTCCTTTCCCTCACCCAGCTCGTCGCTTTGACGCGCGAGCCCAGCCAGCGTCACGCCGCGCTGGTGGAATTGCATTACCGCTTCGCCCTCCCCATCGCGGCGATGGTCTTAGCCATGGTCGGTATCCCACTGGGGCTCTCCACGCGCAAAGGCGGCAAGGCGTTGGGCCTGTTCCTGAGCGTACTGCTGGTCTTTCTTTACTATATCCTGATGGCTTTCGGGCGCAGCCTGGCCCTGCAAGGGCGACTCCCGCCCGCCCTGGGATTGTGGCAGGCCAACTTGATATTTGCCTTGGCCGGCGTGCTCATGATTACCCACCTGCGGCGCGTGCGCACACGCCTGCAGTTCCTCCAGGAGTGGGCCGAGGAGCTGGGGCGCCGATGGCAGCGCATTGTCGCGGCAAGGCGTCTGCGCCGGGCAGCGCGAACCGCCCCCGACCCCTTGCTTCAGCCGCGCGCCCCGGGCGGGCGCATCTTCCAGATCCTCGACCTTTACATCATGCGCAGTTGGCTTTTCTACTTCGCCCTCCTGCTCGTGGTGTTCTGCGGCATCTACGTGATCTTCGACTTCTTCCAACTGCTGGGCGACATTGTGCGCAACCACATCGCCTCCGGAACGGTGCTTGAGTACTATCGATACGTCCTGCCCCAAGTCGTCTACCTGATGCTCCCCCTGAGTATCCTGGTGGCCACCCTGGTGAACTTCGGACTGCTCAGCAAGACGAACCAGGTAACTGCCATCAAATCCGCGGGGATAAGCCTCTATCGGATTTCCGCGCCCATTCTGCTGGCGGCAGCCTTGCTCAGCGTGGGGATGTTCATCTTCGGAGACCGCTTTCTGCCCGAGACCAACCAGCGGCAAAACGCCTTGCGCAACCAACTCAAGGGGAAGCCGGCCCAGACCTTCCAGCGGCCCGACCGGCAGTGGATTTACGGCCAGGGAAATCGCATCTATAACTATAAGTTCTTCGACCCTGACCAGAACGTCTTTGCCAACCTTTCGGTCTTTGAGATCGATCCCGGGGCGTTCCGCATGACCCGGCGCATCTATGCCGCCCGGGCCTTCTGGGAGGCGCCCATTCATGGTTGGGTACTCGAGAATGGCTGGGAGCGGGAGTTCTCCGGCGACCGCCTGACCAGCTATATGCCTTTTTCCGTGGCCACGTTCAAGGAGTTGACCGAAGCGCCCCAATACTTCAAGAAAGAGGTGAAGCCTTCCGAACAGATGAGCGCTTTGGAATTGCGCGGCTACATCAACGAGCTCCGGCAAAGCGGCTTCGACGTGGTTCGGTTGACCGTGCAGTTCTACCGCAAGTTCAGCTTTCCGCTGATCGCCTTCGTGGTCACCCTGCTGGCCATTCCCTTTTCGTTTACCGTGGGGAGCAGAGGCGCGCTCTCGGGCCTGGCCGTGAGCATCGGGATCGCCATTGTGTATTGGTCCGCTTCCAGCCTCTTCGAAGCTATGGGCAATCTGAGCCAGCTTCCTCCCGCCCTCGCCGCCTGGTCGCCCGATGTGCTCTTCGGCTTGGCGGGCATCTACCTCCTCCTGCGAGTCAGGACGTGACAGATCGGAACTGGGGGTTCGGGGCTAGGCTCCACTGTTTTGTTTCCGAACTCCGAAATCCTAATCTCGAATCCCGGCTGTTCATTGTCGGCGCGTCGACATGGGAATGGCAGGGACGAGTGACGAGTGGCAAGTGACGAGACAAGAAAAAAGATTTGTGAGCGACGGGGGAAAAGAAAAGGCCGCCGATCCTCGTGCGACCAGCGGCCCCAATTCTAGAGCTAAAGTTTTACTTTAAGTTCTTGGCAGTCCCTTTCGCGGCTTCACCCTCCTCACTCGTCACTGCTTCTCAGGCCGTCGTATACGCCTTCCCTGCCTGCTTCTTGACAGCCGCCTGGGCGGCAGCCAGTCGCGCGATAGGAACCCGGTAGGGCGAGCAACTGACGTAATTGAGTCCCGCCTCGGCGCAGACCTCGATGGACGCCGGGTCGCCTCCGTGCTCACCGCAGATCCCCACCTTGAGGTTCTTGCGCGTCTCCCGCCCTTCCGCCGTGCCCAGCTTCATCAGCCGACCCACGCGCTTGGGGTCCATCACCGCAAAGGGGTCCGCCGGCCAGATTTTTTGCTTCACGTAAGCGTTGATGATCTTGGCGCAATCGTCGCGCGAGAGCCCGAAGGTCGTCTGCGTCAGGTCGTTGGTCCCGAAACTAAAGAACTCCGCCTCCTGAGCAATCTCCCCTGCCGAGAGCGCCGCGGCCGGCAACTCGATCATGGTGCCAACCAGGTATTCTACCCTCACGCCTTTCTTCCTGAACACCTCCTCCGCGACGCGGTTGACGATCTCTTTCTGAGCTTGCAGTTCCTTTACCTCGCCGACCAGTGGGATCATGACCTCCGGCTCGGCATTAATCCCCTTCTTATGGCATTCGCACGCCGCTTCAAGAATCGCCCGCGCCTGCATTTCGGTGATCTCCGGGTACATGATTCCCAGCCGGCAGCCACGCAGCCCGAGCATGGGATTGAACTCATGTAATCCTTCAACTACTTCCAGTAATTTCTTGAGGTGATTGAGCTTGGCCCCTGTCTTTTTCTTAGCCTCCAGGACCGCAATCTCCACCATCAGCTCCTCGCGCTTGGGCAGGAACTCGTGCAGGGGCGGGTCGAGCGTGCGGATCGTCACCGGCAGCCCGTCCATGGCCTGGAAAAGCCCGAAGAAGTCCTTGCGCTGCATGGGGAGCAGCTTGGCGAGGGCGGCTCTCCGCTGCTTTTCGTACTTTGCCGCCTCTTTGGGATCCTGCGTGTCCTTGCAGGCCATAATCATGCGTTGCATGTGCGGCAGGCGGTCCTTGGCGAAGAACATGTGCTCGGTGCGGCAGAGGCCGATGCCCTGCGCCCCAAATCGCCTCGCCACTAAGGCGTCGCGAGGGATATCGGCGTTGGCGCGCACGCCCAACTGACGGTTTTCGTCGGCCCAGCGCATGAACTCAGCGAAGATGCCACTCTGGGTGTCAGGCTCGACTAGGTTCGCCTTGCCAAGAATCACCCGCCCCGTTGAGCCGTCGAGCGAAATCCAGTCTCCTTCCTTAATCACCTGCCCCCCGATTCTTATCTGCCGCTGCTTTTCATCCACTTCGGCCTCGCCGCAGCCCGCCACGCAGGGTTTCCCCATCCCTCGCGTGACGACGGCGGCGTGGGAGGTCATGCCTCCCCGCGAAGTCAGAATGCCTACGGCGACTTCCATGCCGTGGATATCGTCCGGGACCGTTTCCGCGCGGACGAGCACCACGGGTTGACTCTTGCCCTTCGCCACCGCCTCATCGGCCGTGAAAACGACGTGCCCGACCGCGGCGCCAGGCGAGGCCGGCAGCCCTTTCGCCAGCACTTTCAGCGGCTGGGACTCGTCGAGCACGGGGTGAAGCAACTGGTTCAACTGCTCGGGCTCGACGCGCAGGAGCGCCTCCGCAGGCGTCAGCAGGCCCTCGTGAACCATTTCCACGGCGATCCTCACCGCCGCCGGCCCCGTGCGCTTGCCGTTGCGCGTTTGCAGCATGTAAAGCTTGCCTTCCTGAATGGTGAACTCGAAGTCCTGGACGTCCTTGTAGTGCCGCTCGAGGCGCGAGGTGATATCGCGAAGCTGGTTATAGACCTCGGGCATGATGTTTTCGAGTTGCTTGATGGGGACCGGGGTGCGCACGCCCGCCACCACGTCCTCGCCCTGGGCGTTCATCAAGAACTCGCCGTAGAACTCCTTGGCGCCCGTAGCGGGATCGCGCGTAAACCCCACTCCGGTGCCCGAGGTTTCCCCTCGGTTGCCAAAGACCATGGTCTGGACGTTGACGGCCGTGCCCAAGTCGTCCGAAATCTTGTTGAGGCGGCGGTAGGTTTGGGCGCGGGGGTTATACCAGGACTTGAATACAGCCTCGATGGCCATCTCAAGTTGTACATGAGGGTCTTGCGGAAAGTCCTTGCCCGTCTTTTTCCGCACCAGTTGCTGGTATCCCTTGATGACCGCCTTCAGGTCTTCCGCCGTCAGTTCGGTATCGAGCTTTACGCCCCGCTTCTTTTTCTGGCCGTCGAAGATATGCTCGAACTCGCTCTTGGGGATCTCCAGCACCACGTTGCCGAACATCTGGATGAACCGGCGGTAGCTGTCGTAGGCGAAGCGAGGATCGGAGGCTTGGCGCGACACGGTCTCTACCACAGTATCATTCATGCCCAAGTTTAGGATCGTGTCCATCATGCCGGGCATCGAGAACTTGGCCCCCGAGCGCACCGAAACCAGGAGCGGACGTTCGCGGTCGCCAAGCTTCAGCCTCAAGAGCTGCTCGAGCCTGGCCAGATCCGCGAAGGCCTCGTCGCGAATCTGCCGGGGGAACTTGTTGGCGTTCTCGAAGTAGATCCGGCACGCGGAAGTGGCGATGGTGAATCCGGGGGGAACGGGCAAGCCCGCGTTGGTCATCTCCGCCAAGCCGGCGCCCTTGCCGCCTAGCACGTCCTTCATCGCCCCATTTCCCTCAGCCTTCCCATCGCCAAAAAAGTAAACGTACTTGTCCATGATAAATGCTCCTTTTTGAATAAGTTGTCATTTGCCTGTTGCCAGTCAATGTCTACGTGGTCCAGCGCCGCAGCCCAAGCCACCTTACCCCCTTATCCGGGCTCGTGGGTGGCCGCAATACCGCGATAAGGATAGCTGGCAACTGGCCCCTGTGGTCCCGATGTCGACGCGTCGACAATGAGAAGCAGGGGTTTGGGATTCGGGATCAGGAGTTGCCAGAGGACCTGAAATCCTTAGTCCCAAATCCCGAACCCGAACCCCTAACCCCTGCTTTCTGCGGCGATCTCAGCAAAGCTCGCGATGCTCGAAAAGAGCTCGTCCAGCTTGCCCAGCAGGCGCAACCTGTTCTGCCTCAGCGCGCGGTCCTCCGCCATCACCAGGACTTTGTCGAAAAATCGGTCCACGCTGGGGCGCAGCGTCGAAATCTGCTCCAACGCCACGCGATAATCCCCGGATTTGCGGAGCGAAGCAACTTGCTCCCAGGTGCCCCTGAGGTCCGCTTGAAGCTGCCGTTCCTCTGCCTCCTTCAAAAGTCCGGGGTCGATATCGCCTGGCTCCCAGTCCTTGGCGCTTGCGGACTTGCTGAGAATGTTCTTGATCCGCTTGGCGGCCACACACAGGGCCTCCAGGTTCGCGCTGCCGCGTAACGACTCCAAGGCTTCCACGCACCTCATGGCGTCGGCGGGGATATCCCATCCGGCCGCCAGGACGGCGCGCACCGTGTCATAACGGAAGCCCCGCACTGATTCCAGATAATACCGCAACCGCTCCTCAAAGAAATCCAAAATGCCTCGGAAGACTTCCACCTGGGGCACGCGCCAGGGGATGTCGAGCGCCTGTATTGCGGCCTCGACGGCCCTTGGCAGGCTGAGGGGAAGAGAAAGTTCAAGTAACACTTTAATTACTGCATTTCCCTGCCGCCGCAGGGCAAAGGGGTCGCTCGAACCGGTGGGCTGGTTCCCCACTGCGAAGCCGCCCGCCACGCTATCCAGCTTATCGGCCAGGGAGACGACAGCGCCTGCCAGCGACCGCGGGCAGGCGTCTTCGGCGCTGGCCGGGAGGTAATGGTCATAGATCGCCTCAGCAACTTGCGGGGCTTCTCCCTGCGCCCGCGCGTAGAGCCCGCCCACTATGCCCTGCAGCTCAGGGAACTCCTGGACCATTTGCGTGGTCAGGTCGGTCTTGGCGAGTTCGGCGGCCCGCAGAGCGTGCCCGGCGCCGGTGCCATCGATCGCCTCCCCTTCTAGGAGCTTATCCGTGACGTGCCGCGCGATGGCTTTCATGCGTCGCACTTTCGCCCCGTAGCTGCCCAGTTCGGCTTGATACGTGACGCGCTCCAGCAGCCCTTGCCGCTCGGCTAAGGGCAGGCGCTGGTCTGCGTCCCAGAAAAACTCGGCGTCCGCGAGGCGCGCTGCCAGGACCCGTTCGTGCCCATGGCGGATCAGCCCGCGCGGGTCGGACTGCATATTGAGGATCGCGATGAACTGGGGTCGGAGATTTCCTTTCCGATCTTCGACGGCGAAGTAATGTTGATGGTCACGCATCACCGTAATGAGGATCTCGCGGGGCAAGTGCAAGAAGCGCTCGTCAAATCTGCCGCGAATGGCGGAGGGCCATTCAACCGAATCGGCGAGCCACAATTCCAAGCTGGGATCTTCGACGCGTCGCAAGCCACGTTCAAGTGATGCATTAGATTCTCTTTGTATCGTCTTTACACGAGACAGCTTATCTATCTCAACAAAAGCCCGCCTTAGGAGCTTAATGTATTCCTTGAAGCTTGTCGGACGCAGCGGCGCCCGCCGATAGGCCCTGTGGCCGTAAGTTGCCCCTCCCGACTTGACTCCGCCGATCTCGAACGGGATGACCTTGCCCTGTTTCCCCTCGCCCATTCGAGCCAGTATCCAGCGAATCGGCCTCACGAAGCGCGGCCCGGACATGCCGGTCCAATACATGCTCTTAGGGAAGCTCATTCCGAGAACCGCTTGGGGTAGGATCCCCGGCAGAAGATGCACGGCGGGACGCCCGTGGGTGGTCCTTCTCGCCGCCAGATACTCGCCTTTGGGAGTGGAAACGCGCGTCAGGTCTTGAATGGCGACGCCTTGTTTCTCTGCGAAGCTCTGGGCGGCGCGGGTAGGCTTTCCGGCAGGGTCGAAAGCGACTTTGACGGGTGGGCCCAGTACCTCTTCGACCTTATCCGGTTGTTTGGTCATAATAGCGGGGGCAAAGCACACCAAGCGCCGGGGAGTTGAAAAGCATTGTAGAGGCGGAGTCAACCCGGCTCCGTCCTCTCCCGCCACGACGGGCAGCAGGCGAGCTTCCGCCAGCGCGGCCCCTAACCGCTCGCCAAATTGCCTCTCCGCATCGGGAAGGAAGCGGGCAGGGATCTCCTCACAGCCGATCTCAAGCAGCAGGGGGAGCGTTTGGGAAGTTCGGCCCCTACGCTTGGCGCCAACTCCTGATCTTCGATTTTCGATTGCCAATTTTCGATTGCTCAACTTTGCAATTCCCGGTTTCTGTTCTAGGCCGGCTCCGATTCCAATGTCGGGGCGATTTGCTCGAGGTAAACCCTGGCAACCTCGCAAGCCAGCCGGCGCACCCTGCCGATCAGTGCCACACGCTCCGTCACGCTGATAGCGCCCCGGGCGTCAAGGATATTGAACAAGTGGGAGCACTTCAGGGCGAGGTCGTAGACCTTGCGGGTGGGGAAACGTCGACGCGTCGACATTCCTCCCTCCTGCCTCTCGGCGGCGAGCAAACGCGCCGCTTCGCCCTCGTAAAGCTCGAACAGGCTGCGGCAGGTCTCCGGGGACGCCAGCTCGAAGTCGTACACGGACAGGTCGAACTCTTCTGCGCGCCTCATATCGCCGTATGTAGCGGTCTCGTTCCAGCGCACCTCGTACACGCTGCCTACGTTCTGCAGGAAGGCGGCGATGCGCTCAAGGCCGTATGTGAGCTCCACGCTGACGGGCTCCAGGTCCACTCCCCCCGATTGCTGGAAATAGGTGAACTGCGTAATCTCCAGCCCGTCCAGCACCACCTGCCAGCCGATTCCCCAGGCGCCAAGGGTGGGAGCTTCCCAGTTGTCTTCTTCGAAGCGGATATCGTGGTGTCGCAGGTCTATGCCCAATTCCTCCAGGCTAGCCAGGTACACGTCTTGGATGTCCGCCGGGGGAGGCTTGAGGATGACCTGCATCTGCGTATGCTTCAGAAGGCGGTGGGGGTTCTCTCCATACCGGCCATCGGCCGGGCGGCGGGAGGGCTGCATGTAGGCGACTCGCCACGGCTGCGGGCCCAACACGCGCAGGAACGTCTCCGGACACATTGTCCCGGCCCCGACTTCCAGGTCATACGGCAACGCCAGCACGCACCCTTGCTGCGCCCAGAACTGGCTCAAGCGAAGGAGCATGTCCTGGAAGGTCAAGCCGGTTGTCCCCTTCCGTTCCATCTTTGGTTTTGGCAAAGTCCTTGGCAAAACTTAAAGTCCTACATTAAGTCTGAGATCGTCCGTTGTCCGTAGTCCGTCGCCTGAGATCCTCGATTCTCGGCCAGAGGCCCCCTTCCCGCTCATTACCCGGTGCCGATGGCATTGGTCGAAAGGGGAACGAATCGACCATCGAGGACCGGCAATGACCTGCGGCCAAGTGACAACAGACAACGAACGACAGACAGCTCACGTCTCTTCCGCCAGCATGGCGCGGGTCACCAGCTTGCG
>Ga0187771_10001752_pt1 | contig 14765 bp, 13 predicted proteins | sample 0116_SJ02_MP15_1_FD_133139 | JGI IMG/M metagenome (GOLD analysis project Ga0187771, IMG submission 133139) | Tropical peat soil microbial communities from peatlands in Department of Meta, Colombia - 0116_SJ02_MP15_10_MG | ecosystem: Environmental > Terrestrial > Soil > Wetlands > Peat | place...
AATAGCAGTGGCGCGGGCCGCCTTTCCAAATCGAAACGGTTCCCGAAGGGGGAAAGCCTTCGTTGCTTAAGCCGCAGACAGTACCTTGGTGATCTCGCGCCTTATGGGTCTCCGGCGTTAGCCTGACCTTGCTCCAGAGAGCGAACTTGGTTCATACCTCCTGAGCGGCGGATGGGCGCCTCCAACCATCCGCCGTTTTTTTGCTGTCGCGGGTAGGCCGCAGAATCATCGCTGAACATGTGAAGACTGCGAATAGAAGACAGAAAACACGCCGACTAGGAGGAAATCCGAAGGCAAACTCAGGATGGAGAAGCTTGGGGCGGGAGGAACGGTATCGAACCGTCATCTCCGGGATGGAGCCCCGGCGCATTGCCGAAGTTATGCTACTCCCGCGTACGACTTTCAAATACCGACCCACCAAGTTATTTCATGGCGTTGCCGATGTCAATCCGCGAGTGCGGATCGCTTGGCGAAGCAGGTCCGGCGGCCAATGCCCGATTTGCGCACTCATCTTGCCCGCGCCAGTACCAGCGTCACGTCGTCCGGCTGTTCTTTGTCGCCAATCCAGTCGTCCACAGCCATGGTCACGACCTGGCTGATTTGAGCGAGCGGCAGATCACGGTTGGAGCGGACCAGGTCAATCAGCCGGGGCTCTCCGAACTCGCCGAATTCGTTTTCCGGCTCGGTGACGCCGTCGCTGTAGGCGACAAGAATCTCACCAGCCTGCATTTCGACTGCGCTTTCCTCGTAGCTCATTCCGTCGAACAAGCCAACGACCGTGCCGCCGGTTTCCAGCCGCCGAACCGCGCCATCCCCAGCGATGAGAATGGGCGGCAGGTGTCCGCCGTTGCTGTAGGTGAGCCGGTGCGAGCGCCCGTCATAGCTGCCCAGAAACAGCGTGGCGTATTTTTCCGGCGGCGTGCTTTCGTAGAGCTGGTGGTTGAGCAGGCCAAGCAGGGCTGCGGGAGATACGTCCAAGCCCTCCGGCCAACTCGCCATCATTCTGCCCGATCCGGCGACGGCGCCCACAGCCACGGGCTCGCTGATTTGCGGTTGGCTCTCCACGCTATAGGCCCGCACCGCGGAGTGGATGGTCGCCATGAGCAGCGCTGCGGAAATGCCTTTCCCGCTGATATCGCCCACGGCCAGGATCAGCTTGTGCGAACTGGCAGTCACAAAATCGTAGTAGTCGCCGCTGACGGTGCGCGCCGGGCGGCAGAAGCCGTGCACCTCGAGCGATTCCAGTTCCGAGACCTGCCGCGGGAAGAGCTGCGCCTGCACTTCCTGCGCGATGGCCAGCTCGTTCTCCATCCGCTGCTTTTCTTTCTGTTCCTGGATCAGCTTCTCGATGGAGGCGGTCATGGTGTTGAACGAGACCGCAAGATCAGCCAGCTGGTCGCGCGATTTCACCGGAATGCGATGACTGAAATCGCCCTGATCGATATGTTTGGTCGCTTCGTGAAGCTGAGCCACGGCGGCTGTTACCGTGCGCGTCATGCGCGTGCCGATGAAAAGGGCGACCAGCTCGATGACAGCGAAGAAGACAGCCACGACTAGCAGCGTGTAGGCTACAAACTCAACAAATTCTCCCAGTGTGGTAAACAGATGGCCGTATAGCACCGAGGGACGGGTGCGTACCCTTACCACCGCTCCAACTGGCGCGCGCTTCCCGGTTTCCCAGTCCACAACGGAGAGCGGGGCGAGGACGAGTGGAATCTCGAGATCAAACCTGCCCGCCGGGCTGGGCAGAGCGCCCACGATGAACGTAGGCTGGAGGCTCTGCTGATCGACCTGGACCGTGACGGATTGTTTTTCCGAACCGCCGACGATTCCCCTTTTCGGTTTTTCCGGAGCGATGGAGGCCGAGACTTGCTGGGGGGCACTTTTCGGGCTCTTTTGCCCGCCTTCGGGCGAGTTCCCGTGCATCATGACGCCCGAGGCAAAGAGGGTAATCTCCCCTAGGTCCGCCGCGATTTTGCCGACCAGCTCTTTGTCAAAGGGTTCGCTGGTAACTACCGTCAGCTGGCCCGATCTCACCGAAAACGAAGACACAACGCGCAAATACAGATCACCGCGGTCGTGCACAATATCACGAAACGAGCCTTCGACAAAACCCGGAGCCGTCAGCGCCGCTCCCCTAAACTCGCTGCATAGCGTCAGGGGTTTCCCGCCGTACCAGGCGCAAACCTGCCGCCGCTCCCAGGCGGGATCGCGTTTCCGCAAACCAGCCAGTGATTCCGTGGTCGGATTTTCCCCGCGCTCCAAGCGAGCCGCCAGTTCGTTGCTGACTGCGGCATTTACCGCCTCAAGAGTTCTCAACTGCGCGCGGATTTCAGATGTGACCACATACACGGAGAATTGTCCGGCTGCCCCGTAAAGTGTGATCAGCGCCATCGCGATCAGCAGAACCGCCGGAATCACGCCGATGAATACATAAGTGACGATGAGCCGGTTGCGCAGCCGCCACAAGACTCTCCGCTTGATCCAGCCGAAGGCCAGAATGGCAAACAACACGGCGGCAACGAAGGTCAGGAAGCTGACCCAACCTCCCAAGTGCTCACCCCAGGTCGCAGAGAACAGTCCCAGCAGTTTCTCCAGACCGTACAAGGCTGCGGCCATCCCTGCCAGATAGCAGGCCAGGCGCGCCATGCGGCCTTCCGGCCATAATCCGGCCGCGATCAACCGGCGTCGCAATTCTGAAAAGGACCACTGCATGTTCGATGAAACCCCGGTTCGTCAAAACTAGGGCGGAGGACTAGGATTATACGGCGATAGAAGGTCGGCCTCACCAGCGAACTGCCCTGAACCGCTCACCGCACACGCCAAGCTGCGGTTTCCGCCATCAAATCTCGGGATACAGATCAAAGAACGCTTCCAGGCTCGTGCGCAGCTGCTTCTCGATCTCTTCCTTGCTGCCTTCGAGAATATGCATGGTGACGTGAGCCTCCCGGCCATTGGTCAGTTTTACCGGAGCCAGGCCCACCTCTGCCACATCCTCAGACGGCAGCAGCCGCATGCCGTAGACCAGTGTCAGATTAGCCATAGCAGGATTCTACGCCGTTCTGCGACGATCATCGGAATTCACCACCAAGGGCACGGAGCAATCCCGAAGGCTCGGCATCTGTTCCTTCTGTGTGACTTCGTATCCATTGCGGTTCTCGGTTAGAATTCCACCGTGCCTAAACGTCCGGTGCCTATTCTCTGCGTGGTGTTGACAGCTGCTCTTCCACTGGCCGCGCAGGAGCAGCCCGCCAACGCGTCTGCGAACCAGCCGCAGGTGAGAGTGAACATGCTGAACGTGTGCACGCCGTCGGCTGAGGAGCAGAAAGAAATCGCGGCGGCGCTAGCCCGCATTCCGAAACAGCCGTTATTTAGCGCCGACTTCGAAATTTCCCGCGGACGCTCGACCTTGACTGACATGCCTGCGATGCTCTCGGTCGGACAAGCTGGGCACGTTGCGGGAGAGCCCTCGGTCGCCAGCTACGTGCGCATTCGCCGTGAGTTTTCGGTGCAGGCGATGTTCGCGAGCGTGCAGTATTCCTTCAGCAACGACGGGCAGAACATGATCGAGACGCTGGTGCTGCATGTGCGCGATCCCAAGGATCTGATCGAGGTTTCGCTCGAAGACAGCGCGTCGTCGGTTACGAGCTCGGAGGCAATGCTCGCCGCCAATACTCCTGCCAGCCGGGTTCGGCTGGAGCGCTTTGGCAAGTCGTCGGTTGCGCTGGCTCGCTGCTCGGCCAGCGAAGGCGGTCCGCCACCTGATCAGAGCGCATACGAGCCGCTGTTCCGCAGCGCTTCGGACGTGTTGGCGAATTACCGCGGGTTGTTAGGGGTGCGCAACACTGTGCCGGCAGAACTGGCGAGAATCACTGATGCCTCGAAAGCAAAGCCTGCTGCAAAAGCCAAAACCGCCAAGCCGAGCGCGGAGAACAAGTAATCCTCTGCGTAAGAAAGCCGCTGTGCATCAAATTCGAAACTCGATTATCTAATCGGTAAACACACCCATGAGCGAAACTCGCAACGTTGTCATCATCGGTTCGGGATGTTCCGGACACACCGCCGCTCTCTACGCTGCACGCGCCAATCTGAAGCCGCTCGTCATCGAAGGTCACGAACCCGGCGGCCAGCTGTCTCTCACCACGCTGGTTGAGAACTTTCCCGGATTCCCGGAAGGCATCCTCGGGCCGCAGCTGGTCGAGAACATGCGCAAGCAAGCCGAACGCTTTGGCGCGGAATACCGCATGGCTCACCTTACCAGCGCCGACCTCGGCCAGCGCCCATTTCTGCTGCATCTTGGCCACCAGCAGGTCCACACCCAGACCCTGATCATCGCCAGCGGAGCCTCGGCGCGCTGGCTTGGGCTTCCGCATGAGCAGCAGCTTATCGGCCACGGAGTTTCCTCGTGCGCGACCTGCGACGGATTTTTTTTCTCCGGGAAAGAAATCGTGGTCGTCGGCGGCGGCGACTCGGCCATGGAAGAAGCGATTTTCCTTACCCGTTTTGCCACGAAAGTTACGATCATTCATCGCCGCGACGCCTTCCGCGCCTCGAAAATCATGCTGGACCGCGCCCAACGCCACGAGAAAATCCAATTCGTGCTCGACACGGTTGTCGAGGACGTCTATGACGTGGACAAACAGGAAGTGACGGGCCTCAAGCTGCGCAATGTGAAGACGGGCAAGATCTGGGATTTCCCCACCAGCGCGCTGTTTCTTGGCATCGGCCACGAACCGAACGCGAAAATGTTCGCCGGCCAGCTCGACACCGACGCCGACGGTTACCTCAAGACACACAATTACGTTTTCACGCGCGTCCACGGCGTCTATGCCTGCGGCGACGTGCAGGACCGGCGCTATCGTCAGGCCATTACCGCCGCCGGCACCGGCTGCATGGCTGCCATAGAGGTGGAGAGGTTCCTGGAAGAGCACAGCAGGTAAGCTGCCGAAGGTCTAGCTGAACGGTGGGATTCGAGTTCGTCCTGCTTTCTGTTTTCCTGAGTTGTGGTACAACTTTCTGTGATCTTCATGCAGGTTCCGGGCGCTGCTCTTCTCACCTTTCCGGGCCTTATCCTCGCGGACTTGGCAGGTACTCCATGCTGAGGGCGCTCTTCGTCCATCTTTCCGAGAACCGTTTTCTGCGGAGTTTTGCCGAACGTTCAGCGCTCGGGCGGCGCGTTTCTGGCCGTTTCGTAGCTGGTACCGAAATCGCTGATGCCGTGCGTGTTACCCAGGCTGTTAACCGCGCCGGCATGAGCGTGACCATCGACAATCTTGGCGAAAACGTCACCAACCCCGATGAGGCCCGCCATAGCGCCGGGCTCTACGACCAGATTCTCGATGCCATCACCGCCCACCAGCTGAACGGCAACATCAGTCTCAAACTCACTCACATGGGCCTGGATGTGGATGAGAACCTCGCGCACGAGCTAGTGGGAGGACTCGTGTCAAAAGCAGCCTCGATGAACCCGCCCGGCTTTGTTCGCGTAGATATGGAGGGTTCACCCTACACCCAGCGCACCCTCGATTTTGTGCATGCGCTGCATCGCATGCCGGCGAACGGGGATAGCGTCGGCACCGTGATCCAGGCCTATCTGAAGCGCTCTGAGTGCGACGTGGAAAAGCTGCTGGCCGATGGGATCCGCATCCGCTTGTGCAAAGGCGCCTACAAGGAGCCGGCGAGTATCGCATTCGAGCGCAAAGCCGATGTGGATGCGAACTACATCAAGCTGATGAAGATCCTGATGAAGAGCGGCATCTATCATGGCCTAGCCACACACGACGAGCGCATCATCCGCGAAGCGCAAGCGTTTGCAAGACGGGAGAACATTGCGCGAGATTCCTTTGAATTCCAGATGCTGTATGGGATTCGCCGCGACCTTCAACAAAGTCTAGTACGCGACGGCTGGCGCATGCGCGTTTATGTTCCGTTCGGGACGGAATGGTATCCGTACTTCATGCGTCGGCTGGGCGAGCGCCCAGCCAATGTGTTCTTCGTAGCCCGCCACATGCTGCGTTCCTAATCGCGTGTTGGGACGTATACAGTTCCAGACTCAACCGGCGCGACGGCTACATTCTCATGAAACTGGGATGACCGGCTGGGATGAGGTCTGAGGTCTGAAGTCCGAGGTCAGCGGTCCCTGCTATTGCGGTCCGCCTTCTTCCGCCGGGGCCAATGGCAGGCGCGCCGCTCCCCGCATCAGTTCCCGCTCCTGGTCCGAGAACATGCCTTTGAAGCGCGGCGAATTGATGATCTGCTCCCGTTGCTGCGGAGGCATGGCGCGCAGATCGCGTACGGCTGTGGTTACCATCCGCTGCCGGTCGGGCGGAAGCTGTTTCATCTGACTGAAAACCTGCCGCGCCTGTTGCTTCTGCTCTGGGGTTAGATGCTCCCAGGTTTCCATGCGGTTGAGCATGCGCAGTTGCTGTTGCGGCGGAAGATTCGAGAAATGCTGCAAGCGCTGCCGCAGTTGCTGTTGCTGGCCGGGCGGCAACCGGCGGAATGCGGGGTCTTTCTGTAGTTCGCGCTCTTGTTCCTCCGGAGGCAAGTCCTTGTAGCGACGCAGCCAGTCCCCCGCGTGACCACGGGGCGGGGCGTTCAGCGGCTGCGGATGATTCGGCTGCGGGTGGGCTTGCTGCAGCCGCAGGGGCTGTTGTCGCTGCGATTGCTGCGGTGGAGGATGATAAGCGGGCTGTGGCGGATGATAGGCGGGGGCGGGATGGCTCGGTGGGGGCGGCGAAGATTTTCTTTGCGCTATGCCAACGGAGGGAGTAATCACAGCCAGCGCGAGCAACGCGCGTGCAAGCCATCCCGTGATGCATTCCCTCCGTCCCATGTTTTCAACTCAAGCGTGGCCGGGCGCCACTTCAGCCTTCCAGTCGCCCGCGAGACCTACGGATTCGCCACCACATCTTGCTGCAAATCCAGATCGTCAAGCAACTCGAAATCGGAATACAGCTCGTGATTCTTCTCGAGAGCCTGGAGATCGCCCACCGCCGTGCCCGGTTCCGCCACTTCGTTATTCATGGCAGCTTCCTCTTGTGGCGGGGCGTACATCCCGCTTCTGTGCGTAAAGAACAGACCTACGCCAATACCCATTAGAACCGTTAGCGCCGCCGCCAGCGCGGGGCGGCGCAACCAATGCAACCAGCCTGCCTGCGGCTTGGCCATTTCTTCGCGCAGGCGAGCCTGCAGGCGGACGTCAAAATACGGCGATGGCTGCGACGTCTGCCACTCGTCCAACAGCGCCATGGTCGCGCGCATCGCCTTCAGTTGCTCCGCGCAGACGGCGCAACTGGCCAGATGCTGGCCTTCTTCCGCCGTGGGCTGGCTCAGCCCAGCCGCCACGTCGGGCATCCGTTCACGAATCTCTTCGCAATTCATAACCGCTTTCCTCAACTCTCTCGCCACTGTCCTTCCCACAGAACGGAAAAAATCTGTCTTGCTATAAGAACTCTTTTAACTGTTCCCGCAAAGTCTCATACGCGCGGAAGAGCAGCGATTTCGTCGCCGACTCGGTCCGCTTCAGAACTGCGGCAATCTGCTTGTAGTCCATCTGCTGGTACTTGTGCATGATCACCGCCAGACGCTGCTGTTCCGGCAGCGCCTGCACTCTTCGCCGGATAGCCAGCATGCGCTCGCGACGCACCATCTTCTGCTCGGCATTCAAGCCTCCGTCGGGCAGCTCGAAGGTCGTGCCGGTTTGTTCGTCCGGCTCGTCCAGGCTGACCGTCACTTCCGGCCGCTCGTGACGCGTGTCGCGGGCGTAATTCACCGCCAGGTTGGTGGCGATGCGATACAGCCAGGTGGTGAACTTCGCGTTCGCCTCGTAGCTTTCCCGCGAGCGATACACGCGCAGAAAAACTTCCTGCGCCAGATCTTCGGCCGCCGTCGTGTTGCGTGCCATCCGGTACATGAAGCTAACAATCGGACGGCGGTACTTCTCAACCAAGTAATTAAACGCCGACTGGTCGCCCGCCTTTACACGCAGCATGATCTGCGCGTCAGAGGGTGGCTCGGTGCCGGCGACTACTGGTGCGAACGGCGCAGACGTAGTCGTCGCGGCCATCAGCATGCCCGGGTCGAGTGCGGCGGTGCCCACATCAGATTCAACCCCATCCGAGCCTGAAAGTTGCGTCCGTTGCGGGCCCGTAGAGGAGGCAGAAGTCCCTCTAGAGGAAGGAGATAGCGGCGTCTGCGCAGGTTTGGGATCGAGCGCCATGAAAGGCTTGAACATCCGGGGCGCCGGCGGCTCCCAAGCCCGCATTTCCGCCCCGCCGCTGATAAGGCTAACACGGAGGGCCAGGCAGGGGAAACCGCATTGGCAGTTGCGACTAGATGCGCGAGCAGCCGTGCGGAAGGAGGGCAGAAAGTCGGAAGACGAAGCCGGAAGCCCGAGGGCGGAAGCCGGGCGTAGTTGCATAATCCGCACGCAAATGTTTGAATAAACGCACTGGCGTGGGCGCTTAACTCAGCGGTAGAGTGCCATCTTCACACGGTGGAAGTCATAGGTTCGAATCCTATAGCGCCCACCAAATGCTTTCGAGCGCAGCATAGAGGAGGTCCCTCGCGCTGCTCGGGATTTCGGCAGCAGGCTCCCGGCTTCCCCGCGTTCGGCCTCGCGCCTTCCGCAAAATCCGCGTCCCTACGGTTCTTTTCGGAGGATATGGACGTAAACCGGTGCTCCCTCCACTTTGACCCAGGACGAGTCCGGGGTCAGAAGCGGCCCGGGATCAGGCGCCAGAACCATCTTGGCTCCGGTCTCAGCGAACTTGCGGAGCACGTCCTGCCTCCTGTCTGAACTCAGCCGCCAAAACCCAGATACGTCCAAGGTTTCGGCGACGATTTTCGCGTGGCTGAGTCGGGCGGCATAGCCTCCGACGCCGCCAACGGTGGCGATTCGGTCGCCGGGACGGAGGCCCATTGTATCGAGGCGGTCAGAAAGAACGATGTCCTGCACGGCCGAGTCGGGACCACCCTGGCGGAAAGCGCGCGCAGTACTGTCCGCCACGCTGACCATTAGCACCAAGGCCACTGCGCACAAAAGGCAGCGGGACATCCGTAGGAGGTAGACGGGCGCCCGGAAAGGACTGAGCAGTCCAAGCCAGAGAATGGCAACATAGGCCCCCACGTAGCGATACTCCGCGAATACGAGCATGTAGAGGCCAAAGGGGGCAGCGCACATAAGCAAAAGAGGCCAGTTTCCGCAGATGGCGCGGCGTGCGCCTTTTCCCATAACCAGGAGAAAAGTCAAGAACGTCGCCAGGAGCGCGTTGTTTTGGTGCAATAACAGTTCAGCATAGAGAAGTAGGTGGCGGGCGATGGTCGCAACCTGAACTCTGAGGTTGAAGCGAGGCACTCGGCCTTCGTCCCAATACGTCGGATCATAAGTGGGCGGATAGGTACCTCCGATCGGCTCCGCAAACTCGTAAACTGCCGGTTCTGAGAAGATTTTGCGTGTGGGATGCACGGCCTTGATTCCCAACGCGGTGTCGCCCTGCCAGTCGTGGGTGACTCCGCCAGGGCTCACGTATTCTGCGTAGGCGTGCCGGCCGCTGTCACCAAAGGTTAGCCTGTGCTTTTGCATCGAGATTGCTGTGACCAGTGGTCCGGCAACCGCGAAGAAAATCACCGCCATGATCAGGCCGCGCTTGACTGCGGTCCGGACATCGCGCGCGCACAGGAGGGCAATTCCCATAAACACAAACGAAAGCGGAAACATCACGGCCTTTGCCCAATAGGAAAGTCCGAGAACAAGTCCCAAAGCGGCTGCCAGTTTCCAACTGGAATCCTGGCGAAAGCGCAGGATCAGACCGGCGACTGCGTATACAAATGCAGAAAGGCACAAGTCCGGGCTGATATCCCAGAGCGTGATCAGGTCGAGGGAAACCCAAAGAAACAACGCATGCGCCAGAAACCAGAAAGGCCATCCACGTATGATCGCGAACGTGCTGTTATCAAGGTCCGCGTCAAAAACGAGGGAATCCCGCAAGGCAGCATAGAAGAACTCGAAACACCCCAGAGCCACCACGTAGATTGCGAGGTTCAGCAGGTGCGCGCTGGGAAGCTCCCATGGTTTAGACGTGGGCAGAACCATGCGGCTGAGTCCGAGCAGGATCGGATAGAGCGGACTCCAATAAGCGTTCAGGAAATTATGCCAGTCGCGTCGAGCAAACGCGTCAGAGAGGTCTAGATAGGAGAGACCGTCAGCATTCAGGGTAAACCGCTCGACCCATGCCCGCCCCAGTCCAGCGAGCAGCACCAGCAGAAGTGTCGCCCGCCGAGTGAGGTCGGTCTCATAGGCATCCGCAAACTGATCAGACTCAGGGGCGGCGTTCATCTCCGCCTTAGCCCCAGCACGCTCAAGAAGAAGCTGGCGAAGATGGTTTGTGCCCCGAGGGTGAGAAAAAGCGCAGCGGGTATTACCAGGCGCATGGTGTGTGAATAGTCAAGCAGACCGAAATGTTTGCTTCCCCATGTGGCCACGGCGTACACCGAGGTCAACAGTCCGGCGGAGGTCAGGAATCCTCCAACGGCAAGTCCGATTTCGAGGGTGATGTATTTGAGGAGGCGGTCAAGAGTTGGATCTGGGGGTAGCAGGCCTTCTGAGATGGCGAAGATCTTGGTGAACACCGCGAAGGCGGTCGCTTGGAATCCGAGGAGAACGAAAACGGCGGCGTAGAGCAACGTGTGAACGTCGAGGACGACGTGGCCTACGTTCCGCGGCGATCCGAGCAGCCACAGACCCAGTAGCGTGCCCACCGTCATGAGCGCGAGACCGGGATAGAGGAACAGCCATCGGGGACTGTACAGCAGCAAAAACCGCAGGTGACGCCAGCCGTCACGCCAGGTACGCAGATGCGATGTGCGAGTGCGCCCGTCTGGAGCGAGCGTGGTAGGGACTTCGGCTAGCGATAGATTGAGCAGCGTAGCCTTTACCACCATCTCGCTGGCGAATTCCATGCCTGTGGTATGCAGGCCCATGCGAGAGTAAGCCGACTTGCTGAAAGCGCGCAACCCGCAGTGAAAGTCGCCGAACGGACTGCGGAAAAAAAGCCGTCCCAGGCCGGACAAAACCGGGTTGCCCAGATAGCGGTGCAATAGAGGCATGGCCCCAGACTCGATGCCTCCGCGGAAGCGATTGCCCATGACCAGATCGGCCCCTTGACGCAAGGGCTCCAGAAAGCGGCCAATTTGGCCGAAATCGTAGCTATCGTCGGCGTCGCCCATCACGATGTACTTGCCGCGGGCGGCCGCAATCCCTCCCATCAGAGCATTGCCGTAGCCGCGCTCCTTGACGTGCACAACGCGCGCGCCCAGTTGCTCTGCAATTGCGACAGAGGCGTCGCTGCTGCCGTTGTCGGCGACTACGACTTCCCCAGCGATGCCGGCTTCCCTCAGCGCCTGTTGCGCTTTGCCAATGCAACTGCCGAGCGTCTCAGCCTCATTCAGGCAAGGCATCACGACCGAGAGTTCGACTGTCTCCGGCTCTCTGAGCGGCACGACAACTGACTGACGAACCTGGTCTGTTTTCAGCGGCAGGGCCACGATTCAGTCCCCCATCCGTTGCGGGAACGGACGGCGAGCGACAATTATAGCTGACCTTGACGAATGAACATCCTGGATTGAATTTCCGGGTGGTGGCTAACTCAGTCCAATGCTGATGGCCGAATGGCTCGGAGAATCACTTAGCGAGTTACTTGTCGAGAAAAGTAGACGCAGTAATTCATCTTGGAGATTTCCATCCAGCGAGGGTCCTGAGCCCTCCAATTTTGCGGCCTTTTCCTGATGGCAGAGTGTAGAACACCGCGACTGCGTCTCGAGTGCCGCTTTTACGCGGCGGTCTCAAGCTCACGAACGGGCGCCTTCTGTTTCAAGAGGCGGACAAATTCCCGCATCCATGCCGGATGATCAGGCCAGGCGCGTGCAGACACCATTGCTCCGTCAACGACCGCTTCGGCGTTGACAAACTCCGCACCTGCGGCCTTGATGTCCGGCTCGAGCGCTGGATAGGCAGCAGTGCGCCTGCCCTTCAACACTCCACACGCGGCCAACACCAGCGCCGCATGGCAAAGCTGAGCCACGGGTTTCTGGTTCTCAAAGAAATGCCGGATGATCTTCTGGCAGGCGGAATCGTTGCGAATGTATTCCGGTGCCCGCCCACCCGGGATCACCAGAGCCGCATAGTCTCGAGGATTCACATCCGCAAAAGCAACGTCCGCGTCCCAACTGTAGCCCGGCTTTTCCGTGTAGGTGTCATAGCCTGGCTCGAAGTCATGCACAACGAAATGCAGTTTTTTCTTGCTAAGGGCGGCGATATGCACTTCGTAGCCTTCTTCCCTGAGGCGCTGGTAGGGATACATCACCTCCAGGGACTCAGCAGCATCTCCCGTCAGAATCAAAATCTTCGGAATTGGCACGGACCACCTCCTGAAATCTCAAGTCTTAAGCAGTGGTTGCAGCGTTAATGGTAAATCAAGCCAGCTCTCACTAGCGGTCGGATTTGCGGAACGGAGCGCCCAAGAACAAATCCTCAAGAGGACCTTGTTGCGACCAACTGGAGAATCAATCTGCGGATTGCCTCCGGTTCATGCTCTCCGGCCGCGCCAGTCAAACTATACGTCCGCTCAAACCCATCTGGGCCTTCGACTCGCATCTCCCAAATCTCACCTGCCCGCGATCCAGCGATGCACACTCGCCATTCTCCTCGTCGATCACTGAAGGCGTGCTCAACCCTCGCCACGATTTCCCGGCAAAGCTGAGGATCTCCGAGGTTTTGCAATTCAACGGTTACTCCCATCGCAGTCAATTGTATCGAAGAGGAACTGCCCAACTCGTGTGGCAAAGCGGTGAAAGCCAAGCAGGACGGCTTTGCGAGCGAATCCTGAACAGGCTTATCCACATTTCTTGTTGAAAAGGGGGACCGCGACGGGGAGTCGGTTTTTCTCCGTCGGGTGACAATGCCAGATGGATCGGATGATCTCTGCGCCGGAAAATAGGAAAGGCTGCGACATTGGTTATGCTCCAGCCATCTGCTCCTGCGAGAGAGCCGGTAGCGTGGATACATGCACCGTCGCAGCCCTTGATGCGATCACCGCTTTCGCGGTTCCAAACCCCAGCTCCTCCTCGCCGAGTCAGCTGGTTTTTTCGGGTCTGGTTGCTCTGCAGGTTACCCTGCCGAGCAGATCACTCAGCCTACTTCGGAATGGCAAGGTTTATTTCGCCACTCCTTTCAGCCGTCGACGTGTGACAAACTAAACACTCGCCTCATGGATGTCAATGCAATTCTTAGCGTGAAAACAAAATATCTGTGAATGGAATGTGGAAAAAAAGGAACAACTTCGACACAATCCGCGGAGCGATCGAACAGAAGCGGATGGCTGACGCATTATATGGCACACCCTGAGCAGCAAAGGACCAAACAACGCCGGGAGGGAACGCACCGCAACCAATACATCCACGCAACTAAAGAAAAAGACCATGAAACGTTTTCAATCAGACGCAAGTACGGCCGCACTGCGGCCAATCAGGTAGAACCCCTTCTCGTTGGCGTCCCGTGCGAGGGCTTCTAGTCGCGCGCGGCCTGACCTGATTTCGCCTGTTCGAAGTTCGACTTCGCCAATCGCTAGAGCCAGCTTGTACTCGTATTCAAGGTATCCGCACTTGTGCGCGTGCGAGAGGGAAGACTCCAAGTCGTTCTTGATGCTCGCCAAGGTAGAGGAGATTGGAGGGCTTTTCTTGGACATCGCCAGGCGCGCAGATGTGATGGTTTGATCGAAGCCGAGAGTGAGAGGTGAGGAGTGAGCGGCGAGGGCACGAGCGCGCTTTATGGCGATCTCCGCTTCAGGAATCTTACCCAGGGCCAGCAGACTGCGTGCCTCTACCTCTCTGGCCGCGGCTTCTTCCACGACGGATTTTTCCTCTTGGAATGCTTTCGCGGTTTCTGCGGCCTCTGCTTCTGCCAAGGAGGGCTTATGATCTTCCAGGGCAATGATTGCTAAGAGCAAGCGACTGTTCGCGGCGTTCTTTTTTTCTGCCAACTGATTTCGGATGGCCAGAGCCGCTTGTTGTTTCTCCTGTGCTGCGGCCAAATCTCCTTGGGCTCGCAAAATCTCACTGAGACCGGAAAGGTCATAGGCCATGCCACGTTGATACCCAATCTTGCGCTTGATGGCGAGAGCATCTTCAAATCTCTGTCGGGGTTTATTGGTCTCGATATCAGCCGCGCGGGGATTCGATCTACCGCCGGTGATTGCGCTAGCGGCGTCTTAATTGTTGACTGAGGGCCGATCGGTCGTCGGTGTAGAATCGAAGCCAGAATGCACCCTTGCCCTCAACAAGGGCGCCTTCTGCTCTCGAAACCCGGCGTGCTCCGTCATGGTTGTGAGTTGTGTCGTTACGGACATATCGGACTCGTGATCACGTTGATAACGTTGTACGTAAATCTTTGTTTCTTAATATGATGGGCCCGTAGCTCAAACGGATAGAGCATCGGATTTCTAATCCGAGGGTTGCAGGTTCGATTCCTGCCGGGCCTACCATTACTGCATAGGGGTCCCTCGCGGAGAACGCTCGGGATTTCGGCAGCAGGCTCACGCGCGCAACAAACGCGTGCTCACGCTTGCTGAACGCCTCAGGTTCGATTCCTGCCGGGCCTACCATTACTGCCCAGAGGTCCCTCCCCTTCGACTACGCTCAGGGTCGGGATTTCGGCAGCAGCCTCCCGGCCTCGCTGACGCTCGGCCTCACGCCTGCTGAACGCCTCA
>Ga0187771_10001754_pt1 | contig 14762 bp, 10 predicted proteins | sample 0116_SJ02_MP15_1_FD_133139 | JGI IMG/M metagenome (GOLD analysis project Ga0187771, IMG submission 133139) | Tropical peat soil microbial communities from peatlands in Department of Meta, Colombia - 0116_SJ02_MP15_10_MG | ecosystem: Environmental > Terrestrial > Soil > Wetlands > Peat | place...
AGACGCTCAAAAGGTAGGATCTGTTTTGGACTGCTAAATCGTTCTCCTCGAGCCAATCGTTAATGCTAAAGAAAGAATTAACCGCTCCAAATCCATGATCGGAGACGACGAATAGGTCAGCAGACGCGTCGTGAGCATATTCAATGTATTCACCTAGCATGCGGTCGATAAGCCCATAATGTCCAGACAGAGCCGATGGTTCGTGCAAAAAGTAATGCTGAAGTCTGTCAGTCGTTGTGAATATCGTTGCGAGGATATCCCAATCGACTTCCGTTGCGGCGTACTTGCTTACGCGAAATACTTTGGTTGACAACTCGTCCAAGAGTTTGAGCGCTTTGCTCTTGTCCTCGAATATGATCGTGCGAAAGTTTGAGGGAACATCACATTTGTAGTCCATAGCTATGGCGTCGATTTCATTTTTGAGCGACCCTGGAAAGACCCAGTCAGAAGAACCGGGCGGTGTCAAAAATCCGGTAGTCATGATGCCGTTGATCTTCTCGGGAGGAAACGTGACGGGGTCGTTTATGATGACACATTTTCGTTTCATGTCCGATAGTATCTGCCAGATGCTCTTACACATGCGGTAACGAGACATACAAGGTACGAATCCGTTCTCCTCATGAAGATAAAAGTCAACAATCCCATGTTTTCCAGGGTTAACTCCCGTGAATATGCTTGTCCAGGCTGGCGGCGATTCGGCAGGCACAGTTGACTGGAGCGTAGCAATACTTCCGCTTAGGACCAATCGACGAAAGTTCGGGAGTTCTCCCTTTGACATCAATGGGCCGAGGATAGCCCAACTAGCGCCGTCAATCCCTATGAAAACGACCCTGTTTCGACGAATATCCTTCAACACTCTACGTAACCCTCCGCGATGTCTCATTCATATCCTGAACCTATGAGACTTGCGATGCGTTACGTGCCGCATCTCAAACCGAGAAGTTATTCGATTCGAGCTCATGTAGCCAAACCGATGTAGAAATAGCCATTTGAATAGACTATTCCAAGCTTGCTTTTCAGATGAGGAACTAGAGAACTCATAGCCAATGTACTTACGCCAGACCTGCTGCCTGCATCAAACAGTACAAGCTCGCGTACTAGTTCTGCTGGGCTCGTTACGTTTTCCAACTCGAACGAAATGGTTTTCCCCGATAACGCTGGGTAAAGCGAAATCAGCTGATGAAATATCCTGACTGAGGTTATCAATCGGCTCTGCGAATAAACAGCAGTGAAAAATTGAAGCCCCGATATTGTGTATATGCTGTTCACGGAGTTATCATCTAGTATTGGGTTACCGTTGGTATGCGGGTATAGTGGAGTGATTGGATACGCAGCGACTGTCGAGGCTATTAGTATGGCGACCATTACTCCTCTGATCCAGAATGGAAACCGCGGTATAGTTAACAATCGATGTCTATGCATTCTCCCCCAAACAAACAAAGAAAGAAAGTATGGAGCGGTCAGCGACGCATACGCAAAAGATGTCCAGCTCCTGACCGAGGCCAATCCCGAGGCGATAATCGCTCCCCAGATAATCACTGCACTGCCAAGCAGCCAACAGAACATAAAAAAGATCTTTGTCTTGCGCGATCTGAGCATCGCTGTTGACATTGCAACAACAGCAGCAAGAGTGGAAAGCAAAAGTCTCCCATTCTCGAGCAGAAATAGTTGAAAAAGTTCTGTCGTTGTGAATCTTGAAGCTGTTGATGGTAAAACGGATGTCGAGAAAAAGGTTGATGCCAAGCTGCGCAGCAGATTACTGAAGAATGGTCCAGCAAAGGCCAGAAAAGCAATGAAGAAAACCAAGAAGAGAGGCAGAAGCCGTGTGAGGAGGTCTCTTTCAGACTCGTTAGAGAATCCAGATCTCCGCCTAGACGAAAATCCTGTGACGAAACGAGAAGCTACATACCCGATCACAGCGATCATGAAGTAAACAGTCGTTGGAAAGTGGGAAATAAGAAGCAGTCCAAGAATCACAGCAATCAGAAACCAATACGCCGGTGTTTCTCGTTCTCGAGTGGCCCTTGCAAAGAAATAGACGAAAAGAGTGATTCCAAGAAGACCGTATACTGTACCCGTCATCTCAACTAGGACGGGGAGTGTTATGAGGGTCCCGAAGGCGATTAATCGTCTGTCCATTTGGGGAAAAAGGGTTCTAACTGTTTCTGCAATGAGGACCAAGAAGATGAAGTGTTCGAGGAAGAGTGTACAGACGATGGCAGCCTCAATTGGGAGCCCTGAGGTCACTCCAATAGCAGCAAGAAGCGTATGAACCAGTGGTGTCGGAGCATACTCAACGGCATAGAACCCTTGTGTTGCGAGTGAACCGCTTTGGACAATTTGAAGCGCCGCGCTGTAATGAGCTAAACCATCGGTTTCCCCGTAAACGAATTCGTACTTGAGGCTTGGAATAACAGCGAGCAAACCCAACGCAATGGCGGCATTAGGCGCGGCAAATTCTGCCTTCCCCAGGAGAATGCCGATGCCCAGTAAAAAGCTGAAAGCCAAAAAGAATGGGAGAATCCCTTGAAGAATCCATGTGTCTTTAGCGGGTTCTTCGAAGAGTAGTACTCCCACTACCAGGGTCACAAAGCCGAGCGTCGGAAAGATTTGTATGATTCCCGCATTTGGTCTCGTCTGATACGTCAATCATAGCACCTAGCTTCTCAGGCGTCTTCCTCTGAAGATCCAAGTCTCGCGACTTGAAGGGCCTCAATTATGTTAACTGAATGCATTAGGAAAGACCTCGGTATACCCTAAGGTATTTTTCAGCAACCGTGTCCACGTCGAATAGCTCAAGCGTGTGTTTTCGCAAGAGGTTTCCGAACTCATCCCTAAGATCAGGCGAGGTGCAAAAAGTATAGAGAAGCCTAGCATATTCTCGTATGTTTTTCGCGATTGGAAAGTGAGGGACTCCACTGAGGAGTTCTCTAGCAAATGGTCTGTCAAATGCAATGACAGGTTTGCCAAGAGCCATGGCTTCTATCATTCCAACTGGACAGGCCTCGTACAAACTCGGCACGCAGACGATATTGCTATTTGCCATTGAGTCGAGCAGCTCCGTATGCCGAACGAATCCCATTAACTTCACATTCTTTTCCAGATGGAACTTGGATATGAAAGACAATATTCTACGACGTAACGGACCGTCCCCAAAGATTTCCAACCGATAATTGTTGAATCGAAACTCGATATTTAGAGAAACCAACGCTCTGAGAAGGTACAAAACTCCCTTCGGCCAGTAGAGTCTTCCTGCAAACAGCAATTTCACTGGTTTATCTTCGTCTTGAGAACTAAAGTTTGCTTCGTATGCCTCTCCAAGGGTTCGGAGGTTCACTCCAGTATTGATCGTGAAGAGTTTCCGGGGGTTCACTCCGTACTCTTCACGAAGCTCTCTGGCCAGGTGTTGGGAAACTGCCACAACGGCGTCTGCAAGACTAGCGTGTACACGAAAACCCAAATCCCAAATTGGAAATCCAACGACATTGGCGAAGATGTCCCCGATCGAACCTTCCATAGATGTAACGGATTTCGTTGCGTAGTACAACTGAGACACCGGATTTGTATGCATTGTCACTACCCAAGGCAGCTTTGGATAATCCCTCTTACATTGGAAAATCATTGGAAAAGAGGGGCCGCAATGCGAATGTATGATGTCAAATTTCGCAAGGATGGATCGTATTCTGGCCAAGTTCATGATTTCGTACCATAATTGGCTCGGCGGTAAGCCCAGCCTTGGAATTCTGATCACTTCCAAGTTCTTTTCTGTCTTTCTTGAGCCGTCCAACTTGATGTTCGCGGCGCCAGCAGGATACCCAGCCATCACTGATACGCTAGTGCCCTTACTCGACAATGAGCGAGCGAGGTCGTAAGTGAATGTGCCAACGCCGCCGTACACGTACGGCGGATACTCATGGGTCAACATCAGGATCCGCAATCTTGCCACTCATCTTGAACATAGGACGATTATGCAAAAATGGCAACCGGCACAACAGATCCACTTCTTCTTGGTCTTGGTTGAATCAGTGGGACTCCCACCTCAATTCTTGGCGTCAATTGGCTCCTCCAAGGCCATGCAGCGAGCGTTCTCCGGCTATGCGCCTTGTCGAATTTACCTTCTCTATCATATCATGAGTCTTTTCCAAGAACAAGATTTCATAAATCGCACGGAGAAGGCTATATTCAAACTCGAGCAGCATGGGAAGAATTGTCCTTGAGTAAAGAAACATGGCGAACGCTACGCTGCATATGACGATCCATATCGGCAGAGAGGCTATTGGATTCGTCATCGTAAGCAAGCAGAGGAACAGCGCTCCAAACAACAATGAGATTGGCACGAGTGTAAGCATTGCAAAATTCATCGGAAGAATAATCAATCCGAATTTGCCGTAGCGCTTCCTGAAGAACATTCCTCGAAATTGCCAAAGTATTTTTATCAGGTTCGCTCCTCGCGTGACCTTTTGCTGAACCCTGCCCTTCCGCGTAGATGGCGCGTACTCATAGAACTTTACACGTCGGTCATAGATTGCTCTGAAACCAATCTTCGCAACATGAAACGCAATTCCAGTATCGGCTGTTCCGGGGCAATCCTTCAAATCTGTTGAGTCTTTCACCAGATCCCCTCTTACCGCCGCTGCCTCGCCCTTCATATAGACCGTTGAGTGCATCTCGCTTTCCGCGTCTCTTACGAAGTCAAGGATTCTCAGATAGGACCCCTCTAACCGACCCAGGTTTTCATCCAAATTCAGTATCGTACTCTTTCCGGTGACGACCCCGACTGTTGGATCTTCGAAGTTACTTACAAGCAACGGGATTGTGGATGGATCCATTAAGGAACTTGCCTCGCTCAGAACAATGATTTCCCCGCGGGCTGCCTGACACCCCGCAATCAAAGAGCGACTATATCCTATTCGCCTGTCAAACCTGAGGAGCTCGATCTGCGGAACAGTTTCATGATAGGCGCGAACGATGTCGGGAGTTGAATCGGTAGAGTCATCGACGATAATGATCTGTAGCTTTTCTCTTGGATAAGACGATTCTAGAAGGTTTTTGATTTTTGCTGCAATTACGTCTTCCTCATTGTGGGTTGGGATGACGATGGATACTTTAGGTTCGTTGGTTTCTTGAAGGTAAGCTTGGTTTTCCTTCTTAGAGTGAACCCTCTTCCTACCGTAATATAGAATCAAAATTCCATATGATCCGAGAACGGCCGTTGGTATGAGCAATAAGAAAATTGCAGATGCGAGAACAAGCACATACGACGGATTCAACGCCACTTGATTCACGACATGCTGTCAGGTTTACGATTTAGCCATCTTTTCAAAGTTTTGCGTTGATACACAATTCAGGTAGGCAAAACTAGTCTGGATACCAGAATACAACCAGCCTTCAAACATATATCTAGATCTGCTCGCATCGAGTAAGGATGCCTTGGATTCGATGGCTATCCTCAGTGGTAGGACGAGGAAAAAAACTGGGCAAAGGAAATTTGACGGCGGAGCTCTGGACGACTCGATTGTATCCGGTATCCTGTCTCAAGTCGCAGAAAGTGTGGAGGGATGTTGGCATAACTGAGGAAGGAACGAAGAGGTATCGAATCGATAGGGTAACTATCGAAGGTCAAGTCTTTCAGTTTCTCGCCATCAGTGAGTCAGCTGATGTATCGGAGCTCTATGATGCCCTGAGGCTAAAGAATCCTTTGCTTACGAAAGAAGAAGTGGCAGATCTTGTGTGGCGGTTGGCTTACGATAAGAGGGTCGACTTAGAGAGCCCGGTCTCATCATGCGTATCCTTTGGGATTTACTTGAGGATGTGGGAAAGGAACGTTTGGTTGTATGCGTCCTTAGTAACTTGTCTTGTGACAATTCTTGTGGCATACTTTTCGCCGGCCGGGTATCCTTACGTCGTACCCCGCTGGGCCTTGGGAACTGTGTTCGTTCTGTTTATTCCCGGGTATCTAATGACTGAATCACTCTTTCCGAACCCTGCTGACCTTAATCGGATAGAACGTGTTGCCTTGAGCGTCGGGTTTAGTATGGCATTCGTTCCATTTGTGGCTTTCCTGCTTGGCTACACCGCTTGGGGGATCAAATTTGTTCCGCTGATAGCTTCGTTGACAATCTTCGTGATCTGTCTCTCTCTAATTGCGCTTCTAAGGCATTATACAAACGAAAAAAGACAAACGTCATGAGCTAGTTTTACTTACAAGCAAGTCTTCCAGCATTAGATATTCTAGGCCGGACCGAACGAAAGTTGAAAGCGCGTCCTCAGGCGATGCTACGATTGGCTCACCATGCAGGTTAAATGATGTATTGAGTATGGCTCCTACGCTTGTGTTCTCCGCGAATCTGTTAATGATAGACCAATAGGCTGGATTCTCGTCTCTCGCTAGGACTTGGGGTCGCACTGTGAAGTCTGCTGGGTGCATAGCCGCTTGAATCTCTCTGCGCCGGTCAGTCGTATCGAAGGTTATAATCATGTACGGAGCGGGGATTCCTTTCGGATTTGTTACATAGTCCGTTTCTCGCTCGGATATGATCGTGGGAGCGAATGGCATCCAGAAATCTCTCATTTTGATCATATCATTGATCTTTTTCGTGTTGGATAAGTCCGATGGATTGGCTAGGATCGAGCGGTTCCCCAAGGCTCTTGCTCCAAACTCTAGTCTTCCGTCAAACCGTGCGACTACCTTGTTCTTATGAAGCAGGTCCGCGATCGTCGCCTCAGGGTCTCCAGTTGCTTCAGCGCGTATTGTATATTTCTCTTTAAACGCCTGAACTGCGGCTTGAATTTCTTCTTCTCGGTAACTTGGGCCAAGGTAGAGGGACCCAATCGGCTCGATCTTGACTTCTTCGCCTATTTCCAATTGGCTTTCAGCGTATGTTTCGTACGCCGCTCCAATTGAGCTGCTCTCGTCTCCACTTGAAGGAAAAATGAAAAGTCTCTCACATTCTGGCATTTCGCCAATTCTCTGATTCGCCTTAACGTTCATGAACGCGCCGCCGGCGCATGCAATGTTCTTTATTCCCGTCTTCGCGACTGAGTTTCTTATCCACGCCACAATTCTTTCTTCAGTTACACGTTGGAGTGCCCCAGCGATGTTGTCGAATCTTTCGTAACGAAGCAGATTCTTCAGTATTCGATAAGCATACATCGTAGAAGTGCTGCAAGTCCTTGTGAACGAAAGGCCATCAACTTTGATCAGTCCGCTGAGTTTTTCGTAGGCTGTCGCGAAATATTCCGGTTTGGAGTAGGGAGCTAACCCCATCACTTTGTATTCATGCTCAATGGGAGTCATTCCTAACATGAAAGTGACATGGGCATATATTGTGGCGATCGAATGCCCATCACCTGTCGTCGCTATTCGTTCAAGCTTGCCATGCTTCCCAACCGAGACTGAGGCGCAAAGCCCGTCTCCTGCTCCGTCAAGGGTAAACACAAGGACATCTTCACCTTTATCGTAGGGGCTGCCGTAATAGGCCGCTGCAGCGTGAGCAAGATGATGGTTTACGAACTTGACCTTTCCCGGAGGAATGCCCGCTTTTCTTATGCGTTTCATCCGCTCATGTCTGTTGTACGCCTTGTACAAGCGGAAGGCTGGCGATTCACGAAAAGCCTCTACGAGAGGCGTCTGCCAGTTGTCAGCGGACTTACACCACTGAATCCATTCAGCTTGAGTACGAAAAATTTGCGGATTGTGTTCAAAAGGGAACGCAAAAAAATCGACATCATCGATTTCCAAATTGTTGCGTTGGAGAGCCATCTTAAGTGAAAGGTCAGGAAAGCCGCCGAAGTTCTTTATTCTGTTAAGCCGTTCTTCCTGAATTGCAAAAAGCAGTTTGCCGTCCTCTAGTAAGCACACCGAAGCGTTATGATTGTCGTGAATACCGATTATGCGAAGTTTAGCCAATTCTAATTTCAACCAATTCTATTGAGCTTCTTGAAAGCTCCTGCGGCAATGTATTCCGCAATCCCCACTCAGCCTATCTCCCGCAAGGACAAATTGAATAACGTTCTGCTCTCTAATCACAATTGTATATGGCGTCCCTCACAGTAAACGGCGCTTACCTTCATTGAAATCTTAGCAAGAAGGAAGTTATGATGCAGCAAGCAAGTAACTAATCCGCAGGCTAGACGAGCAAATAATACAATTGGGCAAGACATTGCGCAGCAAGTAAGCGAGTTCGATCTCGTTTCGCGCCTTGCAAATATTCTATTCTATTGGGTCCAGCGTTTGGCCCCGAGAGCGAAAATCCAGGAGATCGGAGATCTCACATCAGAGGCTTTCTCGCAACGTTCTGAACGTCACCTCGGAGTGATCTAATGATGAAACACCCACCACGACCCCGGAAATGCCTGAGAGATTCCTTATGTACGCAACTGCGTCGTATAGGGGAATATATCCTGCTGCTAAGATGCTCATAGCGATAATCTTGCCGTCGCCTACACGAGTTAGGTATGCCTCGCAGGATTCTCTCGAGGGATTCATTTGGAATCCAATCGAATTGAATGGGGTCATTATGAGAATGTCGCTTAGAGGTTGGTTGATTTCGTGGCATAGGTCGACGAATTTCGGAAAGTTGCGTGTTACGAATCCTGGGGTGGCATGCCATTTGTTTCTTATGTGCTGGGTGAATGATTGGAATATCTCAGTTGCCCGGAAGCTCACTCCGAGGTCGGTGATAACTTCGTGCAGCAAAACGCTACGGATCTTCGCTTCTTTTGGAATCTGGGATAATTCGGAGTCTATGTAGGCCATCATTGCACCTATAGGATTGAATGTCAACGTGGAGATACCGCTATGAACGATAAGCCTAGCCTTCTCCACAGCGGATAGGGATGATAAAACGTCGTTCATGAGACCGGTTATTCCCTTCTCATTGACGACTCGAACGTACCTGGCCGCATATGGTAAGACTGGGTAAACTGCAAAGTCATCCTTGATCTGGTCGGAAGATGCAAGACCTCGTAATACCTCAAAATTTGTCGGATCCGTGGAGAAGGTGAAACCGGTTGCTCCGCATGAGGCTGCTTTCTCAATGATCTTGACTTTGTCTTCGGTTCCTAGGCTAAGGCCGACACTTCTCCCCCTAGCCTGCGATAGGTGACTGATTCCCAGGAACGAGTTGTCCCCGATCAGAAAGTGTTGCAATGTGGTCATTGTTGAGTTGCGGCCTGAATTCGGTCGATGAGGAAATTGACCTTTGCGGCCTCCGAAAAGTCGGGAGTAGGATGGGATTTCTTGTCGATGGAATCTAGGAACGTCTGATCCTCCACGGTATATTCGGGGTTAGCCAGAAGGAAGGGAACTGAGGTGTTGAATGACTGGTTGTTGAACGATCGCATCTTTCCTTCCGCAGTGGCGTACGCAATTTTCAACTCGTCGTCGGTCAACGTCATGGTGCCATCCTTACCATAGATTTCGATTGCTATTTCAGGGAGTCTGTATCCGCGAACGCTCCAACTTGCGTCCATATGGCCTGTCAAGCCTGATTCGAATTCAAAGCAGGCGTGTGTGTAATCGTCCACAGACTTAGAGTACATGCGTCGCCTCGCACCCGAGACGGATTGAACGTCTCCAAAAAACCACAACAGCAGGTCGAGCAGGTGCGGGGCTAGGTCGAGCAGCACACCGCCTGTCCCATTCTTGAACCTCCACGATTTTCCCTCTCGGAGAACGTCCGATGAATACAGGTAGGCTCTGAAGAACATCAACTCGCCGATTGATTTCAGGTCTATCATCCTCTTTGCTTCCATGAACAGCGGAGAATACCTTTTCTGGAATCCAACCATGTGTTCGGCGTGCAAGTTTCCAACAGCATCACAAGCTGTCTTCGCCAAGGAACCGGAAGCGGCGAGTGGTTTCTCGACGAATAGGCTGAGGTCCGGTTTCACTTTAGCTAAGTCGACTATGATGGCGGTGTGCGACTCTATTGGGGTCGTTATGAATACTGCATCCAAGTCTTCTTTAGTCGCCATCTCAACATGGTCGTCATAAAATTGTATTCCTTTGGGCAGGAGCTTTTTGGCGATTTCCTCAACAAGTTTTTCCTTTTCACAAACCGCTTGGATTCGTGAGTTGGGCAGCTGATTTACAATTCCAGCGTGTAGAATTCCCATCTTGCCTAATCCAATTACTCCGACTCTTTTCATGTGATCGCGCTGCCGAACTGTATATGGTTCGTAGCGGCTTTATGATTTGCTAAAACTCTAAGATGAATCAAACGATTCACATCGCTCATGGAACATACATCACACTGAACAAGGGGGCCGTGCGTTGACCTTAGCGTCAAAGCCGGGGGAGGGAGTGGCAACCACAGTCGTAATCCATATGTGACTCGCTTGATTGACCAGTTGTCCTGCTGTAGGCATCGTGTGTATTCATGATTACCTCGGAGGGCATGGGTTCAGCGGTCACGGTTTCCCGAGGTGCTTCCTACCTCACCTTTCAAACGATCATCACCACTGTTGGGCAGGTATTGGCGTTCGCGATCTTAGCTCGAATTATAACGCCCGGTGAGGTGGGAATTCTTGCAATTCTGTCTCTCATAACCAGCCTGGCGCAGTCGATCAACGGGGCGGCGTTCCAACAGGCTTCAATGAAATACGTCGGAGAGCACGCTGGGAATAATAATGACCTCGCGTCAGGCGTCTTCTACCAAACTCTCCGGCTGAGTTTGATCATTTCAGTGCCGATGGCAGTTTTCATTTTTCTTGGGTCGGGGTTGCTGGCGCGTGTGCTGCTTGGTTCAACGTCACTAGCTGGGTTGTTCAGGGTTTTGGCGGTTGATGTCTTGGTGTTTTCGGGGGCGCTGCCGGTAGCGATTGGTACCGTGCTTGGGGCTAAGCGTTTCAAAGCTGCGGCCGCAATCGGGACGGGGGGCGCGTTACTGCGTTACTCCTTAATCATCCTCCTCATTCTTTTCCTCAGGAATCTCGTTGGCTTAGTTTACGGGTGGGTTCTATCTGATTTCGCTATGCTGACGGTTTACGGAGGGTATGCAGTTCGTGTGCTTGGTCCACCGAAGAATCTTTTTCCGTTGAGGAGGTTGCTTAGTTTTTCTTGGCCTCTTAGCATCGGAAATATCGTGAATTTTGCGTACGGTTGGTTTGATCGAGCGATACTGATTGTCTTTGTTCCGCTGGCATCTCTTGGGGTTTACAGTGCCGCGTTAACGGCGTACACGGCTCTCGTTGGCGTATCCACTGCTTTTGGTAACGCTCTACTGCCGGTGTACTCGAACATTGGCGGGCGTGGCGTGCTTGAGGATTGTAGGAGGGCTACGCGGGTTTCTTCACGCTACGTGAGCCTGATTATTGTTCCTCTGGCGTTCGGGTTGCTGGCCACCGCTAAGCCCGCGCTTACGGTCTTCGTTGGCGAGGCCTATGTGGGCGGTGCTGTTCCTCTCATGATATTTTCGTTAGCCCTCGCCCTGACTGGGTTCGGTTTGGTCTTGGGTACCATGTTGACGGCGTTAGCTAAGACCCGTGCGATAATGTGGATCACAGTGGCATCGGTGGTGCTCGGCCTCGTTTCAGCCTACGTTCTCCTACCATTCATGGGTATCATTGGAGCTTCAGTCGCTCGCGGTCTCGCTACGGTCGCAACTCTGATCCTGACAATATTCGCCCTGAAACACTTCGGGGCTATGAGTGTTGACGTTGAGATGGCTTGGAAAAGCTTTCTCGCGAGCGCGGTGATGGCTGCTGTCCTACTCGCTGTTCAATTGGTCGATTATTCCGTACTTCTCCTTCCAGCCTATGTCGTGATTGGAGCGGTTGTTTACCTGATTCTCCTTCGCGTTTTGAATGCGGTAAGGAATCATGACATAGAGCTAATCGAGAGATACTTAGGTGCAAGGTTGAAGTTCGTGGCAAGACTGTTAGGTTTCATTCTCCTGCACTCTAGTAGCCCGCCAAAACTCGGTGACGCGCCGACAAAGAACTAAGCTGTTGTGTGACATATTTTTCGTATTTCATGTGTAAGGATGAACTAGAAAAGTCGCCTCAAATTTCTAGTCTCCCCCAACAATCTACATATAAAGCAGTATTTCCAAATGCTCGCTTCCACATCGACCGCGTGAATCACATGTTCGAAGCCACATCGCAACTCACTCGAACCGGCATCTCGCGCGAAGCCGGCGAGGAAGCAGGGCCATTCGCGATTTCCGCGAACGATGTGACCATCGTGCTACCCGTCCTCAACGAGGAAGATGGCGTTGCTGCGGTTATTGATGAGCTTCTCCAGCATGGGTATAGGAACATTCTGGTCATTGACGGCTATTCGACAGATTTGACGGCGGATGTCGCCCGCCGGAAAGGCGCGACCGTTATTGAGCAGCATGGCAGAGGAAAAACGGGTGCCATTCAAACAGCCATCGAGAACGTGCGGACGCCCTACATGCTCATTATGGATGGGGATTACACATACGATCCCGCTAGCATTCAGAGATTTCTTAGTCATGTGAACGGTTACGATCAGATCGTTGGCACGAGAAGCAAAGAGAACATCAGTTGGATTCACAGATTCGGAAACCATGTAATTTCTGGCATCTTCAATGCGCTGTTCTACACGACAGTGTCCGACGTCTGCTCTGGCATGTATCTGCTAAACTCGAAAACCGCTCGACAACTGGAATTCCGTACGAAAGGATTCAGTGTTGAGGCGGAGGTGCTCGCTCAAATAGCCATGAATGGCAACGTTACGGAGGTACCGATTAGCTACAGGAAGCGAATTGGAAAACCAAAACTTTCGACACTAGTTCATGGTTTTGATATTCTGAAGTCGATCTTTGGATTGGCGAGGATGTACAATCCAGTCTTCCTGTTCTCAGCAATCGCTGGGTTCGCGGCCATCCCGGGCGCCGCCCTCATCGCCTGGGTCCTTTGGGACTGGGCAGAATTCGGCGTATTTCATAGTGGATGGGCTCTCGGAGGGGCCATGCTCTTGCTCTTCTCGGCGGTGGCATTCATGGTTGGGACGATGGCGCTTCTGTTGAAGCGAACCGAGATCAGGATCGTACGGGTGCTTCGAACCGAACTCGCTAGTTCAGATTTATCTGAACATGGCTTCACGAAACTCTCCACGGCTGAATAATCCTTATGTCATACGTTGAACACTGCAAAACGGCACGGGAGTGATAGTATGGAGGATGCCAAGTGTAAGATCTGCGGAAATCGCGTAGCGATGCCGGACGACATCCTCTGTGAAACCTGCGCAGATCGTTACTCCCAGCTACTTCACACCCAACTAGAGAAGACGGGGGAGTTCAACGCAAGGATCTCCGAAGTCACACAATTCACTCCGGACGTGACAACTGGCTCTGTAGAGAATGTGGGAAGTGGCGAGCAAGTTGCTCAGGCATTACTTGAACCCATTCAGAAGCTGCAGGAATCTGAGGCGGAGACTAAGGAGGTACTTTCGGAGACTCAGTTGCTCCGCCGGCAGAGGAAGACAACAACTATTGTAGGCTACTTGTTGACAGCAGTTGGATTGGTGACCTTAGTCGCCTCCATAGTGTTGGCTTCCACAGTCCTAGCGTTCATCGGTTTGGGTTTGACGTTTTGGGGGCTGCTTGCGTTCTTCATTCAGCCCAACCGGTACGTAAAGTCGGACCTGATGAACGCTACCGCAATCTCCTCGCTTAGAACGATCGATAAGATGATGGTTGGGATGGGTTACCGGGAGAAGGGCGTCTATATACGAGCGGGGGATTCGGACAAGGCGGTTGTCTTCGTCCCATCCGAACCTTTCTCCCTAATTCCCGAGGTAACCGCTATTGAGGAGAGAGTCTTCCTTTCGAAACCGGAAGGGCTTCTGGTTCCGCCACCCGGCCTTGCTCTTGCGGCTTTGATTGAGAGGAAGCTGGGTTTCAAATTGAAGAACTGCGGCCTGGAAACGCTGGTTGAGGCTATCCCTAAGGTCCTGGTAGAGGATCTTGAGATTGTCAAGGACGTAGCGATTGAAGTGACCGGCGAGACTATCCGTTTCACGCTGTATGATTCCATCTACGCGGACTTCTGCGCTGAGATCCGTGAAACGAGCAGGCGATGCGGACTCGGTTGCCCCATGTGCAGTGCGCTCGCGAGCGTTCTGGCCATCGCTACCGGAAAACCCATACTCTATGAAGAGGACAGAATGTCTGAAGATGAGAAGGTCACCGAGTCCCTCTACCACGTGCTAAGTGGACCAAGACTCTAAGGGCGATCGCACCCTACGCTTCATAGTCATAGAGAAACGCAAGAAGCTTTCCACTGGATAGAAGAAAACGCCTGACCAATGAGTCCCTGGGCGAGAATTGAACTCGCCTCACCAGGGTTTCTTAGACCCTTGTCTGACCGAAATCGTCAAGCCGTATTCAGGAACGCAATTTCAGGTGAGAAGTAGGTGGGTAGTTTGTTGTACGGGTTTGAGCCGCCGGCGTCGGTGACGTAAATCCAGTTGACGTATTGAAGATCCGAAAGGACCTGGGAACTTGGAAAGGTGGTGAGGCTATACGCTATGAAATAAAACCCGGCCGGCCCATAGGCCTTGAATCGATTAAGGTCGGATGTGGGTGGCATTCCTGTACCCTCGTAGATGCACAGGACATTGAAGATTCCGATGAGGATAACGGCGACCGGAGTTGCCGGATTGCCCACCGTCATCGTTAATCCCTCGGAGATGGCGTAGGCTTCTAAGGCCTTGTAGTAGGTCACTTCCTTTGGTGCTCCATCATCCGCCATCTCATCGAAGAAAATCCCGTTGACGTGGTACCATTGCA
>Ga0187771_10001755_pt1 | contig 14757 bp, 13 predicted proteins | sample 0116_SJ02_MP15_1_FD_133139 | JGI IMG/M metagenome (GOLD analysis project Ga0187771, IMG submission 133139) | Tropical peat soil microbial communities from peatlands in Department of Meta, Colombia - 0116_SJ02_MP15_10_MG | ecosystem: Environmental > Terrestrial > Soil > Wetlands > Peat | place...
AGGGCCTGTTGGCCCTCAACAAGATCGGCTCGGTGAACGACAGCGTGGTCGATCTCGCGACCAACTGGCTGCCCTCGATCGACGTCATCCGGGAGATGAATACGATCATTGCGAAATACCGCCTGGCAGAGGCCCGGCACGTCATGTCGGCGGACAACGACGGCAGACGGTCGGTCGAGACCGAGATGGACCAGTTCGCCGGCGAACTGGCGGCGGCGCGCAAACGATATGAGCCGCTGATCGCCTCCAACGAGGAGCGCAGAACCTACGAGGAATTCGTCAGCCATTGGGATGCCTATCAGAAGCTGCATGCCGACCTTCTGAAACTCTCCCAGTCCGGCAAGAACGGGCCCGCCGCGGCTCTGTTCACGGGCGAAATGAAGCAGGTGTTCTTCGCCATCAATGCCGCGATCGAAAAGGATACCAAGATCAATCTCGAGGGCGCCAAGGAGGCGACCGACAAGGCCGCCGCGAACTACGGTGCCGCCCACGCCTGGACGTTCGTCATGGTCGGGCTCGGCGTTGTGATCGCGTCCGGCGCGATGGCCTTCAGTTTCTTCGGTATCGCCCGGCCGCTCGGCCGCCTCAACGACGCGATGACCGCGATGGGCAACGGCGATGTCGACACCACCATTGCGGGCGCGGCGCGCCGCGACGAGATCGGCGACATCGCCAAGACCATCACGGTCATTCGCGAAAACGCGGCCCGGGAAGCGCTGCAGAAGCAGGAGGCCGCCCGGCGCGAACAAGCCCTGCGGGCGGAGCAACGCAAGATCGAGATGCACAATCTGGCCGACAGCTTCGAGGCGGCGGTGGGCAACATCATCAACACGGTTTCGTCGTCGTCGACCGAGCTCGAGGCCGCAGCCAGCACCCTCACCCACACGGCCGAGACCACGCAGCGGCTCTCCACATCGGTTGCCGCGGCCTCCGAGCAGGCGTCCGCCAACGTGCAGTCGGTCGCCTCCGCGTCGGAGGAGCTCGCCGGATCGGTGAACGAGATCGCGCGCCAGGTCTTCGAGTCGAGCAAGATTGCCGGCGCAGCCGTGCAGCAGGCGGAAAAGACCGACAGCCGGATCAACGATCTGTCCCAGGCCGCGAGCCGCATCGGCGATGTGGTCAAACTGATCACCGCGGTGGCCGAGCAGACCAACCTTCTCGCGTTGAACGCCACCATCGAGGCGGCGCGCGCCGGTGAAGCCGGCCGCGGCTTTGCGGTGGTAGCCCAGGAAGTCAAGGCGCTCGCGGCGCAGACCGCCAAAGCGACCGGCGAGATCAGCACCCAGATCGGCAGCATGCAGGTCGCCACACAGGAATCCGTCGCAGCCATTCGGGAGATCGGCACGACGATCGGCCGGATCGCCGAAATCTCCACCTCGATCGCGTCCGCCGTCGAGGAGCAGGGCGCCGCAACCCAGGAGATCGCCCGCAACGTTCAGGAGGCGGCGAAGGGAACCTCGCAGGTCGCCGGTCATATCGGCGACGTCAACCGGGGTGCCAGCGAGACCGGCTCGGCGTCGACCCAGGTGCTCTCGTCGGCCAAATCACTGTCGAGCGAAAGCAATCGGCTGAAGGCCGAGGTCGATCGGTTCCTGAGGACGATCCGAGCGGCGTGACGCGACGGCAATGCGCACCGTGTTTGCGTTCGCCACCCCGGACTGACGGCAATATTCCGGGGCGCGGCCCGCGGACGGTGAGACGCGAAGGCGCGGGTCGCGCCCGTCAGTTCGCGTCGCCGCTGATCGTGCGCACGACGCTCGAGGTCGGACGGGCGCTCACGGTGGGCAATTTCACTTCCTTGGCGATCAGTGCGTCATACTCGGGAAGCGTTTCGAGCGGCGACTTGGCCTGCATCTGCACCACCTTGTAGCCGTTCGCCTTGAGTTGTTCGAGCAGCTCGGGCAGCGCCTCCGCGGTGCCGCGCTGGAAGTCGTGCATCAGGATGATGCCCTTGCCGCGGTTCCTGAGCTTGGCGAGCACCGAGCGGATCACCTCTTCGGGCTTGTGCAGCTTGAAATCGAACGAATCGATGTCAGTCGAGAAGATCGCAATGTTCCGCTGCCCGAGATAGGTGACCATTTCCGGCGGATGCCGGAGGTCCGGAAACCGGAAGAACGGGGCCGTGGGTCCGCCCACCGCCAAGTGAACGGCACTCACGCCCTTCTCGATCTCGTCCTTGGCGTCGGCAAAGCTCTTCTTTGAAAGGTCGGCATGCGACCACGTGTGGGTGCCGATCGTGTGCCCGGCGGCGGCCACCTGCTTGAGGATTTCAGGGTGCCACATCGCGTGCTCGCCGATGGGGAAGAACGTCGCCTTGAGGCAATGCGCCGCCAGCGCATCCAGCACGGCAGGGGTGTTCTTAGGCCATGGGCCGTCGTCGAAGGTCAGGACGATCTCGTTCGCCCGCAGGAAGTCGTGCTCCTTGAAATGCTCGAACCCGAAGCCGGGCCCACCGGTCGTGTCGATCTCGACAGTTCTGGAAATCGGCAAGGCATTGGGATTGCTCGGACACCCGGGGGGCGGCGGCGGAGCGGACAGCCGCGGGGGGGTCGGCGCGGGGACCACGGCCTTCTGCGCCTCGGCGACCCCAGCGGTCGTCAACGCCGCAATCAACATCACCCAGGTTGCGCGCATCCCGTCCCTCCCAAGATCGCACCAAGCAGGATTTTCGAGTCCGGCCGCAACGATGTGCCGGGCTTGAAAGGGCCTGCAACCCTGTCATGCCCGCAGCGCCCTCCGACTCGACCGAATCTGGGGACGGGCGCCCTCATTTTGAGCAGTGCCACTTTGGGCATTTGCCCCGCCTGCCGCGAGCCGGGTCGCCGGCACGCTCTTTCAGGCCACGCGTACACCACATGATTGAACAGCCGCAACGCAATAGAATCGGCAATCGGCGTGCAAGTCAATGAACCAGGTGCGGAGGCAGACGATCCCCACAGGGGCGTCGCATTCCCTTGAGGCAACCGACCGGCTGGAGATGCCGCCGGGGGCCGCGTGGGTCCATCGGACGCGTCCGCTTCGGCGGAGACGCGGCAACCTGCAGCCTGTTCAGCCGAACCCCGCGCCCCATCAGCTCTTGCGCAACCGCCTTGCTGTCCGGCCAGACCGCCGATTCGGAACCGGCGCCCGGCGCCGGCGAAGGTCGATTCCGTCGCCGGGGGCCGCGACCGGCAGGGTCAGGATCTGCGCTCCATGATCATTGGCGTGGCCTGCCCCGAAAGGGAAACCGGACTCGCCGCCATCTTGTACGCCGGGTTGCCGTATCTCGAGAGCGTCGCACAGGGCGTGGAATTCCTGATCGGAAATCGAATGGATCTTCATCTGCAAGTCCAGCTTGGCCATGCCCAGCAGCACGGCGGTTTCCTCCATGTCGTAGCCGCGGACTACGTTGATGTACTCGTTCAGAGCGGATACGATGCCGTTAAGCCGTTCTGTCCTGCTCGGTTGCATGTTCAGCTCCTCTCCATCGGCGCTTGCGTGAGGTTGCAGCAACCCAGAACCGGGTTCCGACCACATCGCCGTACAGTCCTACCACCTTGCCGACCACCCGGTGCACGTCCGGAGCGGCGATCTCGTCGAGCGTGTGACTGGCAGAGGCATCGGCCAGAAACGTGATCCGATGTCCGCGATGGAATGCATCAACGGCGGTCGCCAGGCAGGCGGATTCGCCTGCGAACCCCGCCAACACGAAATTGCCTCCGCCTTCGCTCATGACCTCGCCGAAGCTGGTGCTGGCATAGCAGGAGGGCCGATCGCGCTCGAACACCATATCGGCGGCCGTGGGCTCGAAGCCCTCGATCCAACGCGAGAACTTGGTCGCCGGATTGAACAGCGCCGAGCGCCCGAGCCAGCGCACGAAGGCGATCGGAAAGCCCTTGGCCCGCGCATGAGCGAGGGCGACGCGGCAATTTGCAAGCGCCCGCGCGGCATCTGGAAGCGCCAGCATTCGCGGCGCCGCGATATATTCCTGTTGCAAGTCGACCAGCACGAGTGTCGGGACGACTGACGGATCGACATAGGCGCGCAGGTCGATGACGGAGGCGCTTGTCGCGGGTGTGATCACCGGGCACTCCTTCGACAGATCGGGGCTTGTTTCATGTTTGTCAGTCCATCAACGCAAGCAACCTGCGCCCTCAAGCCGCCTGTTGGCTTCGAGCAGACGATGCGACGGGGCGTGAGGCCGAGAGCTCGAGCGGACCGGGACGATCCCAATCGCCTTCCTGGCGGATCAGCACGTAGGGATCCGTTTCGAGTGACAATGCATCGGGATGGGGTTCCATCTCGAGCAGCATCTCTGTATAAGAATAGTCTGAGAATACCAACGGACGCATCGATTTCAGCGCGCGGCCACCAAGCCGCTTCCAGAACGGCACGACCCTGTCCTGTACATGTCCGTAAACGCGGGTGTACCCCTTCAAGCGCGAGATTTCCATGGCTGCGCGACAGATGTCGAACGCGAGCGTGGTGCCGCGAAATTCCTGTCTGACTGCCAAACGTTCCAGCTTGACGAAATCGGCGAAGAAACGGATCCGCAAGCATCCCGCCGGTTCGCGTCCGACCGAGCCTATCAAGTGCATGCCGCAGAAATCGTTGCCGTCGAACTCCTCGTCGTACGGGCAGGACTGCTCGCTCAAGTAGACCGCGGATCTTATTGCAACTATCTGCATCAGGTCCGACAATGACGAGGCCACTCGCACCGAAACGCCCTTGCCATCACGGTTGCGGGAGGAGCGCTTCCAGCTGTGCGGTCCGCTGGCCGCTCCCGGCGGTTGCTCGTGGTGCAATTTCGAGTGCACGTCACACCTCCCCTGGGGTCCGATTCGCGAGGCGGACATATTGAAACAGATTGCGCGGATGGCCAGGGATCGGTTCGAACCCGAGACTGCGGAGAAAGCGCAGCCCCTGCTCGGTTGCCGGACTGGCATAAATGTCCGACCGATCGTACGGAGGCGCCTGCAACCGCATGATGACCTTGGCGATGCCGTCCGCCGCATAGCCTGGGCTTGCGAGAGCCCAGATGTAAATGGCCGCTGGCCGTTCACCGGCGGGCGTCAAGAAACCCGTGGCGGGGTCGAGGATGTCGATCTCGTCGGCCAAGAGGGCCGCAAGGCCTGCAGTGTTGAGCATCAACAGCGCCGAACAGCCGAGCAATTGCCCGTCGCGGACGAAAACCCAAAACGACTCTGGATTCTTGGCCAGCACCCGTGTGACGACCTGTTCGCTTGCCGCGACCATTCCGCTGATTGCAGCGGATACGGCCTTCAATGTGGGCTGGACCTCGTCCGGCCGAACCGTTCGGGCGACTGTCCGTCCGGCGCGACGCGGCACCACCCGGTCGAATTCCCTCGTCCGCCTCCCGTGCTGCGGCGCACAAGAGATTCCGGGTCGCACCGACGCGGACGCCACCCATGGCATAGCCATGCTCCGTTTTTTGGTAGAGAATGTACATTGGATCTTGGCAGGAAAGCAGGTGGAAGCTGTGACCAAATTATCGCACCGGCCCGCTGCGAAAACGCGCCACATGGTGGGACCGTCGTTGCTTGAGAGGACTTCCTGGGACGACCTGCGTATCTTCGTCATCGCCGCACGACAGCTCAGCTTCCGGAAGGCGGCGGCTACGATCCGCACGAGTTCGTCGACCGTCGTCAGAAGAATCGAACGCCTCGAGGACAGCCTGGGAGTCCGTTTGTTTGATCGCCTCCCGGAGGGGGTCGCGCTGACGAGCGAAGGGCGCTCGGTGTTCGCAGCCGCCCAGCAAATGGAGCGCGCCAGTCTCTCTGTGCGCGCACAGTTGGATCAGGACCTGGCGAGGCGAGGGGTGGTGCGGTGTGGCGTAACGGAAGGTCTCGGCACGTTCTGGATCGTGCCGCACCTGGCGGAGTTCAGCCGCACGCATCCCAAGACCATCGTCGACCTGCGGTGTTCGACGGAATCGGCCGACGTGCTGCGGATGGAGGCGGACGTCGCGATCCAGCTCACTCGGCCGGACCGGGCCGATCAGGTCGCGACGCGGCTTGGACGCTTGCACATCTATCCGTTCGCGTCGCGTCGATACGTTGAAACCTATGGGGTCCCGCGAAGCGCCGCCGACATGAGCAAGCATCGGATCGTCGAGCAGACCGGACCTCAGCTCGATGAGGCGATCGTTCCGCGCCTGCTCGGGTTGCCGGATATCGAGGACGTCATCTCGATCAGAACCAACGCCAGCGCCGCCCACTTCTACGCCGTCGAGATGGGGGTCGGGATCGGAGGCTTGGCGACCTATGCGCCCGCTCTCGGCGCCGACGTCGTGCCGGTCGACATCGGCGTCCGACATCAGTTGGACATCTGGATGACGTACCATCCTGATGTCCGCAGCGTCCCCCGCGTGGTGACGTTCACCGAGTGGCTGCGCTCGTTGTTCGATCCCAAGCGTTATCCATGGTTCGCCGACGAATTCATCCATCCGAACGATCTCAGGAAGCCGGACACTCCCGCGCGCCTCGACGTGGCCAAGACGCGCCCGCTGGTCACTCGCGCTCCGGACATCAATCTCGCCGCAGTCGACCGCCGCCTGAAAGTCGGCCGTCCGTGAACGGCCGAGATCGGCCACGGTATTCCGCCCCACGCCGGCGGTCCGGCAGACGAGGCGCGAGACGTCTCGGGATCGGGCGCTGGTCACGGGCCTTCAATGAAGCTTTTGAGATCGTCGATGCTGACTCGATGCAGGTCGAACGCCTCGACCCCGTCCGCCCGCTCGATCGCCAGGAGGTGATTGGCGCGACCATCTTCGCGAAAATAGAATCTGCCGACCGAATCGACCTCGAGCAGGTTTGCGACCTGCTTGATCGCTCGAACGTTTTCGAGGCGGACGCTGGTACCTCTACGCTCGACGAGCTCGATGTGCTCGAACACGACGCCATGGTCTTTGGGGGCGCCGATTTGTGCTGACGTCACAACCCCTATCAAAAGGATATCGCGCACGACCAAGCTTTTCGTAGACTTGCATACTTGACGTAGCGCAAACTGTAGATGTTCAGGGGGCTTAGGTATGCATCTTCGGCAGCAAAACGGTGTTCCTCAGGCGGAACATGACTCAACCCCTGCCGTCGGCCCGATGCCGGACTGGGAAGCCGTTCACATGTTCCTGGAGGTGGCCCAGCGCGGGAGCTTTCGGTCCGCTGCCAAACGCCTGGGGCAGTCCATCAATTCGCTGCGGCGGCGCGTCGCCGAACTGGAACGGCAGCTCCAGGTCACCCTGTTCACCCGCCATGTCGACGGCGTGCGCACCACGCCGGAGGGCGAGCAGATCCTCGCAGCGGCGCAGGACATCGAGGTGGCGTTCTTCAACCTGATCAGGGCCAAGGATCGGGCCACGCCGTCGATCGCCGGCGAAGTCAAGATCGCCGTCACCGAGGGACTCGGTGCCTATTGGGTGGCGCCGCGTATCGTCGAGTTCCAGCGGGCCTATCCGAAATTGCTGATCGATCTCAGCTGCGCGACGCGATCCGTCGATGTCCTGAGACTCGAGGCGGACGTCTCCGTGCAGCTGACGAAGCCGACCGCCGCGGATCTCAAGGTCGTCAGGCTCGGTCGCCTGCACCTCATGCCCTTCGCAGCGCCGATCTATGCGAGGACCCATGGTCTGCCCAAGACGCTCGACGACATCAGGAGCCGGCATCGTGTCGTTTGGCTGGTATCCGACCAGGGCCAGGGCCGGGAGCTCTACGACCGGCACTTCCCGCAAATGCCTCAGCCTGGTTTCGTGTCGATTCGAACCAACACCAGCAGCACTCATTACTGGGCGATCGCCAGCGGCGCCGGGATCGGTTGGCTCGCCACTTACGCGTACGCTCTTGGTGCCAAGATCATCCCGGTCGATGTCGACCCGCGGATCCCGTTCGACATCTGGCTCACCTACCACGCCGATGCCGGGCGGATTCCGCGCGTTCGCTATACCATCGACTGGCTGATCGACGCCTTCGATCCGCGCAGATTTCCGTGGTTCCGCGACGAATTCATCCACCCCGACGAGCTGCTCAAGGCCTATCAGGGCGACGCTCTGTTCAATCCCTTCGGCACGGTGCCGATCAACGACCCGAGCTGGAATGAGCTGTGTGCCGCGGCCCGCGCCGGAACCGCCGCACCGTGATCCGGTCACGGCAGCCGGCGATCGCGCCGGCGCGGTCCGCACCGCATTTTCATAGACTTCGCCACCCTGGTGCGCACGGTCGTCATCCTGCTTTGCCTCGCGTGTTTCTCGAAGAACGCCGCTCGATCCCCAATTGGCTGGGCATTGTCCTCATCGCAGTGGGAGCCGTGCTGGTCGGCTATCGCGGCTGACCCCCATCGCGGTGCGTCGGCCTCGCGGCACCCGTGAGCGCTGCTCCCTAAGGAAAATCGCAACCCTCCGCGGTCAGGATTGGCAGCAGCCGGCGAGTTGCGACAGGTGCTGCCAGGCGGCCCGCCATGCGGCAGGATCCCGGACGGTGAGAATGTCGAGAGATCAAGGCCACGATGGCAAACATGGAGCCCGCGTGAGAGCATCGCACGGCTGGATCGCGGCTGCGGCGATCGGCATGGCGGCGATGCATGGCCGGGCGGCGTTGGTGGACGTCCCCGCGCCACTCCTTGCCAAGGTGGTGGCTGAGGTCCCAGGTACCTCGGTACCGGTCGTCGCGGCGATGGCAATTGCTCTGCTGGTCGGTGCCTGCGGTGCCATCATCGTCCTGGCCAGCCGTCATGTCGCGCTGCGCCGCCACAATCGCACCCTCGACGCGCGGATCCGGGACCTGGCCGATCAGGCCCTGCGGTTCAAGGTGGCCGAGGAGCGCACGCGCAGCTTCCTCGAAGCCCAGGGAGACGTGATCGTCCGGCGGGACTCGCAGAACCGCATCACCTATGCGAACGATGCGTTCTGCATGCTCGCGGGCCGGCCGCGGGCCGCGTTGATCGGCAGCGATTTTGTGCCCGCCATCGTGGAGCAGGGCGAGGTCGCGGTGCTCGACGACGGCACCCGCGTCCATGACCAAGAGCTTGTCACCAACGATGGCCCGCGCTGGTTCGCCTGGCGCGAGGTCGTCTTGCCGAAACCGATCGAACCGGACGAAATCCAGAGCGTCGGCCGCGACATCACCGACCGCGTCCGCACCGCGCGTGCGCTCGCGGAGGCACGCGACCAGGCGGAAGCGGCGAACCGTGCGAAATCACGGTTCCTCGCCATGGTGTCCCACGAGATCCGCACGCCGCTCAACGGCATCCTGGGGATGTCCGACCTGCTGCTCGATACCGAGCTCAGTCCCGAACAGAAGACCTACGCGAAGGCCGTCAAGTCCTCGGGCGTCGCCCTGATGTCGCTGATCGAGGAGATCCTGGATTTCTCCAAGATCGAAGCCGGCAAGCTCGATCTCGAGGCGCGGCCGTTCGGGCTCGAGACGCTCGTCGAGGACGTTGCTGAATTGCTGGCCCCGCGCGCCCAGGCCAAGGGCCTGGAGATGGCGTCCTATGTGGACGACCGGATTCCCGAGTGCGTCCTCGGCGACGAGACTCGCCTGCGGCAAGTCCTGCTCAACCTCGCCGGCAACGCCGTCAAATTCACCGAGCGCGGTGGCGCCGCCATCGTGGTCGAGCCCGGAATCGGCCGCGACGAGGTGCGCTTCACCGTTCGCGATACCGGGATCGGCATTGCCAAGGAGGCACAGTCTCGGATCTTTCTCGAGTTCGAGCAGGGGGAAAGCGGCCTCACCCGGAGGTTCGGCGGGACCGGGCTTGGCTTGGCGATCACCAGGCGCATCGTCGAGCGCATGGGCGGCCAAATCGGCGTCGACAGCGCGCCCGGGGCGGGATCGGCGTTTCATTTTACCATCAAGCTGCCGCGGCCGGACGAGCGGACCCAATCCGCAAGGCCGGTCCCAGATCTGTCGGGCATCTCGGTGCTCCTCGTCGCACCGGCCCCGATCGAGGCGCCGCTTGCGGCGCGGCGGCTCGGTCGATGGGGGGCCATCACCCGCGTCGTGCCCGACGACGGCATCGCGGCTGCGCTGATCGCCGACCACCACTGGAATGCCGTCGTGGTCGACCACTCGCTCGGATCGATGGCCGTCGAATCCCTCGGCCGCAACCTTCAGGGTACCGTCCCGCGCCGGATCATCCTGATCGAACCGGGAGCCCGCAACGAATTGCCCCGCCTCAAGCAGGCCGGCTACAGCGGCTACCTGGTGAAGCCCATTCGTGCGGCCTCGCTCGCCATGCGGTTGGGTGGCAATGCGGACCGCTTCGACGCCGAGCCGGCTCCGGCGGCAGCTCGACGGAGCGGTGCAGAAATGCCCGATCCTGCGGAAGCGGCTCACCGGGCAATGTCGATCCTGGTCGCCGAGGACAACGAGATCAACGCGCTGCTGTCGCGCGCGCTGCTGCAACGCCTCGGTCATCGGCCAACCATCGTGCCCACCGGAACAGCCGCAGTGGAGTCCTGGCTCGGCGCATCCGCAGCCGGCACCCCCTACGATCTCGTCCTGATGGACGTGAACATGCCAGGGCTCGATGGCCTCGAAGCCGCGCGGCGCATTCGAGCCGCCGAAGCCGAATCGAGCGCGTCGCGGACCCTGATCATCGCCCTCACGGCGAACGTGTTCGCGGAAGATCGCGCCGCCTGCCTGGCCGCCGGAATGGACGGCTTCCTGGGCAAGCCTCTCGACCAGGAGGGCCTGGCGGCCGCGCTCGCGACCCGGATCGGACCGGTTTCGAGCCCGATGGCGGCCGCCTGACCGGCCCGGACAGGCCGCGAGATCTGTCATAAAATCGTGGCGGACCGGTGGTGTAACCCGGTCCGGTGGGCGGTCCGGGCACGATTCGCCCGGGGTCGGTCCGGAGCCGAAGGGCGTTGCCGGGCAAGGGGCGAGACTTGGGCCACTTGACGCATCATGCACGGGCGTTCTCGCCCCGCATTTTCATGGGCCGCTTTCGGCCCGGGATCCATGCGCAAGGCGCGGCAGGCTTCGTGCCCGTGCTGCGGGCCTATGGCGGTCTGCGTGTGCCGGAGGTGCGGACGACGCACGCGTGCGAAACACTCGGGCGAATAGGATCGCTTGAAGTCAGGCTGGCCCGCAAGGCGGCCGAGGTGCGCCGCGCCCAGAAGCTGCGATACCGTGTGTTCTACCAGGAAATGTCGGCGATCGCCGACGCGGCAAAGCTGTTTTCGAGGCGCGACGTCGACGCCTTCGACCCCGTCTGCGACCATCTCCTCGTCATCGACCACGCCGTACGTGACAAGAAATTGCCCCCAGGGCCGAGCGTGGTCGGCACCTATCGCATGCTCCGCCAATCGGTGGCGGAGCAACATGGCGGCTTCTATTCGGCCGGCGAGTTCGACATCGACGGCCTGCTGTCGCGACACCGGGGACTGAAATTTCTCGAGGTCGGCCGTTCATGCGTGCTGGCGCCCTATCGCAACAAACGAACGGTCGAGCTGTTGTGGCACGGCATCTGGACCTACGTGCTGCGTTACGGCTTCGACGTCCTGATCGGCTGCGCGAGCCTCGATGGGACGGATCCCGACCGGCTGGCCTTGCCGCTCTCGTTTCTCCGCCACTATGCGGCGGCACCCGAGGACTGGTGCGCCCGTGCCTTGCCGGACCGCTATGTCGAGATGAACCGGATGCCGAAGGCCGCCGTCGACCCGAAAGCGGCGCTGCGCGAACTGCCGCCCTTGATCAAAGGCTACCTGCGGCTCGGCGCCTTCGTGGGCGACGGCGCGGTCATCGACCATCAATTCGGCACCACGGACGTGCTGATCGTGCTGCCGGTGTCGGTCATCAACAACCGCTATATCGAGCATTTCGGCCCGACCGCCGCGCGTCACGCCGCGTGAGATCGCGGTCGGTGGCTGCCCGTTCAGAGTCGCCGCAACGACACCTCGGTGACGAGATGGCTGGCGTCCTTGTTGAGGATCAGATGCGCACGGCCGCGCGTGGGCAGGATGTTCTCGCGCAGATTGACGAGATTGATCCGCGTCCAGATCGAGGTCGCGGTTTCGATCGCCGCCGCATCGTCGAGCCGGGCATACCGGTGAAAATAGGATTGGGGATCCTGGAACGCGGTGCCGCGCAGGGTCAGGAACCGGTCGACGTACCAGGTCCGCAGCACGTCCTCGTCGGCATCCAGGTAGACCGAGAAGTCGAAAAAGTCCGACACGAACGGGATGTCCCTTCCGTCCTTCGGCAGCGGGCTCGCCTGCAGGACGTTGAGACCCTCGACAATGAGAATGTCCGGATTGGCGATCTCGATCCATTGGTCCGGCATGACATCGTAGACGAGATGCGAATAGATCGGAGCGCGCGCCGGGCGCCGCCCGGCCTTGATGGCCGACAGGAAACGAAGCAGCGCCGGCAAATCGTAGCTCTCGGGGAACCCCTTCTTTTCCATCAGGCCGGCACGCTCGAGCACGGCATTCGGATAGAGAAACCCGTCGGTGGTCACGAGCTCGACCTTCGGCGTGTTGGGCCAGCGGGCGAGCAGGGCCTTGAGCACGCGCGCCGTGGTCGACTTGCCGACCGCGACCGAACCGGCGACGCCGATCACATACGGCATCTTGGCGTCTTCGATCCCGAGGAAGCGCTGCTGTGCGCGGAACAGCCGTTGGGTGGCCGTGACGTACAGCGACAGCAGGCGGGACAGCGGCAGATAGATATCCTCGACCTCCTCGATGTCCAGACGATCGTGGAGCGAGCGCAGCTCGGTAATCTCGCTGCGCGTCAGCGTCATCGGCGTGTCCTCGCGCAAAGCTGCCCATGCGGCCCGCGTGAACACGTGGTAGGGCGAAAACCCGTCCCGAGCGCGTTGATCCATGGAAACGGTCCGAACCTGTTGCTCAGTCGCGAGGACGTGACGCTTTTTCGTGCAGGCCCGTGCTCCCCGTGCGGCGGGACAGCGCGCCTTCGACCTCGGACAGTGCAATGTCGCGCGATTGCAGCACCACGAGGAAGTGGTAAAGCAGATCGGCCGCCTCGGCGATCACCCGCTCGCGATCTTGCGCAACTGCCGCGATGGCCAGCTCGACGGCTTCTTCGCCGAGCTTCTTGGCGCAGTGGGTGACGCCCCGGTCCAGCAGCTTTCGGGTATACGAGACATCGGGGCTCGCCGTCGCGCGCTCGCGAACGCGCTCGGCCAGATCCTTGAGGGTGAAGGGAGTCATCGGACGGTTCCCCGAGCTTGCAACCTGCCCATAGCACGACCGCGCGGTTGCCGGGAACCGCACGAGCTTACGGATCGAGCCGCATGGGCAGCCCGGCACGCGCCATATAGTCCTTCGCCTCGCGGATGGAATGCTCGCCGAAATGGAAGATGGACGCGGCAAGCACCGCTGTCGCGTGTCCATCACGAATGCCCTCGACCAGGTGCTCGAGGGTCCCGACGCCGCCTGACGCGATGACCGGCACCCGGACGGAGTCGGCGATGGCGCGTGTCAGCGCCAGATCAAAACCCTGGCGCGTGCCGTCGCGATCCATCGAGGTCAACAAGATCTCGCCGGCGCCGAGCCCCACCACCTCTTTCGCGTACGCCACGGCATCGATTCCGGTGGCGATGCGGCCACCATGGGTGAAAATCTGCCAGGCGTCCGGCGCTCCGGGTCCCGATACCTTCTTGGCATCGATGGCGACGACAATGCACTGGTCGCCGAATTTTTCCGCCGCCTCCTTGACAAAGCAGCGGTCCTTCACGGCCGCGGTATTGATCGAGACCTTGTCGGCGCCGAAGGCGAGCAGGTTGCGGATATCGTCGATGCTGCGCACACCGCCGCCAACCGTCAGCGGCATGAAGCAGGCCTCTGCAGTGCGGCGCACCACATCGAGAATGATTCCGCGGTTCTCGTGGCTCGCGGTGATATCGAGAAAGCACAACTCGTCGGCGCCAGCGGCATCGTAGGCCATCGCCGCCTCCACCGGATCGCCGGCGTCACGCAGCCCGACGAAGTTGACGCCCTTGACGACTCGGCCGTCCATGACGTCGAGGCAGGGGATGACGCGCACCTTCAACATCGTTCCAGCCTCAGTCTGCGGCCCGCGACAACCGGATCAGCTCGAGTGCCGCCGCCGGCTCCAGGCTTCCATCATAGAGCGCGCGTCCCGCGATGGCTCCCGCGAGCCTGTGCGCGTGCGGAGCCAGCAAGGCCCTGACGTCGTCAAGCGATGCGAGCCCCCCGGAGGCGATGACCGGGATCGTCACCGCCTCGGCGAGCGTCAGCGTCGCCTCGAGATTGAGCCCTTTGAGCAGCCCGTCTCTGGCGATATCGGTGTAAATGATCGCGGCGACGCCAGCGTCCTCGAACCGTCGCGCGATCTCGAGCGCGCGGATCTCCGAGGTTTCCGCCCAGCCTTCGACCGCGACCCTGCCGTCACGGGCGTCGACGCCGACCGCGATGCGACCCGGAAAGCTCCGCGCCGCGGCTTTCACGAACGACGGATCGCGGACGGCTGCCGTGCCGATGATCACCCGCGTCACGCCCTTGCCGAGCCAAGCTTCCAAGGTGGGCATGTCGCGGATTCCGCCACCAAGCTGCACCGGGATGCCCACGGCCTCCAGAATGCGGTCGACGGCGGTGGCGTTCATCGGCTTGCCGGCGAACGCACCGTCGAGATCGACCACGTGCAGGTATTCGAACCCCTGCTGCTCGAACTGATAGGCTTGCGCGGCGGGATCGCGATTGAAGATGCGCGCCCGCGCCATGTCGCCCTGCTCGAGACGAACGCAAAGGCCCTCCTTGAGATCGATGGCAGGAAA
>Ga0187771_10001756_pt1 | contig 14756 bp, 18 predicted proteins | sample 0116_SJ02_MP15_1_FD_133139 | JGI IMG/M metagenome (GOLD analysis project Ga0187771, IMG submission 133139) | Tropical peat soil microbial communities from peatlands in Department of Meta, Colombia - 0116_SJ02_MP15_10_MG | ecosystem: Environmental > Terrestrial > Soil > Wetlands > Peat | place...
ACTACGACGTCATTGCCATTGTCGCCGGGCATCTTGTCTACATAGAGGTCAAATCTTCACCTCCAAGAGGAGTCGAACACCAGGCCGTGGAAGCATTTCTGGGAAGGCTTCGAGACCTCGAGCCCGCCATGGCCGTTTTGTTCGTGGATACCGAACTGCGCATGCGCGACAAGCTCGTCCCAATGCTCGCCGATGGGCTCGAAGCGGAAGGGAAGACCGGCGGCGACTGGGCGGTCGAAAGACTTGTGAACGAAATTTACCACGTGCGGCACTCCATTTATGTGATAAACAGCCAAAAAGGCGTCTACAGCAACCTGCGCACCTGTTTCCGCGATTTCCTGCTCTGGAGCAGGAAGCTTTCGCTGTAGGAAGGGCGTCGATAAGCTTGACATTGGCGCGGAAAGATGTAGAATTACACCGTCAGTGTTGCGCTTGTCTTAAAGCCTGCATAAAAAAGGGGGCGAAACGGGTTCGACGGAGGTAAAGAAGCTTAAGTTGCATGCCGAGGTCCTGGCTGCTCGTTAAACAGTTGGGAATAAAACAAACGCAGACGATTATGCGTACGCCGTAGCCGCTTAATCGCGGCTGCCGTCTTTAGGTCCTGCTCCCGCGGGGGCCTCGAGGCGTCGACCTAGTGGGATGGCTGCCGTCATGGTGCTCGCAGTGGCGGCGGTGACATCCAGCGGGCTGGCCGCGACGAAATCCCGTCCGCAGGAGGTCGCCGGGGCAAGATTGAAACTGCGGAATATGCATGTAGAAGCTTGGGCGGAATGCTTTCGGACGCGGGTTCAACTCCCGCCGCCTCCACCAAAATAACCAATGAATTCAGCTATATAGGTTGTCCGCCCTGGTACTTTTTGAGTTCGAGTTCGGTTCCACCTTTACCAATCCGCAGGCATCTTTGGATCCCATTGAGGCTCTTTCCTCGCCCGAACGGCACTCACTAGCCGCGATTTTTGACCAACCCCTTTGTAAAACCCCGTTCGACCGGTAATTTATGACGACAAAAATCTGTCGATTTGAACAGCCATTTTCCGCCATAGTAAAATAATCACGGAATATCACCACGTACCCTAAACTACCTTCCACCTGTCTAGCTCGGAAAGGAGAGTCTTCAAACTATGGAGAATATGTTTCTTACTTGTAAACGTCCACCCTGTAATCGACTGCGTATACCAGAAGAACATCATCTTCTCTGTCGATGCGGAAGATGACTCTCATTTTTCCCAAACGCATCCGCAGAAAACCCCTTCACTCACCCTCCGGCCTCTTCACATCAAGTTCCTTGAAAGGAATGATGCCCTGATCTTCGATGGTGCCGACGAGAGACTTGAGTTTGAGCCGTATGCGCTCCCTGTCTTTCTCATCGAGTTTTTCGAAAAACTTGACCGCATGATTATGGAATCTGACTCTCATTCCTTAACCCAATCGGTCATATCGGTGAAGTCATCGTCTCTGTAATCAGCTGGGGAACCGAATTTTGCATGGACCTCATCCAGTTCTTTTTTGGCGACCTTGGGAATCATAATTTCACACAGCCCCAACCGCTCTTCCCGAATCACTTCGCGGACACTTTCTTTGATCAGTTTTTTGAGATCGTCCTGCGCCATTGTCCCACGCATCTTCTTTGTCCTTTGATCTGTCGAGTATAGAAGATTTTTCCGGCATCCCACCGTTATTCCGTGTTCACAGTTGAAATGATAGTCCCTTGTGGGATTTGTGGTCAAGGTGGATATTATCATGTATCCAGATCCACCCCGACCACTTTCTCTGACCTTTCGCCAAACTTTCGCCAAACGAGAAAATTCTTGGCGAAAATTGACGAACTTTAACGGACTCAAAACAATCAGAAGGCGAAACTATGTTATCGTAAACGTTGATGTTTACTGGATTTGGCGAGTCACTGAATTAATCCGGGTATAGGGTTCGACTCCCGTCGCCTTCACCGTCCAAATCAACTACTTGTGTCAAATTCAGGAGTTGCTTCTCGCTTTAGAGGAGATTCTTTAGATCGTCACGGCTTAATTCGCAATCTCTCAGTATTTTGGCCATTAGTCCAGGCCCGATGGTTTCACCCGCATGAACGGGAACTACAGTTGCACGGCCATCGGCATGTCGCAGATAATGATGACTGCCTTTGGCGCGGACCAGTTCAAATCCCGCCCTTGCCAAGGCCGCTGTCAAATCCTTTCCAGTAAGGACTGGGAGCCTGGTCATACCTCAATGCTCACTTGCTGGACCCCAACGAATTCAAGCGGCTCCACCTCCTTGCCCTCTACCTCCAGACACAGTTCGATCGCTTCATTGACACGAAAGATGAGCTCATCGAGAGACTTGGCCTGGGTATGGCAGCCTCTCAGACTGGGAACGGAAGCGATGTAATATCCCTCCCGATCTCGTTCTATAATAACGTTGAACCGCTTTGTCATATCGGACCGCCTGATTCAGAAGTTTGCGTCACCTAAATATCAATGAGGTCTAACTCGTCGCATTATACCGCAGTGTCACTCCGGTGTCACGCTGCCAAAAAAATGCAGACACCGAGCCGACAACGGCGGGTTCAACTCCCGCCGCCTCCACCATAACCACCGTGAATCCCTCACTTTATTTTAATTCGAACCAGCAGGGCTGACGTGGGAGCACTGTAGCAACGCCACCCCCACTCGTACGATTTTCCGGGAAGCCTTTATGTGAGCCGGCCTGCCGGATTTTAACCCCCATAAGCTCGGTACGTATCTTGAGCAGTTTCAATTCGAGGATACCGAGAGGAGGAGGATGGAAAATTACCAATATCGACGGAACGGAGGTTGACAAAAGTAACCTGTGCGGTATGATTAATTCGACATGTGGCGAAATATAGGATAGTTATGCTGGAATTCATGAACATTACAAAAGCGCTTGCCGACGAGAATAGGGTTAGGGCTCTGATGGCCTTGAGATGCGGAGAACTCTGTGTTTGTCATTTGATCGAACTGCTCGGATTGGCGCCTTCTACAGTCTCGAAGCACCTCTCCATCCTCAAACAGGCTCGCTTGGTGGATGGTCGCAAGGATGGTCGTTGGATCTACTACCGTTTGGCCGGCAACGGAGCACCTATGGCCGTTCAACTGGCGTTGAACTGGCTGGAAAGTTCTCTGGAAAATCATCCTCAGATCAGAGCAGACGCACAAAGGCTTGAAAAGATACTCCAGTCCGGACCTAAAGACGCTTGCAGCTCATAAAGCTGGGTATTGATGTTCTGTATGTTTTCCGCAACGACACTTTAACTGCATAAGCAGAGGAAGAGAACATGGCCTACCCAATTCGGGTTCTTATAATTTGTCAGCACAACGGTGGGCGCAGCCAAATCGCGGAAGCTTACCTGAAAAGATTTGGTGGAGGGAAGCTCCATGTAGAAAGTGCCGGGCTTGAGCCGGCGGAGCGGGTAAACCCGATGGTTGCTGACGTAATGAAAGAAGAGGGGTTTGATATTGCAGGAAACAAAGCTCGCAACGTCTTTGAGCTATATAAACAGGGCTCGCTCTTCAACTATGTCATCACTGTCTGTGCCGACACGGAATTGAAGTGTCCTATCTTCCCGGGGATTACCAAAAGATTCCACTGGCCGTTTCGCGATCCGGCTGGGGTCGAAGGCACCCCAGATGAAAAACTGGCCAAAGTGCGGCAGATCAGGGACATGATAAAGGCGAAGCTTCTCAATCCACCAGAGGGAGAGTTCTCCTTTCAAAAACTGATGCAGGAGTGAATTCCCTCTATCCATATAATCAAAAAATGCATGCCAGATCTTTCGAGGAGGTTCTTCGGTGAATGGTGATGGAGCCGCAAAAAACCTTTCTTTTCTGGACCGTTTTTTAACGCTTTGGATTTTCCTTGCCATGCTCGTTGGGGTGGTGGGGGGTTACCTTTACTCAGATATCCGAAATGTCATCAACTACTTTCAGGTTGGCACCACCAACGTTCCAATTGCAATCGGTCTTATCCTCATGATGTACCCGCCCCTTGCCAAAGTTAAGTACGAGCAGCTCGGACAGGTTTTTCGGAACTTTAAAGTGCTCGGGTTGTCGCTTCTCCAAAACTGGATCATCGGTCCCATTCTCATGTTCGTCCTGGCTATTTCCTTCTTATCCGGGCATCACGAATACAAGGTAGGGTTGATACTGATCGGCCTTGCCAGGTGCATTGCAATGGTGATCGTGTGGAACGATCTAGCAGACGGAGATCGGGAATATTGCGCCGGGCTCGTGGCATTCAATTCGATTTTTCAGGTCCTCTTTTTCTCGTTCTATGCTTATGTACTCATAACCGTCGTACCGCGCTGGCTGGGCCTCGCAGGAGCCGTAGTCGATATTTCGATGCGGCAGATCGCGGAAAGCGTTTTCATTTATCTTGGCATACCGTTCATCGGCGGAATGATATCGAGGCTTGTTGGACTCAAAACGAAAGGCAGGCAGTGGTACGAGGAAAAATTCGTTCCACGTATAAGTCCCATAACCCTTGTTGCCCTGCTTTTCACCATATTGGTCATGTTCTCCCTCAAAGGTGAATACATCGTTCAGCTTCCTCTCGATGTCATCCGAGTGGCCATACCGCTCTGCGTTTACTTTATCATTATGTTTTTCGTGTCCTTTTTCCTCTCTATGAAAATCGGGGCTACCTACGAGCAATCAACAACCCTGAGCTTTACCGCTGCATCGAACAACTTCGAACTCGCTATCGCCGTGGCCGTAGCGGTCTTTGGCATCAATTCGGGACAGGCTTTTGCAGCAGTTATCGGGCCGCTCGTGGAGGTCCCGGTGTTGATTTCATTGGTCAATGTGGCCTTGTGGTTCAAGCGGAAATACTTCCCCTATGCCGTCGAGACTCCAACCGGGGTTTGTCATGTAGCGTGCAAAATGTAAGGCAGGAGAAGAGCATGCAACTCCTCATTATCGGAGGCAGTGACGCAGGAATCAGCGCCGCCCTGCGAGCCAAAGAACTCGCACCTTCAACCGAAGTGACTGTTATTGTCGCAGATCAGTATCCGAATTTCAGCATATGCGGCCTGCCGTTTCTTCTTAGCGGTGAAGTTTCTGACTGGCGTAGTCTTGCCCACCGAACCACACACGATATTGAAAAAGAGGGCGTTCGTCTGCTTCTCGATCACACTGCAACATCCATCGATCCGGTTAGAAAAGAGGTGTCAGTCAGCGGCCCGCAGAAGGACACTCAGAAGATTGCCTATGATAGGCTGATAATCGCAACGGGCGCCGAATCCATTCGACCGAAAATCGATGGAATTGATCTGCCAGGAGTTTTCTTGTTGCGTTGGATGGCCGAGGCCTTTGCGATCCAGCAGTTTGTTAGGGGACGGCAGCCGCGCTCCGCTATCATCGTTGGAGGCGGATATATCGGAATGGAGATGGCCGATGCACTCACCCATCGAGGGATGGATGTGACAGTGGTGGAATTTTTCGATTCGGTTTTGACTACCGTTGACAGGGAATTTGGCGAAAAAATCGAAGCAAACCTTAAAGCCCACGGGGTGAAGGTAAAAACCGGCATCACCGTCACCAGCATAATGCAGTCAGGAGAACAACTCGCGGTAATAGGCTCAGAAGGTTTTTCTGCTCAGGCGCACATGGTGCTCGTAGCCGTTGGCGCCAAGCCCAGGGTTGAACTCGCGTTTTCGGCAGGTATTGAGGCCGGATTCAAGAGCGCTATCAAGGTGGATCGTTATATGCGTACTAACGTGCCGGATATCTATGCCGCCGGCGACTGTGTTGAAACATGGCACCGGTTATTAAGGCACAATACCTATCTGCCGCTTGGTACAACTGCACATAAACATGGTCGTATTGCAGGAGAGAACGCAGTGGGCGGAGGCCGTGAATTTCAAGGTTCCCTCGGGACACAGGCCGTAAAAATATTCGACCTGGTTGTCGCGCGGACCGGATTGCGGGACTCTGAAGCAGTTTCCGCCAGGTTTTATCCCATCACAGTCGAGTTTGAGGCGTGGGATCACAAAGTTTACTACCCAGGCGCTCAAAAGCTATGGATTCGCCTCACGGGTGACCGTAACAATCATCGCCTGCTCGGTGCTCAGATACTGGGGCATCACCGATCACAGGTCTCAAAGCGGATTGATGTCTATGCCTCAGCCATTTATAACGACATGCTGATTGACGACCTGAGCGATCTTGATTTGAGCTACACACCGCCCTTGAGCAGCCCCTGGGATCCAATTCAAATGAGCGCTCAGGCATGGAGCAGAACGGTTGGCGGATATTCACGCCACTGATCGGAGCGGCATTCATGTCCTCGCTCTTCCCGCTCCAGATCTCACGATAACCCCTGTCAGGTAAGTCGAACCAAAAATCAAAACGAACGGAAGCCATGTGCCAAGAAAACTCGAAAACATCTCAAAGCTGCGCTGGATAAGCATGGCCACTACAAATACGTCCATAAGCACCACGATCACAAGGAACGAGACCGCAGTCATTAAGGGACACGTGTATGCGTAGCGATTGAAGTATATCGTTGAAATGGTAGCGAAGAATACCGGTGTCGCTACCGTATGGAATATCAGGGCTGTGTCCAGGCTGGCTGCTGCCATTCCGATTCCCATCGTGGCAGCACACAGAACCCAGCCGAGAAGAGCGAAAGATGTGATGATTAGCCACTGCCTGAGCCTATTTGGCATAAAACAGCCGGGAGGTGAAGGCAACAGCAGGTCTCCTTTTCATGGAAATATTGTTTTGTTCGCGGGATGCGTGCGCTCACGCACATCCCGTGTTCAATTTCGAGTCAAATCGGCTTCACTGCGCCTATCTTTATGCTGGCTACCGATTGCGATATTTCCTCGGTTTTTTCTGAAAGCGTGCTTGTGTCAGAAAAAATAGATTTAGTTATGGGATCGTTCACTGCCAGTTGGATGGGGTATATGTCTTCACCTTGCACTGTCACATTCTGAAAACCGGCGAAGACTACCGCGGCCAGATACTCTTCTTTCAGGACTGCCCCGGCGATGCATCCGACATAGGCATCGACAGATTGCCTAACGCTTTCAGACAAAGGTTTGAGCAGCACGAGGTCGGATACCATGAGACGGCCGCCAGGTTTAAGTACTCGGAAGGCTTCTTTGAAAACCTGTCTTTTGTCAGGCGAAAGGTTTATGACACAGTTGGAGATTATGACATCCACCTCGCTGTCAGAGATAGGAAGTCTTTCGATTTCGCCCAACCTGAACTCAACATTTCGAAAGCCGCCCTTCACCGCGTTCGCGCGTGCTTTTTCGATCATCTCGGAGGTCATATCCACACCGATGATTTTTCCCGAGCCTCCTACTTTGGCGGCTGAAAGAAAAGCGTCGAAACCTGCTCCGGAGCCCAGATCGAGAACGACATCCCCTTCCTTGAGCGATGCCAGTGCCACCGGGTTGCCGCAGCCAAGACCCAGGTTCGATCCCTCGGGTACTGATTTCAGGTCATCTTCGCCATAGCCTACCTTCCTACTGATGTCGTCTGCGCCACCGGGACTTCCACAGCATGATTTCTTGGGACCGCAGCAAGGCAGGCTTTCAAGAGCAACTTTTGCGTAGCGCGATTTAACTATTTCTTTGATTTCGTCGGCTTTCATTGCATGTCTCCCAGGATATCTTGTTAAATTCATTCCACGCTTATGCCCTTAAGCACAGGGCCGAGAAACTCCTTCACTCGTTCCGCCAGGGCATCAGCCTTAATGAGTGTAAAGCAACATACCTCGCCGTCTTTTTGCCAGGTAATCAGCGCAAGCTTTTCTCCCGCACGGATATTCGCCTTTTCCCGCAGTTCCTTCGGCAGCACCATCTGTCCACGTTCATCCACGGTTAGGAGCGATTCGACTTTGCAGCAGGTTTCTTTGGAATCAGAAGCGCAACAGGCTATGTCTTTTTTTCCCGCCATCCTCTTTCCTTTCAAGTAAGTCAAAAGGTTCTGTGTCAGTATAGACTGATTTAACTGATTAATATGATAATTCAGAAATAACACTTGTCAATAAGAAAATTAAACTTTTCGCGGAGAATCGAAACCGTCGCGCAATCAAATGCGAGGAGGCAAGACTGGAGTGAATCAGATAGATTATCCCGACACTCTGCCACCTAAGGAGGCAGAGTGTCACAACTCAAATGGGTTCAGAAGAATTTTTGGACGATCTGGTCTGCAACTTTTCGGGAGTCGGCGCTTATCTGCGAATCGGGCATATCCTCCACTCCGAAAATCTCCTGGTCGCATTCGAAAAGCTCATTCGTGAAAACCACCCGTGGTTCGAGGTCAGGGAAGGCCCCTTTGGTGAGTCGCGTACCGCAAGCCATCCCGCACCCATCCAATACCAACACCCTTTTTGCCCTCTTAACGAGTTCCCTCATACCTCCTGCTTCCTCCAGCAAACCACCGTGACAAATACGGACGGCCCTGTCTGGAACCAGCTTGTGAGCGATCAGATTCGCCGCTCTCCGTGCGGTTTCGCCTTTGAGGCACATGCCCTCGCAACAGATAATGGCATCCTTTGGTGGAGTGGTCAGATGCTTCTGCGCATATCCAACTCCAGCTTTGCAGGAAATCTCAGCAAGTTCAACCTGGATAGTGTTTGCCATTTCTTCTCCTTGACTATGAGCCTGTCCGGCTCAAATGTTTATCGGTCACTTCGGGGGATCTTTTTCCCCTTTGCTTTCAGCCGTGCCAGCACAGCAAGCGGTCATCATCTCTGCCATTGATTCGCAGCAGGCACAGCAGGAGCCGCCTTTTGACACCATGCTCTCCATCATTTCCTTCATTTTGCTCATGCATTCCGTAGTCATGCCGCCGTTTTTGGGTTTTTCATCCGACATCGAAATCACCTCCTCTCCTCCTTTGACCGCCTGATTTGAATTCCTTTTTTCTGAGAGACGAAAAGAGGAGAAGGAAGGTTACAGGGGGAAAGCTCCTTTATGCACTCATAGAGTATGATCGATAGTCCGGGCGGGCATTTTGGGGAAGGCAGAAAAGAGGACGGCCCCGGTTGGAGCCGTCATGTCGGAAAGAGCAAACAAGAACTTGTGCTACCGGCAGCAGGCCTTTGTCCCGGTGGTGCACCACAATTGTTCACAAACCTCTTCATACTGTTTGAAGACTCTTCCCGCCGAAACGAGCATGACGATGGCGTTGACGGTTCCAAGTTCCTCATCCGAAATGCCTTTTTCTCTGGCCGCTGCAGAGAGCATTTCCATTCAGGGATAGCAACCCACTGCCATAGCCGCTCCCAGTTGAATCATCAAGGTCGTCCTTGGGTCAATTACTCCGTTGTTCACGACTGTATTGTGGAAATCGGCAAAACTTTGCTTCAGATGCTGTGCTATCACGGCTTTCTCCTTGTCTGGTAATGAGAGTGGCCCACTTAGAGTGGTTACTTTTCGCCCTGGATTTGGACGAGCGGGTCGCAAACGAGCACATCTCTTTCATCGACTTCGAAGGTGCATTTCTTTTCGAGAAGCGCGCGTAATTCTTTCCTGGCACGGTGAAGCCTGACCTTCACATTTTCAATGGTGGTGTCGAGTATCTCGGCGATTTGTCGGTGGCTGAGTTCCGCGATATCGAAAAGCATGATGACGTCTCGGTAGGATTCGGGAAGGGTCCTGACTACGTTCTGGACGCATGCACTCATCTCGCCTTGCTCAAGCTTTTTCTGGACGATTGCCTCCCTGAACACCTCCTTTGCTTCACTAATTTCGCATTCTTTCGACGACGTTCTTTGCAGGCTTCGAAAATGATCCTGGCAGATGTTGTGAGCGATACTGAAAAGCCAAGAGGAGATTTTTGATTCATCTCTTAAAGTATCGAGGTTCTTCTCAGCCCGAATGAAGGTCTCCTGTGTGAGATCATCGGCTGCCCAGTCGTCCCGGACCCATGCGGCGATAAATTTTCTCACCCTGCCGTAGTATTGATCATATACTTCGAAAAACTCCATGAGGCTTGCTCTCGCTTCTCATCTGCAGCATGGATAATCTGCTTTTGCGCTCTTTTCCTGCTCCGAGTCCCAGTCCTGGCCGGTGATGTCCCTGATGCTGTTTTTCATCACTATACCCGCGCCGGTTTTTACTTTGCAGGCAAGGTCAACCGTTTTCTTAACATCATCTATTCCAATACCGGCGGATTTTACTTTCTTGAAATAGTAATCGAAGCATGGAACGCAGTTGGCGGCGGTGGATGCACTGAGACAAATCAAAAGCTCCATCTTTTCGTCCATAGTCGTCTCCTTCAGTGTGAAAAGCGATTCGCAGGAATTATCAACAAGACGAAAATCAGGGCATCAAGGTTACAAGAATAACAGAAAAAAATTAGCGAGACCCGAAAAACTGAGAATCTTCTGAGGCTCTGTCATCGTGTCCTGCACCCTTTGTTTTCCTTTGCGGCCACTTTCCCCAAACTTTCCCCAAACGAGACAAATTTTGACGAAACTTGACGAATTTTAACGGACTCAAAACAGCCAGAAAGAAAGACTATGTTATCGTAAATGTTGAATTTTACTGAATCTGGCGAGTCACCAAATTAACCCGTGTCTCGGCTTCGACTCCCGCCGCCTCCACCATAACTGCCGTGAATCCCTCACTTTATTTTAATTTGAAGCAGCAGGGCTGGCGCGGGAGCACTCTACCAACGCCGCGCCCATTCATACGATTTTCCGGGAAGCTTTTATGTGCGTCGGCCTGCCGTATTTTAACCCGCATAGCCTCAGGAATACGGAAGAAATCAATCATATAAACATGGAAAAGGAGTTAATACTACTGCGTTAAGTCTCGTAGGTCGGGCAAAAGCGAAGCGTTGCCCACCACGAAACTGTCAGGACTATTAAGTCCGTGCCCAATCTGAGGCCACCGATCAAGGTTTGCGTGGCCACTCAACGCAGCTGTGTTAAATTCACTGTCCTGCATCGCATCTGCGCCAACTCACCGAGACCTCTCCATACCGCTGGGCGGACAGTTCCTTTAGCTCTCCATGAAGGTGTTCTTTGCAATAAATCGCAAGATATCTAAGGCACTTATCATTGGCTATAATCGGAGCGCCCGTTTCTTGAACAAGCAGATCGGTCATGCCGCGCCCCTGCCCGGATTCTTCGTAGGCGACCGAGAAAGGGGCGAGGGTAAAAGCGCCCAGGCCGTAAAACCGGTAGGACATTGCGGAGGACGAGACCCCCAGGACCGGATAAACATCTTCAAGAGGGAATCCTATGCCCCAGATAATTACCCGGACATGAGGGAAACCGGCTAGCCCTTCACGAATCTGACGGGCCGAAGCCTGCACGGTTTTCGATTCTGCACCCGCAAGCGAAATATTGAGCACCGCCGCCAAAAGTAATACATATGTCGCGAACTGTTTGCGCAAATTCCCAGCCTGTCCGGCCAGGAAGGGGGCAATTACCAGCAGCGAGACCAGCGGAATATATACCCGCGTTATTCCGGGGCGCCCGGACAAACCCATGGCAAACACGGCCCCGATAAATAATCCCCAACTTGCCGCAACCTGCCAGCCTGGACGAAGAATGGCCAACAATACCCCGGCCGACACCACCGGAAGCAATTCGAGGTCCCATAACATTTGGATTCCGGCCCAGCCTTTGGCCATCGCGTCGTGTTGAGACGGCAAAGGCCCCAGTTCGGCGAGCATCCCCCCCAGGGCTTCAGGGCTGGCGACTTTGGGATCGACGAAGAACCATTCCCGTATCAAATCGAGATCGTTAGCGCTGAACCCGTAGCGGGCCAATATCTCCGGACGTTTCTTAAGATATTCGTCTGCGCCGAAATCGTTGAAAGGTGCGCGAACGGCGTTAAGCGCGTTAAAAGGCGCCCATTTCCGGTCCTGATAAGCTCTATTGTCGACGACCCACGAAAGCGCCATCGCCGCAGCGAGGGCTAAAATCGAAACCTGAAAAGATCGGCGCCGGTAAAGATTTCGCCACGGAATCAACGGCAGGGCTACCAAGAGAAGCAATAAAAACTCATTTCTCCTCACCAGCCATCCGGCAAAGGCAAGCAGACACCCCGCAAACAGCGCCTTCCCGTCGTTCTCAAGATCGAACAGGCGTACGCAGATAATCGCGGCAACCACCAACAGACCGGCATTGATGGTGAACTGTGGGAAAAGAACCGGGCGCGCCATCAGCAGGACAAGCGCGCAAATGGGAGCCAGCAAGCCGGCGTGCAGCTTATACAAGCCAAACAACAGCATTGTTCCCGCGATAATCAGCACCGCAAGAGCGGCCACCGAGTAGCCGGGCGTCCCATCTATCGAGGGAATCGCGCGAACCAGGTATCCCCACAGGACATTGGAAAAAATGATATTGGGGGTCCCAAAGGCTGCCACGCCATAGCCGTGAGCGACCATGGACATGGCGACGTCGTCATTTGTTTCCCACCTTGCCCCAAAAACAAAACACAGCAAAAGAACGAAGAATGCGGCAACAGCCAGAGAACCTGCAAGCAGCCGGAAATCCGCACCGTGAAAACGCCCGGTTTCATGTTCAGCCACGAGCCACCCTCTGTCTTCTGGACGGCGCGGCCGATCTCATGCCAATCACTTCATCCATTACGGCAGTAAGCACACCCACCACGCGTAATTGCTGTTCAGGCGTTATCCCTATCCACAGAGGCAGTCTTATGATGCGTTCGGAAACCGAATCGGTCACGGGCAGTTCATCGCACGTCCTGCAGTAGCGCAGTCCGGCGGGGGACCGATGGAGCGGGACGTAGTGAAAAATAGCGGAGATCCCGCATCGTTTCATTTCGGAAAGCACCCTCGGCCGGTCGGCCCAGGGTTGAAGCAGAACGTAATACATGTGCGCGTTATGCCGGCACTCGTCGGGCACAATGGGCCGTCGGAGGTATCCGGCCGATTCCAGCGGCTCCAGAAGCTCATGATAACGCTCCCAGGCCTCCAGCCGCTGGGCGGTAATCAGGTCGGCTTCCTCGAGCTGCGCAAAAAGAAACGCCGCGATCAACTCTCCAGGAAGGTAAGACGAACCAACGTCCTGCCACGTGTATTTATCGACTTCCCCCCGGAAAAAGCGGCTGCGGTCCGTGCCCTTTTCACGGTAAATCTCGGCCATCGGGATCAGTTCGGGGACATTTACCAGCAGCGCGCCCCCTTCTCCGGAGATGACATTCTTGGTTTCGTGAAAACTGTAGGTCCCAAGGTGGCCGATGCTCCCCAGGGGCCGTCCCTTGTAAGAAGCCATCACCCCCTGCGCGGCATCCTCAACCACCTTGAAATCATAAGCCGCCGCGATTTGCATGATCGTATCCATCTGGCAGCCGACTCCCGCATAATGAACCGGGACGATTGCCCTTGTATGCCGCGTAATGGCGCTCTCGATCAACCTTTCATCGATGTTCAGAGTGTCTTCGCGCACATCCACGAAAACGGGCCGCGCTCCTCTAAGCACAAATGCGTTGGCCGTGGACACGAAAGTATAGGAGGGCATAATGACCTCATCGCCCGGCTTTATTTCAAGGAGCAGGGCAGCCATTTCCAGCGCCGCCGTGCAGGAGTGTGTCAATAAAGCGCCGGCGCATCCCGTCCTGGCCTCGAGCCATCGATGGCAGCGCTCGGTAAACGGGCCGTCACCGGCCAGGCGCCCCTGCAAATGGGCCTCCGCTATGAACTGGAGTTCCTTGCCCGTCATGTAAGGCCAGTTGAACGGAACTTTGTTGTTATTTTCCACTAAACGGGCGCTTTTTTTGAGACGAGTCAGCCGCGACAGATTACGCCTTCGTATAAAAACATTGTTGTGATCCAAGAGTGCTACCCCCCAGTCGAGCGGTTACCTTTTTATCACGAGTCGCCGACGCAAGCTACAGTTGATTATAAACTCCTGAACCGGCCGCTCTGAACTTCCGCGTCGTAGTCGACGAGAATGTCCCGGTAAGAGTACGCCGGTTCCCACCCGAAATCGCGTTTAGCCTTGCCAATATCGAAATAATAGCTCTTGCTTTTCTCCGGCAGGTCCGGCCTGTAAACGACCGGAACGGGATTGTCTTCAGAGCCGAAGACTTCCGCAAAAGTCCTGATCTCCTGCTCGTTTGTGATCCCGGCGCCCGACCCTATGAGATAGAGCCCTTGCGCCCGATCGCTCGACAACGCCTTGGAGATGGCGCGAACCGCATCTTTGACATACAGCGAGTCGCGCCTCGCTTCATGTTTGCCCCACACCTCAAGCGCCTGCCCGGCCTTGGCCCTCTTGTAGAAAATTTCAAAAGCGCTCGGGTAGAATACTCCTTCTGCCCAGAACCCTTCCAATCGTCCGTAGCCCAACAGCCCCGTCATCCGCAGTATAATTCCCCGGATGCCGAATTCCTGCGAGTAGTGTTCGACATAGTCCGCGGCGGCTGCCTTGGATATGACGTAAGCTGCGTGGTCGCCCGTAAGCGCATACTTTCGACCCATTTCCTCAGTGATGGGCAGCTCCGTATGCTCCATGCCTTCATAAAGCGTAGTGGTGTAAACAAACCTTCCGATATTGTTTTTGCGGCAGTGTTCCAATGCGCGGATAGTGCCCAGAGTGTTTACATTGAGGAAAACTTCCGGGGTGATTTCCTGCACGGCCGCAGGAATGAGCGCGGCAAGATGGACAAAGGCCTTCACAGACTGGGTAGGCAGCTTTGAGAACTCCTCGGCTCTGGTGACATCCATCTGCATGAAGGGAACTCCCAGCTCATTGAAAAACCAGTCGTATTTCCGGGAGCGCCCGACGGCTAAAACCTTTTCCCCGGA
>Ga0187771_10001757_pt1 | contig 14756 bp, 13 predicted proteins | sample 0116_SJ02_MP15_1_FD_133139 | JGI IMG/M metagenome (GOLD analysis project Ga0187771, IMG submission 133139) | Tropical peat soil microbial communities from peatlands in Department of Meta, Colombia - 0116_SJ02_MP15_10_MG | ecosystem: Environmental > Terrestrial > Soil > Wetlands > Peat | place...
ATGACTTCCCAATCTGGATGCGATTTGAATATGGAGAAGCCAATGGTCGTCGGAGGGCCGAGAAAGGATTGACCGATGTCTGCGTCAACGAGGGCAACGTTTAAACCCTTTTGGCAGAGATGAGAAATGAGGAATTTTGCGAGCGTGCTTTTTCCGGTATCTGTGGCTCCGAGAAGGATCGCTATCCCTTTTTCTTTTTCCAAAGGGTTGACAACATCACACCATTCTTGCCGTGCAAGAATCTCCATCAATTTAGTCGTCCCCATAAGATCAGTTTTAACTACATTCTTGTTCAAACCTTTGTGCCGAGATAGGTTTTGATGACCTGAGGATCGTTTAACACCTCCTGCGGTTTTCCCTCTGCGATTTTTGTCCCGAAGTTTAAGACGGCAATTTCGTCTGCAAGATCTCCAACTAATTGCATGTCATGTTCCACCCAAATAATTGTTAACCCGGTTTCGTGCTTTATCCTTAGGATGAATCGGGCGAGATCTTCCTTTTCCTGACGATTCATTCCAGCAGAGGGTTCGTCCAACAAAAGAATCTGAGGTTCCGTGGCAAGTGCTCTGCCCAGACCCACGATCTTCTGCGTCCCGTAAGGCAAGCTTGAACTCTGGCTTTTGCGGTATTTTCCGAGTTCCAAGAACTCTATGATTTTCTCCACTGCCTCACGGTGCTCTACCTCCTCTTTGATCGTTTTTCTCCAGAAAAAGCCATTCGAGAGCAAACCACTTTTCATCTTGGTATGTCTGCCGGCAAGTAAGTTATCGAGGACATTCATATGTCTGAATAGCTCTGAAAGTTGGAAGGTCCGTGCAATACCGATCTTGGCTACTTCATGGGATTTTAATTTTGCCAGATCATGACCATTAAATAAGATGCATCCTGCGGTTGGGTTGTAGATGCCACTGATGCAGTTAAGAAGACTCGTTTTACCTGCTCCATTTGGTCCTATGAGTGCAAACAGATCTCCCCTGTAGAAATTTAAAGAAATATCATTAAGGATTTTTAATCCACCAATAGATAAAATGACGTTTTCTATAGTCAGTTGGATTGTCTTATCCATACCACCGCCGCGTTCGCCGGTATTGTTTGACATCACGATAACTCGTCCGCGATTCTCGGTTACCCCTTCCCAGGTAGAACTCTTGAATGTCCTGATGATGCATCAGCTTTTCCGGACTGCCTGCAAAAACAATCCGTCCGTTTTCCATCACATAGCCATAATCAGCTATCTCAAGGGCAGCCAGGGCATTCTGCTCCACCAATAGGATCGTGACCCCTTGTTGATCCCGAATGATTTTCAAAAGGTTCATCAGGTCGTTTACGACGACGGGTGCGAGCCCTAAGGAGAGTTCGTCTACAAGCAGTAACAGGGGTCTGCATAATAAAGCCGTGGATATGGATAGCATCTGCCGTTCGCCTCCACTGAGATAGCCTGCCAGACGTTTTTTGGCCTTTTGCAGGGGAGGGAAGTAGCCGAGAAGATGAGATAATTCCTGCTTCTTCACCCGTTCTCTTTCCGCAGAGACACATACCTCGAGGTTCTCCTCAACCGTCAGGTTTTCAAAGACCTTACCCCATTCCGGCACGAGGGCAATCCCTTTCAGGGTAATTTCGTGTGGGGGCCGGTTCTGGATTCTCTCCCCTCTAAATTCAATAAAGCCCTCTGTTACTTTCGCATCGTCAATCCCAAGAAAACCGGATATTGCCTTCAAGGTGGTCGTCTTTCCTGCCCCGTTAGTCCCCAAAAGAGTCACGATATGGTTCCTGTAAACTTTCAGGGAGGCGCCTTGGACAGCTGTGGAGACATTGTGATAGACCACCTCGAGATTTTCGATATTGAGTAAAACCTCGTCATTTTGTTGGGTCATATCCTCATCTTCCTAAAGGCTTGTGCTTAAAGGGCCAGAGGGTGAAATAATCTCTTATGCGATTCCAGATTGCCACGAGGCCACCCGGCTCAAATACGAGGAAGATAATCATGATCAATCCAAAAGTTCCATACTGTATGGCAAACATATAGGTTGTGAAACGGGTAGGAACATGGAGCCCCCTTCCGATGGCATCAATGGTATAGGGCAGCAGAACGACAAATATGGTTCCAAACACGGCTCCGAGAATCGTTCCCAGCCCTCCTATGATGATCATCGCCACATACTGAATCGTCAAGAAAAGAGAGAAGGCCTCCACAGAAACAAACCCCCTATAGTATGCAAAAAGGCAACCGGAAATAGAGGTCATGACAGCACCGATCACAAACGCAGACAATTTATAAAAAGGGACTTTCACACCAATGGCCTCAGCGACGACTTCTCGATCCCGAATGGCTACCCAAGCCCGGCCGGAACGAGACCGCACCAGGTTGATTGAAAAAATCAGTGCTAAGATGGCAGCAAAAAGGAGCAAAAAGTACCACAGACGAGGATCTCTTAACTTGAGCGACCCAATCGATGGGGGTTTAATCACAATGCCTGTCGCAAAGCCCCTTCTCGTTTCATATTCTGCACCCAGGTAGGTCACAATAAAATGCATGGCCAAAGTGCTTAGGGCCAAGTAGACCCCTTTTAATCTCAAAGAGGGAAGTCCAAAGATAATTCCCAAAATGGCTCCAACAAGTCCAGAGGCTGGAAGGGTCACGCAGATGGGGGCATTCAATTCTTTAAAAAGAATTGCGGTGATGTACGCTCCGGCTGCAATGAAACCAGCATGTCCAAGAGAGATTTGGCCGGCAAAGCCGGTTAATAACATTAAGGCAATGGCTCCAATAAAGGTGAGGAAGACCTGGCTGGCTAAATCAAGAAGAAAGGGTGAAGAGAAAAAAGGGAAGATCATCAACCCAATTGAAAAGATAATGAGAAATACCCAGCAGGTTCGAGTCTCGATGATGGAGAGGTCACTTTCGTACGAAGTTTTGAAATAGCCGCTTGCGAATGCCATCTCACACCCTCTCCAGCTCTTCCTTGGTACCAAAAAGTCCCCAGGGTCGAATCAACAACATAGCGAGCAATACGATAAAGGGTGCTGCTTCGCTGGCCTGAGGGCTGATATAGTTGATGGCAAGAATCTCTGCGAGAGCGACAACAAAGGCCCCCGGGATAACACCTACCAAGCTATCCAAACCTCCGACCAAAACCACTGGGAAGGCTTTCAAACCAATAACAACCATTCCCGGTTCGAGGATAGCATCACAGGACTGGATCATTCCTGCGAAGCCACCCGTAAATGAAGCGATTCCCCAGGAAAGTGCATAATAGGTATGAAGTTTAATTCCTCTCCGGGAGGCTAATAGAGGATTTTCTCCCACAGCCCGCATCCTCAGGCCAAAGCGAGTAAACTTGAGGCAGCAGAAAAGGCCCAGATAGAGAAGAAAGGCACTGAGAACCGTAACAATGCCAAACGTTGAGATAACGGCATCTTTGATCAGTCCGTGTGAAGAATTCGTTATGCCCATCTTCTCAAGGGGATGCCAAAGCTGTGAGGTCCAGATCAACGTGATGAGTCCTCGGAGAAGAATTCCAAGGGCGATTGTTGTGAGGATAGCTGCAAAAACAGATTCACCGGCCATGAATCTCATCAGAAAGAAATAGACCGTGATACCCAGGGTTAAACTAAAAATAGAGGCGACAAGAAACGAAGGGAAGGGATCTTTAAATAACCCCATGGCCACTGTAAAAAGAAAATACCCTCCGATAGCCATCAATTCCCCTTGGGCAAGATTAACGACATGGCTTGCTCTGTAAATCAGTACAAATCCGCAACAGATCAAGCTGTACAAGGAAGCTAAGACAACCGTGTTTACGATGAGCTGCATGGAGCCAAATCCGTTTGTTATATCTTGATGGTATCTTAAGGATACTTCGATCAATACCCGAAAGCAGGCCGGGAATATAACTCTCGGCCTGCTGGGGAAATTACTTAACCTCTACGGGTGTCCAATCTTTAGCAATCACAATTCGGTTCTTCTTGGAATCCCACTTGTAGGCTCTGTAGTAACTGACTGCCCGATAGTGATTATCCTTCGTCCAGGTAATAGGTCCGCCTTTGAGCCCTTTTGTGTCCACTTTGGTCTGATTCATCGCCTCTCGAACCTTTTCCGGCGTAGGCGGCCAGGAGACCCTCTTTAGCACGTCTTCGATAACCGTTGATCCTATCCATCCATCTGTCAACTGTGTATAAGGATAGATGGTCTTTTCTTTTTCGCTCACCTCCTTGATTCTCTTATGGGTCCCCGTGTTATCGCTAAAAAACGCATTCGTTCCAAAAACATAGAAATCGTCGTCCTTAAGACGTCTGAGTTCGTCTTCCGCCTGTATATGACCATAGGCCAGATACTTTCCCTTCCAGCCCAGTTTGCGTAATGCTTCAAAAGTTCTCACCTCCATACCCCATGGGCCATAAGTATAAACCCAGTTGGGTCCTGACCCCTTGATCTTCGTAGCGAAGGGAGTATAGTCTACAGTGGGAGGAGGAGTCACGACCTTATCCACAATTTCAATCCCCATGCCTTTAGCCAACTCTTCGGCCCAGTCTATCTCATTGCGTGACAAGGGCACATTCATGGCTTCTAAGGCCAGCTTTAAAGGGCCTTTCGCCTCTTCACGGATGAAGGGGATCGCAAAGCGACTATCAAACTTGATACCAAAAGCGGTTGAACAGTATTGATTGGGGTCTGCTTTGGGAGGGTAAACCTCTGGAGGGCAGACGCCTAAGAAGAGCAGTGGCACATTATATTGTTCAACTACTTGCACCACTGGAGCATAGCAACTGGATAAACTGGCCAGTATAAGAAGAACCACCTGATTCTGGGTGACCAGTTGTTTTGCCTGCGTGGCCGCTCTGGATGGTTCGTTAAGATTGTCCTCGATCAGGATCTTAACGGGATGTCCGTTAATCCCCCCTTTCGCATTGATCTCTTTGAAGTAGATATCTAAGGCATCCTTTACAGGAGCTAAAGGTTCTGACCCGGCTCCGGTCACCCCCATTGTGACTCCAATCAGGTAAGGGTCCTGTGCGAATGCGGGCGTGAAAAGAATAATGATCAGTGAGACCGATATGATCATTCCAAATAAACTTTTTTTCAGCATATGCCACCTCCTTGATTTTTTAGCTCTCAAAATTGTAAATTAATCCCCTAATCCGATCCATCACCTCCTCTTAGACTCTTTCACTTTACTGAATGATCATCATACATGGATTCAACCAGATCCCTATACTTCTCATATATCATTTCCCGTTTGGTCTTTCGTGTTGGGGTGACTAATCCACCGTCTTCCATTGGGTTCAACTCATTTGGAATGATTCGAAAGGATCTGACCTGCTCATCCTGGGGCAGATTCTTATTGGATTTTTTGATTTCTTTACTGATGAATTGAATGACCGTGGGATGCTCGATCAAGCTTGAAAAGCCAGTAAAAGGGATATTGTTTCGGTTTGCCCAATCCGATACTGATTCAAAGTCGATTTCAATCAGGGAGGATAGGTAATTGCGGTTGTGGCCGAAGACAACCGCTTCTCTAATATAGGGACTTGATCTCAGGATATTCTCAATAGACATCGGGCTGATGCTTTTGCCAGCAGAAGTCATGATGAAGTCTTTGGCTCGCCCCAAAATTCTAAGATGATCATCCGATGTCCATTCTCCCACATCATCCGTATGAAACCAGCCATCAGAGTCCAGGACCTCGGTGGTGAGTTTCGGATTATTCCAATAGCCTTCGAATATCCCGTTCCCGCGAACTAAGATCTCTCCCCTTTCTGAGAGCCTTACTTCCCAGCAGGCAAGAGGTTTCCCTGCATTTCCAGCTCTTGGGAAACGCGATCCTTGTGCAGAAATGACACCTCCTGCGACTTCAGTCAACCCATACATCTCGGAGAGATTGACTCCATAAATCTGCCACAAAGCTATCACTTCCGAGGGCAGAGGTGCACCTATTGAAAAGGCAATCTTCAGGTTATTCAGTCCGATCTTATTCAGAATGGGTCTAAATACAATTTGGTAACTGATAAAGTAAGCAAGGCTTAGCAGGAAACTTTTCTTACCCTCCCAAATATATTTTAAATGTCGACGACCTATCCTTAAACTCATCTTGTAAAAAATTCTTTTAAAGGGGCTGGAATCCTCGATACTTTCCAAGATACCTGACAGAAGCTTTTTGAGATAACCTGGTACAGTGAAAAGGATAGTAGGGGCGGTTTCGAAGAAGGTTTGATTAAGATCATCAATATTTTCACCAAAGTGAGGAACAACCGGAGCAAGGAGAGGCAATATCAAGGCAACAAATTTACCGAGGGGATTACATAGGGGAAGGAAAATCACCGCCTGATGGTCCATCTTTGCTAAAATGGGATAGTGATCAATCAATGCAAAGGCTGCGGCTAATTGCCTCGAATGGCTGATGAGGGCACCCTTGGGGTTGCCTGTGGTTCCTGAGGTATAGGCGATAAATAATCCATCTGAAGGTTCGATCTTGCTCACCATTTCTTCAAAGGCATCTGGGTTTGCCTCAAATGTTTCCTTCCCAATCTCTATCAGCTGTTGGTAACGGACCAACGCGGGATGGTCATATGTGAACAACCCTCTGATATCAATAATAACGATTTTTCTTAAATGAGGAAATTGACCGAAATAGGGTAAGATCCGGTCTAAATATTCTTGATTCTCCACAACAAAAATGGAAGGACGGCCATCGTTCAATAGGTAATGTAACTCGTTTTCGGAGGAGTTAGGATAGATACCAAATGAGATTCCTCCTAAGGATTGAGCTGCAAGTTCACAAATGATGTACTCCTCGCAGGGGTCCCCCATCAGACCGATACAGTCGCCACGTTTGAGTCCTAATTTGTTGAGACCCATTGCACAGCTGGCTACCATCCGATAAAAATCTAACCATGTACGCTCCTTATAAATGCCAAGTTTTTTCGTTCTATAGGCCACTTCGTTGGGAGTGGTTTTTACCCGCTCAAGAAAAAGTCCAGGAATGGTCTTGTTTTTTAATTCTTGGTACTTTTTGGGAGAATCCATTTTTAACGGGTGCTATAGATAAGAAACTATCTATTGAAGGGTTTACCCCGTTAGAAATCACGCCTCGCTTCAATTTCTAACGGAGATTACGGTTAGATACTTGTATAAAAAATTAAGAATGTCAATGAGCATCGATATTCAGGAATTAAACCTTGCATCATTCATCTGCAATTCGATAGAGTTCTTGTATCCTTTCAAGAAAATCGCCTGAATAGAGACCACTGCTTGAGCAGATGATAAAGCCACCGCCTGAGGAAAGGGACTGTATAAGCCTTTTATATTCCTCCAAACCGGATACAGAAATTTCCCTTGCCTCTAAAATCTCTGCATCGATTCCTGCCATCAAAGTAAGACTCGATCCGAATTTTTCTTTTATAGATATGAGATCATTGGAACGATGCTGAATGGCCGCCAAGCCATCAAATCCATATGAAACCAATTGAGGAATTAATAGCGTGATGTTGCCGCAGGAATGAAACAGGGCGTAAGAATGCCTGCTATGAATTTCGGAGACAGCCTGAATATAAAATGAGGAAAAGAGATCCTGAATATCATGCGGGTCAACAAATGGAGAGCGCTCTCCGGCCAAATCATCTGCTATAACGAGAGCATCAACTGACAGTTCAAGGCACTGCTTTATCAGAATATCAACTTCTTCCCGCTCTTTCTCATGCTCCCTTGCAAACTCATGCCTTTCCCGTTTCCATTCGGTTAGGATTTTCATCAATCCCTTTTTTCCTGCAAGCCTCTGGAACGGGCCATCAATTAACGCTGTTAAAAAAAGGTCTCTTATCCTTGATGCTTCTTGAAGGTCTTTTAAACTGAAGTACCTGTACCCAGAAGCCCTGTTCATTGATATGCCATTTGATAGAGGAAGACAAAGGATATCCTGACCCAAACGTTTTATAAGCTCGAGACGGCCTTTTAGGTTATCTTGAAGGTTCGCCTTTCTAAGCAGATCTACCCCTAACCAGATCTCCCCCCTCGGAATACGGCCCACAGACTGGTGCTCAAAGGCCTTCTTGACGATATTGATCGAATTATCCATAGCCTGTGAGGATTAAATAGATCGGTTCTTAGATGATCGTACTTCTCTTCTCATTTGTAGAAAACTGAAGGAAGCCAGAGAGCCAGCTGCGGAAGGAAAAACAGCAGACCCCAGACGAGAATGAGGGAGATCAAAAACGGTGCGGCACCCTTGTAAATAATGCCTATGGGAACCTTGGTTATATTTTTCACCACGAATACGCAGATGGCCACGGGAGGAATGACAACGCCGATCATTTCGACAACAGCGATCACGATTCCGAACCACAAGGGAGGAAAGCCGAGTTTGAGGGCTACGGGATAAAAGATAGGGGTGGCAAGAATCATGAAAGTCAGGTCATCGATGAAGGACCCTCCAATTTCATAAATAATACAGATTAGAATCATAATTAAGTAGCGGTTGATGGGAAGCGTCACGGCCCAGTTTGCCGTTATTTGCGGAATGTTGGTCACAGCGACAAAATGGCCGAGTACTGTGGAACCTGCAACAAGCATGAGAATCATGATGGCAGTGCGAAGTCCCTCTTTCACTGACTTGACGTATATCTTAAAGGTCATATCACGCTTTACGACCGCCAGAAGGAGAACTGCAAAGGTGCCGACTGCCCCTGCCTCCGTGGGGGTAAAATAACCTCGCATGATCCCGCCGACAACCAGGATAAAGACAATGATGATCCAGAACACCTCTGGGAGGGAACGTATTCTCGCTCCCCACGTGGATGCTTCAGACTTAGGCGCAATGTTTGGATTGATCTTCGCCCATCCATAAATGACAACCATGAAGAAGAATGCTATGATGAGCCCGGGGACCACTCCAGCAAGGAAAAGCTGTCCTATTGACTGCTCTGTGAGAATACCTAAGAGAATGAGAACAACGCTCGGCGGTATGATACAACCGAGACTTCCAACGGTTGCGACAATTCCAGTAGAAAGCTTCTTGTCGTAGCCGTATCGGTCCATCTGCGGGATGGCGACACTGGCAAAGGTTGCTGCTGTGGCTGCTGATGAGCCGCAAATGGTTTTGAAACCTGTTGCACCCATAACGGTGGCCATGGCGAGACCGCCGGGGACATGACCGATGAATTTATTTGCAGCGTCATAGAGTCTGACTGCTATGCCGGCATTGAAGCCGATTTGGCCCATGAGCACGAAGAGCGGGAAGATCGTATACCCGTAATTTGTTATGACATCGTAAAAATCTCTTGCGAGGAGGTTAATAGCCGAGCTAAAACCATTAAGGTACGCAAAACCCAGAAAGCCGACCAACCCCATGGCAAAGCCCAGCTCGATACCCGTTGAAAAAAGAAAGAGCAGTACTGCAAGGCCTATAATCCCTACGATAATCTCACTCATATTGACCCCTCCAGACCCTTACGATGTCGAAGATTAATACACAGCACTCAAGGAGACAACAGACTGCGACGCCATAGGCGACGGGGTAGAAAGGTATCTTTATTGTGGCTGTAACTTCCCCTGATGCATGGAACCTCGCCCCGACGTTAAAAAGATTATACCCTAAGGGCAGAAAAAAAATGATGCAAAGAAGACGCGTAATCGTGTTCATTACGTTCTTACCCCTCTTAGAAAGTTTATCCAAAAGGATGTCCATGTACACATGTCCCCTGTCTAATGAAACCTGTGGGATACCGAAACCGATCACGAGTGCCAGTGAAAGGGCCACGACTTCGAAAGTCCCAATGATGGGATGGCCGCCTGCTCTTAGAAGCACATCGGCAACGGTCAAGAGCATCATAAAGGTGACTGCTATGCCGGCAATGATGTTCAGAAGCTTACTGATGGATCGCAAAATATCAAATGGACCAGCCATCATTCCTCCTTATTCAGGGTGGGCAGTTGCCACATACTCAAGTAGGGAACGGTTTTAAACCGTTCCCTACAAGAAATCTTAGTCCTTCCCCGAACTTTTTAAAGGGCCTGCAAGATTAGAAGGCAGATAGTATGCCTCTTGTTTTTTGCTCTTTGTGCCAGTACTCGATTCGCTCTTTGATGTAGGTCACCCAGCCATCAATGTCAGACTCTTTATATCCTTTGGCAACCATATTCTTTTTGTAATCTGCTATCACAGGTTGGACAGCCTTTATCCATCTGGCGGCTTCCGAATCTGAAAGCGATATCATCTGTCCGCCCTTGCTCGTAAATAAGTCCCTCCCCTCTATATCCATGGAATCCCACAGCGCCCCTTGCTTCTCCCTAGTTTCGGAGGCTACCTCCATGAATATCTTCTGAACGTCAGGGGGCAGGCCATCCCATTTCCTCTTGCTCATGACCCAATAGAAGGTATATCCAGTTCCGAGCTGCCAATCGGCCGTAACGTACTTTGTCACCTCTGCGAACTTCCAGTATTTGAGTGTAGATAGATCTACCGTAACTCCATCAATGACAGCTCTTCTCAAAGCATCATAAACATCCGGCATTTCAAGAGGAATCGGAACGGCACCCAACGCTTTGATGACTTCACTCATTACACCCACAGCCCTGACCTTAAGGCCCTTTATATCCTCCAGGGTCCTGACGGGTTTGTTGATAGTCTGAAGGATCAACGGTCCTGAAGTACTCAGGTAAAGAACCTGAACATCATCCCACTCTTTCGGTTTGTACTTGTTGAAGAAATCGGTGGCCACCTTCGTGTCTACCCAACCGCTCGGGAACCCAAGAGGTAGATCGAATACCTCCGTCACAGGGAAGCGTCCCCGCGTATAGTCAATGTGAGAAAGGCCCATGTCTGCGATACCCGTGAAAATGCCGTCATACATCTTGACCGGTGAGAGAAGTGTGCCACCAGGATAATATGTTATTTCTACCTGCCCGTTTGTACGCTTCTTTATCTCGTCACAAAACCATGCGGAGAGGTGCGACATTGGGTGAGTGACCGGAAGGTAATTGGCTCCCTTTAGCTTGATGACTTCTGCCCCGCGCACAAGGGAGCTTGCCGCAAAAAAGAAAACAACCACAACCAGTAACAATGTCATGCTCTTTCTCATATCGGGCCTCCTTTTAAGTTAGATTTTTATAGCATAAACAAGTTAAATTATCTATACAAGAATCCCTTAAGTCATGTCAATTCTTTTTTTTATTTCCTAACTCCTCACATAATTGTCTGATAAATTCGGCTCCATCTCGTTCATATGCAGGAAGAACCCATGGCATATCTTCCAATGTCTTGAGCATGGAAGGCAGCAAATCAAAAGGGATAGATACAAGCTGTTGACCTTCCGGAAATAGCTTCCTTCGCTTCATACCATGGCCAAGACCAGTGATAGTATAATTCAGTTCCCCGGTTAAATATGGGTAAATAAAGATCCATGCGCACCCTATTGCAGGGGAAAACTTGCTTAACCACATTTTCCCCGTTCGGTAGCTCATCGCCCTCAGCAAAATTTCTGTCTGGCTGGTCTTGGCTAAGATGACCAAGACATCAGGATCGAAAGGGACCTTATTTAACTGGGAAAATGCAATATAGTTAACTCTGCTCCTGTCTATCCTTGGTATATAGTGGTATAGTCTGCTTGCGGAACGCGGCTCTTCAAAGATTTTTAACGCGGCTCCAAATTCTCCACTTGCATAAGGATCTGACATATCTGCCTGGCCTAATACATACAGTCCTGCCTCACAGGTATGGTTTTCTTTACCAGCATAAAAGGCATAGCCCTCCTGTGCCCTCTTAAGCATTTCACATAAGGCCATGTTTCCTTTTAACCCCTCGACCATGTCTGGTCGTTTGGCTAAGAATTTGACGCCTACGGGTTGTAGGTCGAATTCAAATCTTTCTAAAATAACTAAATCTTTTTTTGTGAGGATCATTTTATTTTAGCTCAGGCTATTTGAGAAGCTTTCCTCTTGCTCCTTAGTTTCACTGAGAGTTTCCGGGAGCTCTACGGCAGAAAGCCCCCGGAATAATAATTATTTTTGCTTACCTCGTATAGATATGGCGACATGGGTAGGTGCCCACTTTTACCACCTTACCCTTCTGCATCTGATCCACACGCACCGCATCAACACCTTCGATTTTACCCACTGCATAGGTAATGGGTGTACTGCTTATACCACCGGTGTCAAGATTTTTAATCTCGTAGAAACCATTGTTCAATACGTCTGCTGGCTTCAGCTTATCAAAAGGCACCTTTTGCATGGCAAGCCTCAATGCTTCAGTCTGAATCATGGCCTCAAGCATGCCTCCCATATACTGAATGTGGCTGACCCATTTGGCAGGATGATACTTTTTCTGTATTTCGACTTGGAACTTTACCCCAGGGGCAGGATCATCCCAGTTAGGAAAGCTACCAGCACAGACATAACCGTCACCCAGTTCACCCATGGCAGGAGCAAACACAGCAATATGACCTGGTGTGGCACTTGCCAAGACCATCTTGTATGGTTGAAAAGGTCCCATCCCCAGCCTGACCATCTCCTTTACCGTCGGCTGTGCATTGGGATTAATCAGCACTCCAAGGGCAAGGTCAACCTTGTTTTCCTTTAGCCACATAAGCTGTGTAGTTGGTGGAGACGTAGGCACGAGAGGCACGTATTGTGCGCCAACAAATTCATATCCCACCTTTTCGAGATATGCTTTCATCTCCGGTATCTCAATTGATTTACCCATCGCATTATCTGAAGTAAGGTAGGCAACCCTCGGTTTCCTGTTTTCCTTCCATTTCTCTTTGAGCCAATCAGCGGCGGCTGCTATTGAATCGGTATAAATTGGGTAATAAGTGAATATGGTTCCTGGTGGCGTTAGAAGATAGGGCCCAGTAGCCATACTGGTAGCACCCATTTGATCCTCTTTTAACCTGTCTTTAAGTGCCAGCGCGATTGGCGACCCTGAGCACCTGTAGACCAATATTCCCTTAGCCTTAAGTTCTTCATAGATGGTTAGCGCCTTAGCTGGCTTAAGCTCATCATCTCGCCATAGCACCTCCAGAGTAATATCGGCGGGGAATTTCTCTTTTCGCCAAGGAGCCAAATTCTTTGTCTCATTAACATATTTAGCATAGTCCTCAAAAGCAGCCAGAACCGCTGCAGAATCCTCAGCGTAGGGGCCGGTGAGCGACTGGGTGCCAGAGATATAGAGTACTTTTGCTGCTTCTGCACTTTTAAGAAATAGTGATGTCGCAATAAGCATAATCATTACGATAACTATTAATGCCAACCTCATCTTAGTCATTTTTCTCCTCCTTTCTGTTGCATGATTTGGTTTGTACCATAAATTTGCATCCCTTGAGTTTAATCACCCCCCTTCACTCCGTCAGAAAGCCCAGCCCTCCGCGGCATGGATAGCATGGGTTAACTCTTATTATTCATATGAGAAGGGCCATATCTGGAAATAGGCCTTGATCATCCCCCACCGGTGAGCGAGCCCTCTGGGCTCAAAAATAAGAAAGAGGATAATGACTAACCCCCGAGTGATGAGAGCCAAAGATGCAGCTGCCTGGGCAGCAACAGCCCCAGATAAAATCGGACCAACAATAGTGACCAGTTCATCTAGTAGCTTGAGAGATATGGCACCAAGGATGGCCCCTGTGGTGCTGCCCATACCACCCACAATTAACATGCCGAGATACCAAACCGAATCCATGAAGGGAAACTGATCTACAGAGGCGAAGGCATAGTAGTGAACTAAGAGGGCTCCGGCCAAACCTGCATAAACACAACCGATAAAGAATGCCTGGAGCTTATAACTCCATAGATTAATCCCCATGACCTCAGCTGCCAGATCGTTATCTCTGATTGCGACGAAGGCCCTGCCTGCCCTCGTCCTGACTATGTTTATGGCTAAGAAAGTGGACAGGCAGGCAAAAGCCATAACCAGGTAGAAGTAGCTAAGTTTGGACTTAAATACTATACTTCCTATCTTAGGTTTGGGCACGGGTAGACCATCGGGACCACCGGTGACATGGTATAATTGAAGTATAAGCCAGATGATAATAAAATGGGCGGCAACGGTCGCCATAATGAGGTAGAAGCCTTTAATCTTGAGTGATGGTAAGCCAAAGATCAAACCGGCTATTCCTGCGGCCAAGGCAGCACAGGGCAGAGCGATCCAGAAGGGCCAGCCCAATTTGGCGGTTAAGATGGCTGAGATATAGGCACCGACTGCCATAAAACCAACATGACCTATGGAGATTTGACCACAGTACCCGGTTAGAATATTGAGTCCGTGAACGCTGATAATGGCAATACCGATCATGGTCATGATCGTTAGCATCCTATCGCTGAAAAATAGCGGGCAGATGAAAAGAAGGAGGAGAAAGGCAAAGAGAATTCCCCAATTCAGCCTTGTGCGGAAGATAGCCATATCCTGGCCGTAGTTTTCTTGAAAGGTTCCATGACGGAAGCCCATCTATTAAATCCTTTCTATCCTCACCAGACCGAATAGACCATGGGGCTTGAAGATAAGTACGATGATCATCACTATAAACGGAAAGACTTGGGCCAGCCCACCCCGAGGCAGGAGTGGGTCGAGGTAGCCGGCAGCTACATTCTCCAGCACGCCCAGTATGATTCCGGCTACAATGGCCCCGCCCACTGAGTTCACCCCTCCTAATAGCACAACTGCGAATGCTTTCAAGCCAATCTCAGCCAATGGTATCATCACGCCAGACACGCCGCCCAAAAGAATACCGCCGATCACACCGACTACACAGGCAATGACCCAAGAGACGGCATA
>Ga0187771_10001758_pt1 | contig 14754 bp, 17 predicted proteins | sample 0116_SJ02_MP15_1_FD_133139 | JGI IMG/M metagenome (GOLD analysis project Ga0187771, IMG submission 133139) | Tropical peat soil microbial communities from peatlands in Department of Meta, Colombia - 0116_SJ02_MP15_10_MG | ecosystem: Environmental > Terrestrial > Soil > Wetlands > Peat | place...
CGAAGCCAGGCATTCTTCTAGTAGGATAGGGTGTCCTGATCGGACTGCAAACAGCTGCTTCCGCAACTTTGCTCTTGCCAAACATAAGCTCGCCGAAGCGGCGGACTTATGGTACCAGTCTCAACTAAGCAGAAATGATATCTTTTCCATATTCAGACTGGAGGTAAACCCTGTCGCCTGCGACAAGGTTTGCGTAGATACAAATGGATGTAGCATAAGATGACCAAACCAAAAAGGTAGCGTAAGTTGGCCAAAGCGGCCAACTTATGGGTAAAGTAACAGAGGAAAAATGGCGGTGCAGGGATTCGAACCCCGGACACTGCGGATATGAGCCGCATGCTCTAACCACCTGAGCTACACCGCCGCGAAAGCAATAGACTAAAATTATATCAAAGTATTCTTTTTCAGCGCAATATCACAAGGCAGATATATGCATTTTAATGAGAGTGGGAAGGCGAAAGCGGGGCATGGTTTCAACCGGGAAGAAAAAATTTTTCTTGACAAACCATGCTGTTTTGCTGTATCGTTTTAGTTCAAATGGGAGTGATTCGCTCCCAAGGTTTCATTGAAGGAGGGTAGGGAATTGTATGCTTTAGGCACCCATCTTTTAGTGGAATTGAGGGATTGCAACCCTGCAATCCTGAAGAACCTCGAAGAAGTCAGAGATGCTTTGGTTTCCGCAGCAAAGGAAGCAAAGGCCACAGTCATAGATATTTCCTTCCATGAATTTAATCCCTTTGGAATCAGCGGCATGGTAGTGATTGCAGAGTCCCATCTGTCCATTCACACCTGGCCTGAATACAATTACGCCGCTGTTGACATCTTTACCTGTGGTGATGTGATCAAGCCCGAAGTGGCTGCTGCATCCATCATAGAACGGTTCGAGTGCAAGAACCCTTCCATGGTGGAGATGAAGAGAGGGATTCTCTCGCACGAGAATTTGAGGCTACCGCACAAAGTCTCTCAGGAGGAACTGCAGGCCGTTTCCTGAAGGGGCCTGTTAATCTTTCCTGTCTGAAAGTGCGGCAATACCAGGGAGTTCTTTTCCCTCCAGCAACTGGAGGGATGCGCCGCCCCCTGTGGATATAAAGGATATCGAATCCGAGACGCCGGCCTTGTGAACTGCGAGGTCGGTATCTCCCCCACCCACGATGGTAAGGGCGTAGGCGTCTGCCACGGAGTGCGCAATCGCAAACGTTCCCCGGGAGAAGGCATCGAGTTCAAATACCCCCATCGGCCCGTTCCATATAACCGTCTTGGCATCTTGGATCGCTTCTGAAAAAAGTTTCACCGAGGCGGGACCAATATCAAGCGCGAGCCAGCCTTTCGGTATCTCCTGGGTGGTGACGAGCTTTGTTTCGACCCCCGGTTCCATGCTCTGGGCGATTACACAATCCACCGGCAGGTAGAATTTCACGCTGTTCTTCACCAATTTCTCCCGTATGGCATTGGCGAAATCGAGCATTTCAGTTTCAACAAGAGAGTTGCCTATCTCGTGACCCATAGCCTTCAGGAAGGTGAACGCCATGCCCCCCCCCACAATGACCTTGTCCACTTTGTCAATGAGGTTCTCAAGGACGCCTATCTTGCCGGAGACCTTTGCGCCTCCGAGGATTGCGACAAAGGGCCTAACTGGATTAGTCACCGCACCCTTGAGGTACTCAATCTCCCTTTTCAGCAGAAAGCCCGCAGCCGCAGGTACGAGCTTTGCCAAACCCACAATAGACGCGTGGGCCCTGTGAGCAGCTCCGAAGGCATCGTTCACATAGACGTCTGCAAGACGTGCCAGGGACTTTGCGAATTCTTCTTCATTTTTTTCTTCGCCGGGGTGGAACCGCAAGTTCTCGAGAAGAAGGACGTCGCCGTTCTTCATTTTGGAGACAAAGTTTTCGACCTGCGGTCCGATGCAATCGTCAGCAAAGATAACATCCTTATCGAGGAGCCTCTGAAGCCTCTTTGCAACTGGGGCGAGACTTGCCCTGGGGCTTACCTTACCCTTCGGTCTTCCTAGATGAGAGGCGAGAATAACCTTTGCGCCTTCGTCAATGGCGTAATTAATCGTGGCGAGAGAGGAACGGATCCTCCGGTCATCGGTGACCTTGAGATTTTCGTCCAGGGGCACATTGAAGTCGACGCGTATAAAGACGCGCTTTCCCTTCAATGGAATGTTTTCAATGGTGAGCTTGTTCAGTATATCGGTTGTGGGATCAGGGTTCCCGTTCTTTCTGGTCATCTTTTGTCCCCTTACTTGATAATATATAGTATAAGGTCCCGAATGCGGCTGCTGTATCCCCACTCGTTGTCGTACCAGGCGATTACCTTCGCCATGCGCTTCTCCATGACCTTTGTAAGCGTGGCGTCGAAGATGGAGGAATGGCTGTTCCCGTTGAAATCCACTGAGACGAGCGGTACATCGATGTACTGAAGAATTCCCTTCATCGGGCCAAGAGACCATTTTTTCATCGCTGCATTGATGTCCTCGGCACTTACGTCCTTCTGGAGTTCGGCTGTTAAGTCAACGACCGAGACGTTCGGTGTCGTTACCCGCATCGAAAAGCCGTCGAGCTTGCCCTTGAGTTCCGGTAGTACGAGACCGATTGCCTTTGCAGCACCTGTCGTAGAGGGGATCATTGAGATGGCAGCAGCCCGCGCCCTCCGCAGGTCCTTATGGGGAAGGTCGAGGATCCTCTGGTCGTTCGTATAGGAATGGACCGTCGTCATGAGGCCCCGGAGAATGCCGAACTCCTTGTGGAGGACTTTCGCAACAGGCGCGAGGCAGTTTGTGGTGCATGAGGCGTTGGAGATGATCATGTGCTTTGCGGGATCGAGCATCTCTTCGTTCACCCCAAGGCAGACCGTGATATCCGGTTCCTTTGCCGGTGCTGAGATGATGACGCGCTGTGCCCCTGCACGGAGGTGCTTTGCAGCATTCTCCCGGTCGGTGAATAGGCCGGTTGATTCGACCGCGATATCAACGCCAAGCGATTTCCAAGGCAGGTTTTCCGGAGACCTCTCGGAACTCACCTTGATCTCCCTGCCGTCAACGATGAGGGCGTTATCCTTTGCTGAGACCTCGGCATCAAAGGTGCCATGCACTGAGTCGTACTTGAGCAGGTGTGCCAGCGTTGGAGCGTCGGTGAGGTCATTGATCGCGACGATCTCGAAGTCCTTGACTCCCTTACTCGCCCTGAAAAAGTTCCTGCCTATCCTGCCAAAACCATTGACCCCTACTTTCGCTGACATAACATCCTCCTCATTACGAATTTCTCAGACTGTTTATCACAAAACCAGTCATCACTTTAGGATAAAAATAGGTGGACTTCGGCGGCATCCTCATGGACGAAAGGGCTACCTGTTCCACATCCTCGACCCTCGTGGGGTTAAGGAAGAAGACTGCGTCATATTCACGTTCCGTAACCATACCCCTGGCGACTAAGGGATCCATCTCATATTTTATCCCCGTGGCTGCCAGCAGGCCTTTCAGGATCAGCTCATGAAGGATCGTAACGTCAAGACCTCTCAGCACGGTGGGTGTCCCCTCCAATCCACCGCCACGGTATCTCAGGAGGTACTGCTTGGTGTCTCCTCTCTGGAATAATCCGAAGGTCTGGGCCTTTCCTTTCATAAACTCAATTATATCATCATTCAGGGACATTGTCGTGATCTCGAAATAGGCGGACAGTCTCTCAAGGACGTTGTCCCTGGAGTGCTTTATTATTCTGTGGGCAGGAAGTATCGTAATGTTCCCGTCCTCAATATTGGCTAGGAACATAAGGACATGATTGTAAGACTCGTTTCCATTTGCTGGGCCGGACTTTTCCCTCATGATCTTCTGATATTCGAGCGCCGTCTCATACCGGTGATGGCCGTCCGCGATGTAAATGGACCTGTCGCGGAGATCACGGGTGATGGCCGCGATCTCTGCCCTTCCGTCTATCACCCAGATCCGGTGGACTGCGCCGTCCATGTCTTCCGCCTCCATGTATGGTCCTGTGGAGATGACCCGCCTGACTGTCTCCGAAGCTCCCTTGTTCGGACTGCGATAAAGGGAAAAGATGGGGCTGGTATTCGCCTCGCATACGCTCATGAGACTGAGCCTATCAACCTTCGGTTTTGAGTGGGTCTCCTCGTGGGGATATACTCCTTTCCCCAGTTCTTCGAGTCTCACGAGGCCGAAGAAGCCGCGGAGTCTTTTTCTTTCCCCGCCGGCAAAGTAATCCATCTCGTAGGCGTAAAAACAGGGTTTTGGAGATCTTTGTAGGACCCCTTCTTCAATCCAGACCTTCATGGCACTGGCCGCTCTTTCGTATTTGTTTTCTGCCCCGCCATCACCCGGCAGTTCCCTGCCTGAATCTATCCTGACGATATTGTAAGGACTCTTCAAATACAAGATGTCCCTCATCTCCGGCGTTATGATGTCATAAGGGGGGGCGACCACGTCTTCGCCCTTCACCTTTGACGTGTTGTAGAGGATTCCACTGAATGGGATTACTTCAGCCATTTCTTTCCTTCCGCGCAACAGGGGACGCTTTCCCCTTGTGAAATTCCTTTCAAAGAGATTTGCGGGAGAAGCCCCTTGCCTGTAAAGAAAAAAGACAGAGTATGTTAGCACGTCTCAAAGTTGAATTTCAAATTTCACTGAATCTGCCCTGACATCCTAAGGCAGACCCCTGTTTCCTGTGTGTTATTATGATATTCATGCTGAAATTCGAACTCCTGAAGGATAATGGCGGTGCACGGACGGGCATTCTTCACCTTGCGCGTGGCAACGTCCATACTCCAGCCTTTATGCCTGTAGGGACGAATGCGACGGTTAAGGCGATGTCCCCTGACGAGATGAAGGAGATAGGCGCCGAGATTATCCTCGGTAACACTTACCATCTTTATCTAAGGCCGGGTCATGAGATCATACGTTCCCTTGGAGGACTCCACCGCTTCATGAACTGGAGCCTGCCGATACTCACTGACAGCGGGGGATTCCAGGTATACAGCCTTTCCGCTCTGAGAGAGATAGAAGAAAACGGCGTACACTTCAGGTCTCATGTGGACGGATCGATGCTTTTTATCGGGCCAGCCGAAGCGATGGAGATCCAGCAGGCCCTTGGCTCCGATATTGCCATGGTCTTTGACGATTGCACGCCATATCCCTCCACATATGAATATGCGTTGGACTCTCTTAAGCGTACCCTCAAATGGGCCGGGATGTGCCAGAAGTTTGAGAATGAAGGGCAAGCTCTGTTCGGCATTGTTCAGGGATCAACGTATAAAGACCTGAGGGTCATGAGCATAGAGGGACTCCTCGAAACAGGTTTTGACGGGTATGCGGTCGGAGGACTGAGCGTTGGTGAACCCAAAGAGATGATGCATGAGATGATACGCTTCACAGGGCCTCTTCTGCCTGTGAATAGGCCGAGGTATCTCATGGGGATAGGAGATTTAACTGACGTCCTAGTTGCAGTCTATTCCGGTTTCGACATGTTCGACTGTGTTATGCCGACCCGGAATGCGCGGAATGGTACGCTTTTCACCAGCGAAGGAAGGATTAGCATTAAGAGGACTGAATATAAGGCGGATGAAAGGCCGCTTGACCCAAACTGCAACTGCTCCACCTGCAGGAAATACTCCAGGGCATATCTCAGGCATCTTTTCCTCACAAGGGAAATACTCTCGATGAGGCTCAACACCATGCACAATCTCTATTTCTACATGGAGTTCTTTAGACAGATGAGAGGCGCCATAACTGCCGGTAGGTTCGCTGATTTCAGTAAGAAGTGGGAGGCAGTGATTAGGCCCGATCCCGAGACGGAATAAGGGCTTATAATCAGCCAACCACTCTGTCCCGCGGTGCTCATGAGTGGTGATGCAAGACACTGCACCATGGTCGAAGAAATCCTGTTTCGCAGACTTGAACATGTTATGAATTTCTATAGCGAATAGTCAGGCCCGATTTTCCATGCGGCAGTATGTTGAGGTCAGGAACGAAATTGCTTGCTCAATGAATCGCTGTGAAGCCTGCTCATCAGGATGCTTTCTACAGGTTTCTGAGCCGACTGAGGCACTTCATCTTCTTGATCCTTGCCTTTTCTGAATGTAAGAGTTAGAAGATGGGGAAGCAGTCCATCTCCGAGATATTTCTCAGCACTATATCCGCTCCTGCGGCAAAAAGAGAATCATAGGAATAGGGACCTGTTGCCACGGCAACAGCATATGCGCCATAGATCTTGGCGCATTCCACATCCCTCGGCGTGTCGCCGATCACTATACAGTCCCCGTACTCTATTCCTCTTCCGTGGAAGCTTCTGAAGCGCTCTACCGCGATAGGGAGGAGCTTATTCCTGTCCTCATCGTCGTCACCAAAGGCACCGAAAGGGAAATAGCCAGTGAGGTTAAAGGCCCCGAGCTTTATCTGGGCCCCTGCTTTTATGTTGCCGGTAAGGAGACCGAGCGAGACGTCCTTCCTGCCGCTCATCATCTGCAGGGTTTCTCTGATACCGGGCTTAAGGTGTTTTTGAGTGTTTTCGATCTCTCTTTTTAGATGCTCTACATAACCGCCGATTAACAGTCCGACATTCCCATTCTCCGACTCGATTCCGTGAGTTCTGAGGCCTTCCTTCATGATCTGGATGTCGGTTTTCCCAGCCATCGAAATACCTCTAAAAGCGTTGTGGACAGAGAAAAGGTTTTCGAAGGCAAGGTCCATTGACCTTGTTCCGGCCCCTCCGGAATCCATCAGCGTACCGTCTATATCGAAAAGGATGAGTTTCATGTGAGCTAACATGAGCTCTTGCACTTGCAGGCAAGAGAAGGCTTTCTTGATGCCTTTCGTATCTTCATGACATCCTCCTTTCATCGAGACGCGGATTGCCTGTCCGACGTCCTATAGAATTATATCACGACAATAGCAGGCTGCAACGATAGCGGTCCTTGCCCTGCGGGTCACCCAGGAGCTCGGCCCTGAACCTGCATCCGCCTCTGCAGCTCTCGATATGTTCGCAGTCGCACTTCAAGTTTTCGAGTCTGACGGGCTTCATTCTCATGCGGCACTCCCTGAGACCCTCTTCTATCCTGCCGAGCGGGCTGTTGCTGTAAAAGGCGCATTTCGCGGCCAATCCGTGGGGGGTGACGCACAGCAAATGAAGGCCACAGCCGAATCCGGAAGCACTGCCGTGGACGCCGCCAGCGGTACCGTAGGCGAGAAATCTTCCACCTTGTTCCGGACTCATCTGGAATGCGGTGTTATCTTTCAGGTTCCCTGTGATGCATGGAATGTCAATCGTCCAGTCTTTCACCCCAAGTTCCTGAAATAACTTCTCCATGCCGTTGAAGTCCTGTAAGTTGCCAGGATGGACCATTGTCGAAACCGAGACCTCGAACCCCCAATCCCGGGCGCGTCCCAGGGATTCAATAGCAATCCCGAAAGTCCCTCTACCTCTTAACGATTCATGAGCCTTTTCGAGACCGTCGACACTGACTTGGATCTCGTCCACATGAAGGTTGCAAAGAATCACTTCATCCAGCATCATCCCGTTGGTACAAAGGATCTTCCGCACCTGAAAGTCCGGCAATAGTTCATTGATCTCACCGAACCTGCTGTGGAGAAGAGGTTCCCCGCCGGTGATGAGAACCCGCAGCCCCTGCATCTCCTCGAATTCAGTGAGCACTCTTCTGATGCGGGCCGGCGAGAGCTCCGATCTCCCTCTGCTGCCGATATAGCAGTGCTTGCAATTGAGGTTGCATTTCTCGGTTATCTGGAGTTCGAGATATCTGAGAGAAGGGAAGAAGGATTGTATAAGAGGGGGCCGCCTCGTCGAAACGGGCTCTGCGGTCAATATTCCCTCGGCCAGACAGTAGTCAACGAATTCATTCCTTCCGGATTCACATCCCAAGGGCGAAGAGCATCTCCTCAGAAATTCGAAGCCCTCGTCGTCGAGCTCATAGAGTTCGTCTCCCCGGATGTGGTATACGGAAGGAGCCTCGAGCCATTTTAGCACTGACCCTTCGGAGAGAAAGTACATCATGTTCTATTATAAACCATCCGTTCGCAGGTATAATGAAGTATGAAAGCCAAGGAACTGCGGGGAAAAGAGATCTGCCGAAATTTCTGTATCTATTACAAACCCGGGAAAAACGAAGACATCGCCTGCCTAGGATCTCGCGTAGTAGAGGCTTTGACAGCGAGGCGGGGAGATTTGGCTCTCGCGGGGAGCGCCGGAAAGGCAACTGCCGTTAAGGGTGTACTTGTAGAGGCTTTGTGCAAACGATGTCCTTTTCATTCCGAGGATTGCGACTATATCCTCAGTCATGGTGATGCCCGGCCCTGCGGTGGCCTCATGACGCTGAGCGGTCTCCTGGGGGAGCATGTAATAACAATTGATGAAGTCAGAAATGTCCTTGACCGGCTCTTTTGACTACCCCAGGTTCATCCAGTTCTTTCCCACGATGGAGTGCAACAAGGCGTGTGATTTCTGCTTCAACAGGGGATATCCGTCCGATGACGGGATCTCGCTTGCTGATTACAGGATGCTTATTGAGACAGTGGCAGGTGCTGGAATTCGAGAGATCGACATCCTTGGAGGGGAGCCGACCCTCCATCCCGCTATTGTCAGTATCGTCGAAATTGCGGTCAGAGCGGGTATGCGGGTTTTCTTGAGCTCCAACGGTTCTGATATCAGGCTGTTAACCCGGCTCCTCGGATCCTATGAGGCCGAAGCCCTTACAGTCGGTATCTCCCTCCACGGCACGGTCTCAGGAGCGCTCCGCACATTTATCATTCGTCACCGTCCGCTCCTGAAGAGCGTCTGCCCGGAGAACGTAGAGATCCCAGAAGTTGCAGAGGAATACATTGCATCGGGGATGGAATACCGCCTATTATACCGGGACGTGGTTTTCCGGAACGATCTCAAGGGTACGGCTCCCTTCTACAAATTCTACGGACGACTCCAGACCTTGAGGGCAGAACACCCGAACGTTAAGGGCGTTTACTGCCAGGGCTTTATATCAGGAGAAAGTGACTCGTTTCAAGGGAGAGTAAGATGTCCGGCCGGAACGACCAAAGTTTCGATACTCCCTGACGGCTCCGTCTATCCGTGTTATTTATTCATTCGTAATAGGGAACTCAGGCTCGGGAATATTCTCACAGAGGACCTGAGGGCAATCCTGAACAGCCCTGTTCTGGATCATTTCAGGGAGTTTCGGAAAAACAACTGTCCTGACACGGGATGTCATCTCCATTCCTCTTGTCGGGGGGGATGTCCGGCCGCTAGTCTTCTGATAAACGGAGACCTCGGTGCGCCTGACCCCCGCTGCGTCTGTATATGAATTATCGAGGCGTCAATTTTGAGCGTATGACTCGGCAGTAAACAGAAGGAGAAATGTCATGAAAAGAAGATCAGCGAAGAAATCTTTTCTAGTATCTAAAGTTTATAGTTTGCTCGAACCCGGACCGGTCGTGATGGTTAGTACAGCGTGGAGGGGAAAGACTAACATCATGACCATGTCGTGGCATACGATGATGGAGTTTGAACCGCCGATCGTGGGTTGTGTGATCAGCAACCGGAACTACACGTTCGACATTTTGAAGGAGACCGGGGAATGCGTGATAAACATCCCGACGCTAGAGTTGGCCGAGAAAACGGTGCGGTGCGGGAACACCTCCGGGCGAAAGGTCGACAAGTTCAAGGCCTTCGGCCTCACGCCGGTGGCTTCATCCCGAGTTGCGGCCCCCCGCATCGACGAGTGCTATGCGAATCTCGAATGCAGGGTTATAGACTTCAGGATGGTCGATAAATACAACTTCTTCATACTCGAGGTGCTTAAGGCATGGATCGACCTGTCAAGGAAGGTCCAGCGGACCATCCACCATCTCGGCAGGGGTTCCTTCATGGTAGCTGGCAGGACGATCAAGCTGTTATCCAGGATGAAATAGAGCTTGCTGTTATAAGAATAGTGAGCATGCTGTTCTTTATTTAAGTAAGAAGGCCTGTGATATACTTATTCTGAAAAAGGAAGGATTTAACAAATGAATAAGTCTCTCCTGATGTTTTTTTCTTTTTTGTTGTGCTCTATTCTTTCAATGACCTCATTCTCATTGGCTGAGCAACCATCTCAGAACAATACAAAGAATTTTACCGGAACTTATATCATGGATCTGGGCAATGAGGCCGGCGGCAAGCTAATGGTCATTCATACGCCTGACAATAAACTGAGATTTGGGCTCGAATGTAACCGCGGCGCTCCGTCTTACAACTCAGGAGAAGCGTCCGGGACCATTTCAGTCAAGGACGCCACTGCAGCATTTAGCACGACAGAATTCGGCGGCGAGTGCAGGATCACCTTTGAGTTTCAAAGGGACAGAGTCGTTATTTCTCAGACCGGTTCGGATGCCGATTGCGGGTTTGGCTTCGGTGTCCATTGTGACGGGAAATATCCGTTGAAGAGCCGAGAGCGACCTGAGCTGTCCGATGGCGAGTAGACATAAAGGGTTTGAAAATTGAAAAGACTGCCTTATTTTCATACAGATAGCATTTCTTGTGTTGCTGGTATGACCGGGATTCTTGATTTTCCCAGAGCGTACTAATGTTTTAGTGCACCCAAAAACCGACACCTCCAATATCTCACCAAGCGCGTTGATTAACAGATACAATATGGCTTTTCAGCCATTCCTCAAGGGCGAGACTCTGAATGTATGGAACGCTTCTGGCATCCTACTTGATGAAGGTGCCGTTCTGATATTCCTCAAATGCGACCTTCAGTTCTTCCTCTGTATTCATAACGATCGGACCGTACCAGGCTATTGGCTCACCAATCGGTTTGCCTGATATGAGCAGGAAACGCACAGGGTCGCCTTGCGTCATAACAGTGACCTGATCGCCAGCTCCGAAAAGCACTGCCATGCCGTTCTGGATGTATGAATCGCGTTCCATGTCGAAATAGTTTTCCCCCGCCACATCGTACGAAAAGGGGTTCTTTTCGTTGCAGAAGATTCCCTTGCCGCCAATTACGTAGGCGAAGACGGTGTGGCCTCGCTGGGTCTTGTGGATGAACTCAGAGCTGGCCGGGAGGGTGATGTCCAGATATTCGGGATCGATGACGATATCCCTGACAGGGCCTTGTCTGCCCTCCACGATTCCGCAGATAACCTTGATCTTCGCGCCGTTATTTGTCACGACCTCCGGCACCTGCGAACTTTTGATGTCACGGTACCGGGGATTCATCATCTTATGCGATTTCGGGAGGTTGGCCCAAAGCTGAAAACCTTCTATTACACCGTCGTCGTCTCCGCGGGGCATTTCCTGATGGATGATGCCGCTTCCGGCAGTCATCCACTGCATGTCACCTGACGAGATGACACCTTTGTTTTCCATGCTGTCGGCGTGCTCGACGTAACCACTAAGCACGTACGTAATCGTCTCGATCCCCCGATGTGGGTGCCACGGGAACCCTTTGATGTATTGATATGGATTAGTGTTGCGAAAATCGTCTAGCAGCAGGAAAGGGTCGAAGAGCGGAATTTCGCTGTTTCCAAAGACCCGCCTGAGATGGACCCCTGCCCCTTCCAGTGTCGGCTTGCTCTTGAATACTTTTCTGATCTTTCGGTTTCCAGACATGGGCATTCCTCCTACTCCCATGATATCATCATAAGGGCTTTGCGCAAGAGATCGTATAATTATAAGCCGAGATCCATGCCTGAAATATCATTTCATCATCGCGCAATCTTTAGAGTTGAGGGAGACATCTTTATAGCACAAGCTTTGGCGGGTTGCAGTGAATACGAATAAGTATGAAAATAAATGGTAGGGACGCATACTGTAGCGGCCAGACGCAATGTTACGAGGAGGAGCTTATGGAGTCCAATCGAAACCTAATCAGGATATTCGAGTATGCATTAAACCAGGAAGAAACAGGAAAGAGTTTCTTTCAAACTTCCCTCCAGCGAATGGGAATTGGAGACGCCGTTAGTGCTTTTACCCGATTGATTCAGGAAGAGGAACATCATATTCTCTTCATCAAAGAGATACTGAACGGCCTGAAGCGGGGAAGACTGGATCAACTGCAAATAGAAATGGAATATGACCTTGAACCGACCAACTATTTTGATGAGCGGGTCAGGTCTGAGTTCCTTGAGAAACGTTTGTATGAATCAATGGTGCCTGATATTACGGTTTTCAGTGTGGCTTGGCTGATTGAGAAGGACTTGAGTGAATTCTATGAGAGGATGGCCACACAGGCCGAAGGGAAGGCCAGGGAAGCACTCCTTATGCTAGCTAGTTGGGAAAAAGGCCACGAGCGGTTTTTTCGAGAATATCGTGATAAATTAACTGAAATCTATTCCAAAATGCCGTGGGCCGGATAGAATTCTATAGGAAAGTCTTTGACATCTTCTACAGTCAAATTCACACGGTTGAGATTTGTCGTTTCCAGTATTACTTCCTCTGAGAGCCGATAGTCAAGGCGTTTCGGCCGGACCGTTGTTTTCCGAAGGAACATTGCTATGGACGATCAGATACGGCAATGCGTGGAGGAAGAGCAGACCCCAATGCAATTTCAGGCTAGCACTGCCCAAAGTCTTTAGTCGATATGTACAAGGGTATGAGCGCCGCTGGAAAAACTGCCTTAGTTTCTGGAAAAGTTGCTCTTGACGATGGGGGGGAGCGCTGGTATAGTCTATTTTTAGAGGATGTCCTATGCAGGCATATGAATTAATGACGAAATCAATCGAGTCGATCAGGCCAGATGCTACCGTGCAGGAGGTCATGAAGCTCCTTGCCCGCAAGATGATCAGATCTGTTCTTGTAGAGCCGAAGGGACCCAAGGACGGATTCGGCGTCATTGCAGTGCGAGATATCGTGAACAAGGTACTCGCGCAGAAACTGGACCCGAAAAAAATTAAAGCTGGTGCAGTGGCGACAAAGCCGGTGATTTGTGTCAAAAAGGATATGGATACGGACCAGATTCTCGGTCTAATGAAAAATTACAATATCGCCCGGGTGTTTGTGACGGACGGGGAGTCGATTGTAGGTGTAGTCGCTTACCTCGATTTCATTCGTGCCGCTGTGACGAAGTGACGCGGCGCCGCGATTTTTTTCTCCCGGCAGCGCGCTGAACACGTTTACTCGCCTTTTCCGAGGGCAGCAACTCACTTTCGTGGGCGGGCATCCAATCGAGGATTATCACTTGGCCTTTGGTATGTCTAAGGTGCTTGGCTGGCGTTTCTTGTGGGGAAGCCTCAGGTTTTCCAGGTTTTCTGATCTCCTTTACAATCTCTTTAACGAAGACCTCCGCTATGCCGCTTATAACAAATCCGCCTATAACGTTCCACATACCCTGAGTACTCCTATGCTGAACTTCCAATCGCCCTTGTTATCACCATTATAGCAGACGGGAAGCTACATTGTTTGCGATTATAATAACCATGACTCAGTGCGCGAACGTCACAGGATGATCTTCCCGAGTGCAATATCACGTCTACCTGAGGACGCAGACCTGAGTAATCCTGCCAAGGATGGTGAATTCCGTTTGTAACAGAAGCATGTTCATAATTTCTTCATTAGCGAGTAGTAGCATAAAAAATGAGATTGGGTTTTACATTAATAGTTTTGCCAGGATTGGCAGCATTTGCTACCACTTTAAGTATATTGGGAGGAGGCAAGAGTATGTCTATACGGCACGATGACATCGAGGCAAGAAGCGATACGCTGCGATCAGATGCTTTTCTTTCGGACACTTTTGAAACAGCCACCTTTGCGCTCGGATGATTTTGGGGGCCTGATTCCCAGTTTGGGAGTCTGCCAGGGGTTATCCGGACCCGGGTGGGATACGCCGGAGGTACTTTAAAGAGTCCGACTTATCATAATCTTGGAGATCACTCCGAAGCGGTTCAAATTGATTTTGATCCCAGTCTTATTTCGTACAGGGAATTGCTAAACATGTTCTGGAAGGGCCATGATCCGACAAGCAACTCAAGGTTCTTGCAGTACAGGGCCGTTATATTTTATCACAACGATGAACAGATGAAGCTGGCAATAGAAACAAGGGATCTCCTTGCTTCTGAAACGAAAGGAAGAATTGCCACTGCGATAGAACCATATTCGGGGTTCTATATTGCCGAGGATTATCACCAGAAGCACAGCCTAAGGTCATATCCAGAAATAATGATGGAGATCAGGGCACTTTATCCCGACGTAAAGAGCCTGATCACTTCAACGGCAGTCACACGCATCAACGGGTACCTAGGTGGCTATGGTTCGTGCGATTCTCTCGGAAATGAGATAGAGGGTTTCGGACTTTCGCTCAAGACAAGAGAACGCCTGACTGCGGTAGTCTGCAGCCGCAAGGCGAGAATTGCATGCCCGGTTCTCTAAGGATATTAATGACAATTATAACAAGGGGAGAATTTACAAGTTGGTTTTAACTGTTTGGACAAAAAGGCTTCTTTTAATAATTGGTGCAGTAGTTGCCTTTTTCTCATGCACAAAAACTGCATACATATCGCCGGTCAACGCGACGTCAGAAGGTGTCGCTATAAAGGGATATGATCCTGTTGCTTACTTTACGGAGAAAGGGCCATTAAAGGGGAAGCCTGAATTTGGGTACGTCTGGCATGGAGCTCGATGGCAGTTTGTGAGCGCTGCTCACCGGCAAGACTTCATCCAAGATCCTGAGAAATATGCGCCTAGGTATGGAGGCTACTGTGCTTATGCGGTGAGTCAGGGCAATATTGCTGACATTGACCCCGATGCCTGGACGATCCTTGAA
>Ga0187771_10001759_pt1 | contig 14754 bp, 6 predicted proteins | sample 0116_SJ02_MP15_1_FD_133139 | JGI IMG/M metagenome (GOLD analysis project Ga0187771, IMG submission 133139) | Tropical peat soil microbial communities from peatlands in Department of Meta, Colombia - 0116_SJ02_MP15_10_MG | ecosystem: Environmental > Terrestrial > Soil > Wetlands > Peat | place...
CGCTCTTTTATCCGGTCCACCTCTTCTTGACGGGCTTGGCCTTTCCACTGGGGTGGCTGGACCCGCCCCGCTATGAATACCTGCTGAGCGTCGCGAGGCATCCCCTGGCCCGGCTCTATTTCTTTATCCTCATCGCCCTGCCATTGTTTCACTGGGCCCATCGTTTCCGTTATACGCTTTATGATGGTTTGCAAATCAAACATCTCACGCTGCTCATTGTTACGATTTGTTACGGCAGCGCGCTGGCGGGTACTCTGATCGCCGCGTACCTGCTGTGGAGCATTCCTTAGCCTGGGTTTTCGCGGGTTGCGAAACCTCAGGGCCTTCAAAACAGACGCGGGGGACAGAGATTGGACACGCAGAACAGAGGGAAAAGAGGGGCTTGCATTGCATGAGGGTAGGTGACCATGCTGCGCATCATCCATGCCTTTGACGTGAAACCGGGCGTGATCGAGCATTCCTTTGTCGAGTGGCTCGACGGCCGCCTGGACGAAATCACCAAGCGCTTCGGCTGCGTGGAACGGAAGACTTGGGTTTTCCTCGACGGCCTCAGCGGCGATTACGAGCGGGCCAAGCCCGAGCGGCGCCCCAGATACCTGAACGAAGCCTTCTGGCCCTCCCAGGAACACGCCGATCGCTTCCGGCACTGGCTTTTGTCGGAGGAGGGGAAGGAATTCCGCCGAAGGTGGTTCAGCTCGGTCGTCAATCACACCGTGCTGCGCTACGTTGACGCTGGCCCGCCCACGCCGGTTACGGACGACTAGTGCCGTTCCAACTTAGCTGACCGAGCGCCTCAAGCAGTAACCTCACAGAGGTCGTCCGCAATCCGCCCTCTGGATTTATAGGCCCAAAATGTTGGAACGGCACTAGACACGCCCATCCGGCAACCCAACGGGCCACGTGGGCAGTAATGCCGGCTGCACGGGGGCGCTTGTCCGGCCGCCCATCCATCAAGCAGTCTCTTGTCACCAGCGAGGGCAGACGTGAAGAAGAAACAACCTAACTTGACCAAGCCATTTCTCGCGCAGGCTCGGCGGATACTTAAAACCGTGTACCTGCCGCGCATCGCGGGTTGCCTCCGCTTGCTCTCGACCAAGCAGATCTGGTGGAGGCCCAACCCGTCCTCGAATAGCGTTGGGAATCTGGTGCTGCACCTGAGTGGAAACGTCCGACAATGGATCATCGCGGGGCTGGGAGGCGCTCCGGACACCCGACAGCGCGACCTGGAGTTTCTAGAGCGCGGGCCCGTTCCCCGCCGTATGTTGCAGTCCCGCCTGGGGCAAACCGTGAACGAAGCGTGCCAGGTGCTGGCCCGGCTGTCGTCACAGGACTTGGCGCGCAGGCATTCGATTCAGGGATTTCGAGTGACGGGCTTGGAAGCCGTGTACCACGTGACGGAGCATTTCTCCCATCACGCGGGTCAGATCATCGCGTTGACGAAGCTCGTGCGCGGAAAGGATCTGGGCTTCACGAGACTCCCCGGCGAGAAAAAGCGCCCGAAGCGCCCCAGCAGCTTGCCCCCAGTTTGAGGGAATTTGGATTTTGGGTTGGACTTCGAACTAAAGGCCGATACTAAGAATTCCCACTTCGCTGTGCCTTTCCCAGAGTCAATCATTTATCGGGAATAAGAGTCATTGCAGCCTGTGGACCTGCTTGGCGAGCACCACGAGCGTTCCGGGCGGCACGGAAACTCCCAGGATGGTTCCGCCCCGGGGCTGGAAAAATGGCAGCCCCCTGACGATCAGCGAGGCCTGCGTGCTCAGGTCGCTCAACCCGGCCATGTTCAGGAAACTGGTTTCGTTATTGGTTAAGACATAGATCGCTGAACTCTGCAGGAGCGTGCAGCAAGGGTTCAACTGAAAAGCGCCCGTTTTGTTGTCAGAGCCAACCTGCAAGAGCGCACCAGAGCTACCCTGCAAGGCCTGCAGCTTTAGATAAACCTTGTCAGCCGCCACGCTGACCGGCTGGCCCGTCTGCACATGGAACGGCCCGTGCACGACCACCTCCTGGCCCACCGCCAAAGCCGTCGAGTCGAAGGTGAGATTTGCGAAGTTCACCGATCGCGAGGAAAACTGATAGGCCGTCGCCGGGGAGACGTTCACGTTCACAATACTGTCGATGGCGATGCCGGAGCTGGCGTCCGGATCTTCCTCGCGGACCCACAGGTTGAACCCTGTCAAGTTATTGTTGGCGTCCTGGGTCAGGGCAGTCACCAGACCAATCAGGGCAGCTTTGTCGTCGGCGACATCCTCCTGGTCTTCGACCTCGACGGTCTTGGCGATCAGGTTTCCGTTTGGGTCCAGATAGGCATCCACATCGGCGAAACTGCCGGTCAGGAGCTGGTTCAGAGCCGGCGCGCCATACATTACTGTGTTGCTGGTATAACTCACGGTTACCGCGGGTCCGGCGGGGAGTGATCCGGAAAGAAACTGCATTAGGAACCCGCCGATAAACGTTGGGTTCGTGCTGCTCGGATTAACCGTGCGCACAAAACCTGTCAGGTCATCCCACTCTCCGAAGCCGGTAACGGGGTCGGCGGTCAGCACCGTGCCGGTGAAGACGGGCTGGGCAGTGGCGTTGAACCCTCCTCCGGAGGTCTGGCTGAGCAGCACGGACCGTGAGGTGTCGAAGTCTATTTGAAGCGCGCTCACCTTTCCGACGGTGATCGTGAGCGGCGGGTCCAAGGTGAATGTGGGCGAAGAGGTGCTCAGCTTGGCGGTGACGGTTGTGGTCGGCGGGCTTACCAAGGGATTGTATACCCCCAACTGGAGGAGTGAAAGCGAGAAGGTGCCTTGGGTATAAGTCCCTGCTGGAGGGTTGGTGAGGCCCAGGACGGTCGAGGAATCCCTTAGATCTCCCAGGTTCAGGCGAAGGCTCGAGCTTGAGGATATGATCGCAGAGGCTCCACCTCCCCCCTGCTGCGAAACGGTCAATCCAGAAACGGTCATACGCGTGCTAAGGATGTCGCACATCGGCGTATCACCGATAAAGGTGAATAGGGTTCCGGTGTTGGAGGTCGACGTGGAGGACGACGACCCACAGCTCAACAGGACGCCTCCCGCAAGCACGGCCAGCACGCCGATTGTCAATCGCCGTTTGAGCATAGACTAAAGGCTTCCCCCAGTGTTTCAGGTTGTGATGAACGGCTGACGCCGCCTCTTAAGAGACCCCGATCCGAGCCGACAGCCGGCCAGCAAGGGTTGGCGCCCGGCCTCTTCATCAGATGAACGAGGTGGGCCTTGGGGTTATCTCGTCTCTTCCGGACTCGCCTCACATGCCCAAGTTTTGATAAATACAGTGAACTGGCTAAAGAAGGCAAGAAGTATTCGCAGCGGAAGAGGTTCGCTGGGCAGCTTCCCCGTGTATCCTTTAACTTCAGACCTTAGACCTTTCGCCTTTCGCGCGCCTTCAGGCCACGCGGATTCCGCCCCCGGGCGCAGCCACGCAGGGCTTGATAGATGGCGGAGGGAGAGGGATTCAGGGCCAGCCTGAACCTCAACTTAGGACAAGCTATTGGGCACTCGAAAATCGACCGCAAATCTCCCAGAAAAAACCATAAATCTAATGCCAAGTTGTTGTCAACAAAAAGGTAGGTCGTGGAAGAGCCTAATCACATCGTATCCCCCCTGTGAGGTTGAAGTGCTTGATTGAGAAAAGGAACGGGGAGCTGGCTGCATTGGGGGGAGGGACCAAGACAGCGATCACTACCTTCCTCTTCCTGATCACACACTTAAGCTCCACAGGGGGGATACGATGTACCCTTCAAGTCCGAAAGGTTTGGTCAACATGACCCGAGGCAAATCTTCTCCTTGACATCCCAGACTGGCGTTCGTAGGCTTTCATTAAATATCGACCGGCTGAGAGAGTCGGGCTCGTCCGGAGCCGAGCCAGCTTCCATCCGCGAGAGAAATTCCGAGTCAGGCTCTGGGAATCAAGGGATGGAGCCCGTAGGGACGATGGCCTCTCTCCAGGTCGCGAGCGAAATTCCTGTGCGGTCGCCCTGGCCTCGCCAAGTACATCGCGGCAAGCATGGCTCGATCTTGCGCCTCGCTTTGATCCTGCTCCTGTGTCTCGCTTCTTTGGCTCGTAGCGCGGAACCTCCCCGTCCTACTGTCCCGGTGATCCTGATTTCGGTGGACACCTTACGCGCCGACCACCTGAGCTGCTACGGGTATGGGCGTTTTCGAACCCCGCACATTGATTCCCTGGCGCAGGGCGGCACCGTCTTCGCGGCCATCGAGGCGCAGATCCCGCTGACCCTTCCTTCCCACACCAGCCTGCTGACGTCGACTTTTCCCTTTGTCAACGGTGTGGAGGAAAACGGCGAGGTGGTGCCGCCCGGCGCGCTGACTTTGGCCGGCGTTCTGAAGGCTCAGGGTTATCGCACCGCCGCATTCATCGGCGGCTACTTTCTGGCGCGGCGCTTCGGCCTCGACCAGGGCTTTGAAGTTTATGACAGCCCGTTTGACTTGAGGAGCGAGCACCTCGCGGAGGCGCTCGACATGAAGCGCCCCGCCGCCGAAGTCACTCTTAAGGCGCAGCAATGGCTTGAGGATCACGACCGCCAACCTTTCTTCCTGTTTCTCCACCTCTTCGACCTGCACCGACCGTACGATCCCCCGCCCGCCTATCGCGCCCGTTTTGGAGAGGACGAATACGACGCCGAGCTGGCCTACATCGACTCGGTCCTGGGCGATTTCAAGGATTTCCTGGCCCGGCGGGGCCTCTACAACCCCACCCTGATCGTCTTCACCTCAGACCATGGCGAAAGCCTGGGCGACCACGGCGAGAGCACGCATGGCTACTTCGTATATCAGAGCACGCTGCACGTCCCGCTGATCATCCACTGGCCGCAAGGTGCCGGGCCTCACCCCGCGCGCGTCGAGGCTTCTGCCGGGCTCATCGACGTGGCCCCAACCATCGTGCAGGCGCTCGGCCTGCCGGTACCGCCCAGCTTCCAAGGGACGAGCCTCTTTCCCCTCCTGGCCGCGGCGTCGCCCGCTTCCCGCAAGGTTTACAGTGAAAGCCTGTACGCCCACGATAATTTCCGCTGCGCGCCCCTCCGCAGTCTGCGGGTTGGGAACTACCAATACATCGCCACGACGAAACCGGAGCTGTACGACTTGAGCCGCGACCCCAGTGAACTGCGCAACCTCGTTACCGCAGAACAAGCCCAAGCCTCGTCGCTTCAGGAGGAGTTGCGCGCCCTTTTGTCCCGCTACTGCCCGCCTAAGCCTCCCGTACGGGCGGCGGTTGACCCGGAAGTGCGCGCCAATCTGCACGCCCTGGGCTATCTCGAAGAGGGCAAACCGGAGGCGGCTCTGGAGGAGAGCGGACCCGATGCGAAGGACCGACTGGTCGAGTACCGGCAGTTCTTGCGCGGGACGCGGCTGATTGTTTCAGGCCGCTTCGACGAGGCCGCCCCCATCTTCGAAGCAATCCTCCAAGAAGACCCCGATAACCTTTCCGCGCACTACGATTTGGCCAGTTGCGAAGTGCAAGAGGGCAGGGTCACCGATGCCGTGCAACACTTGCACGCCGTTTTAGCCCTCGACCCGCATAACGTCACCGCGCTGGAATTGCTCGGGACGGCATGGCTCTCCGCGCGCAACCTTGAGCGCGCCCGCGCGGAGTTCGAACGGCTTGTTTCCTTTTATCCCCAGGATTACACGGCCCAGTACAAGTTGGGCGTCATCGCGATCCTCCAGGGGCGCAACGACGACGCCTTTCGCCATGCGCAAGCGGCGGTCGGCATTCGTCCCCAATCCGCCGAGGCGCACAACCTCCTGGGTAGGGTTGACTTCGAGCGCGGCGAGTTAGACCAGGCAAAGGGAGAATTGGAGACGGCCATCCGGCTCCAGCCGCCTTTCCCCGAGGCGTACTACAACCTGGGAAGAGTGTTTGAGAAGCAAAAACGCAATGGGGAGGCTGCCAAGCAATTCCAACTCGCCCTTCATTACAACCCCAATTTCACCGCCGCCCGCGAGGCCCTAAAACGCCTGGGCGCCACTCCGTAAGAGCGGTCTGGGAATGCCCACACCGCGTAGGGTAGAACTCCGCCGCGACAGCAGTTACAGGGTAAAATAGTCCACCGCGCCGCTTGTATCAACTTTCCACTTGACATCCCACAGTCACAGTCATAGTGTGGCTACAAAATTTGACCGGCTGAGAAAGGTAGTCCCTCGCAAAACGAGGCCGGTTTTCCCCGTTGTGGGATGGCGCGGGTTTGGGCTGGTCCTGAGGGGGGTCAGTGCATGCAATGGTTCCCCACCAGGTAGCATACGTGCTCTCTCAGCCGTCGAGTATTTACGGTTCCATTCGACCTCTTTTCCTCAGGTACCCTCCCTGCGGTTCGCAGGCCCTCATCATGCTCAATGCGGCGAACCCCGAACAAGCATCGGCAACGTGTAACGCTATCCCCTATCTTGCGTTAGCGCAGACCAAGAGCGCCATTTACGAAAGAAGGGGGACACAGATTGAGAGCTGAGCTGAACCTGAGGTATCGCCTTCAAATTCGAAGAATTTATTATGACGGAGGGTAGTATGTATAGAAATATATACAAGCAAGGTCTGCTTCTGTATATCGCGGCTCTGGTCTTGACGGTGGTGCCTGCTTGGCCTCAGGCCAGTACGGGCACGGTCAGCGGCACGGTTCGTGACCAGTCGGGTGGGGTCATCCCCAGCGCATCGGTGACGCTGACGAAGACGGACACGAGCGAAGTCTACAAGAGCAGCACCAATTCCGCGGGTTTTTATATGTTCCCTGGATTAGTGCCAGGACCCTACCGCCTGGCGGTCGAATCCCCAGGAATGCAAAAATATCAAGGCAACCTGACCTTGCAGGTGCAGCAGAGCGCTGTGGTAGATGTGGCCATGAATGTCGGCCGCGCCATGCAGACAGTTACCGTCGAGGACGTCACGCCGCAGGTGGCGACAGACAACGGCATGGTCAGTTACTTGCTCGAACATCAGCGCATCGAGCAGTTGCCGATCAACGGGCGCCAGATTCTGACGCTGCTCAGCACCATCCCTGGCATGGAGGGTACGCGCGCCTTTGGCATTGAGGACCATTCGTACAGCTTCCAGTTGGACGGCGCCGACATTGCCACTCGCAATGGCTGGAATGAAATCACCCAGCGCCAGCCGGGGCTGGACTCGATCCAGGAATTCAGGGTGGTGGAAAACGCCTCGTCGGCCAGGTATGCCCGGCCCGTGACCATCGTGGCGGAGACCAAGAGCGGCACCAACCAGCTACACGGCAGCGCCTTCGAGACCAACCGCAACAACGGCTACGGTTACGCCCGGACGCGCGACACTTACGGATCGGCGCCTTTCCTGAACCGCAACGAGTTCGGCGCCAACGGCGGCGGCCCAGTTTACATCCCCAAACTCTACAACGGCAAGAACAAGACCTTCTGGTTCTTTTCCTATGAAGCGCTGCGGCAAGTCAACCCGCAGATCCAGGGGTTCCCCACGCCCACGGAAGCTTGGCGAAACGGCGACATGAGCAACGACATCGACACCAATGGGATTCCCTACATTATCTATAACCCCTATACAACCGACCCCAACACCTGGGAACGCCAGCCTTTTCCCAATAACCAAATTCCCGCGAGTCTGGAAGGTCCCCTGGCCAAGAAGCTGCTGAGCGTGCAGCCGTTGCCCACCCTGCCGGATGTGAATCCGAACATCGCGCCCAACTGGTATGGATCGACAGTTAACTGGCAACGCAACTACACGATCAGCGCTCGGATTGACGAGAAGATCGGCGACAAGGACACGTTTTACGGGCGCTACACGCGCGGCGGGTTGTCCACCCTTTCGCAGTTCTACAGCCAACCGACCCTCAACTATAACGTGTCTCCCGGTGGGACCCAGGGGTACATCTCGCCTGACAAGAGCATCGCGCTTTCCTGGACCCATACCATTTCACCGTCGTTCTTCAATCAGTTGACGATGAGCGGGGCATTTATTCACATGTATGTCGGAACCGGCGCTCCCGTGAACTACGACGCCGAGTTGGGCCTTCCTAATCCCTTCGGCGCGAAGGGTTGGGCAGCCGAGTACTACGCCGGACTGGAGAATGTCGGCAGCGGTCTGGAATGGGAAAGCCAGAACACCAACGCCTTCCGTGAGTTTCACGGCATCATCAACGACGACGCCACGAAAGTGCGCGGTACGCACCAGTTCCAGTTTGGCTTCCATTTCCGCAACGACCAGTTGCATATTCTGCCGGCCCAGCAGTACGCGGCAGGGGAGGTCGAGTACAGCAGCAAGGCGTCAATGCTTTACGACCCCTCCACGGGCACCGACTCCCCGGATGCCCTCCCATTCACCGGCGACGACTTCGCGAATTTTTTTATGGGGGTCGCCAACTATGCCAACCAGCTTACCCCCGGCATGTTCTACGGACAGCAAAACGAGTACTCGGCCTACGTTCAAGACAACTGGAAGCTGAGCTCGCGGCTGACGGTGAACGTGGGACTACGCTACGACTACTGGTCACCTTTCACCGAAAAGCATAACGTGGTGGTAGGTTTCGATCCTAATTACAACAGCGGTCAGTCCTGCGGAGGCCTGCTCTGCCAGGGGGCGCTAGTCACGGCCGCACCCATAGCGAGAATGGAACAGCTCGGGTACACCTTTCCTTCCATTGTCGCGCGCGAGCAGGCGCTGGGAGTTGCCTTCGAGACTCCCCAGCAGGCTGGGATCCCGAGTAACCTCCAGACGTCAAACAAGCACGATTTCGCCCCCCGTGTGAGCCTTGCCTACCAGCTCACCCACGGCGCCAGGCCTCTCGTGTTGCGGGGCGGCTATGCCCTCTCCTATTTCCATATAGCGCTGAATCCCTGGGCGCAGAGAATGCGACAAAATGCGCCTATGTCGGTGAAATTCTTTAATAGCCTCACTCAAGCCCAATATTCCCCGGACGGCATCCAAAATTTCGGGCTGCGGTCGGTTCCCACGATTATCGCTGGCCAAAACAGCAGCAATGCTGTCTCGACCACCAATGCCGACAGTATTGTGCCAAGCACGCCGTACGTCGATTATTTCGCGCTGAACCAGCCGGACGCGCGCGTCCACACCTGGAATTTTACGCTGGAAAAGGAACTCCCTTGGAAGGTCGTGGCGAGCCTGGCATATGTCGGAAACCACAGCTTCGGAAATGAGCTACTTTATAATTATAACAACAGTACCCCGGCCTACGAATGGGCTGTGACGACGGGCACGAGGCCGCCTAGCGGCACCTACTCGGGGGTGGCGACTAGGAATTTTAACCAACACAACTTTTCCACCATCGAGGAGTGGCTCAATACCGGTTGGGGCAACTCGAATGGCGCGGAGTTTCAGGTGAAGCGGACCTTCGGAGGCGGCTCGGTCTTCCAATTCTTCTACACCTTGGACAACAACTTCGCGGCGGGAGGCCTGGGCTATTCGGGCATCATCCCGGCGCCCAACCAGTTCCTGCCCAGCATGAATGTGCCGACCCTGAGCACCATTCCGACGAGTCTCACGAGCGCGTTAAGGACATTGGAACAGAACTATTGGTACCAGCGCGACACGACCATTCCCAAACATCGCTATAGTTGGAACTGGCTCGAAGATATACCCGTGGGCAGGGGAAAACGGTTCCTGAGCAATGCCAACAGCCTTCTGAACAAATTCGTGGGGGGGTGGCAAATCGCCGGTATAGGCACTGCCCGCAGCACCTATTGGGCATTGCCGACTAGCGACTTTCCCACCGGCACGCCCATCCAGATTTACGGGTATAAGTATCCTATCCAGAACTGCACCAGCGGGGAATGCTTCCCCGGCTATCTGTACTGGAACGGATACATCCCGTCCAATTTGATAAACACGCCAAACGGCTATCAGGGCATTCCCGCCGATTACAAGCCGGCGGTTCAGCCCTTGATTCCCTATGGAGCAACCTCCGCGCCGAATATGCCGGCGGGCACAAACATCGCGAGGTATTACAACACCAACACGGTGTGGGTCCCGCTGAACAACGGCAGTGTCTATCGCACCTCCTGGAGTGGCATAAACGGCGACTGGCATCAGTATCTCCCGGGTACGCGCCAATGGAGCCTGGACGCTTCGCTGATCAAGAACATTGCGATCAGCGAAGGGCGTGTGAACCTCCGGTTGGAGTGCGATTTCTTCAACGTCCTGAACCATCCTGACAACCCCACCAGCCCCGGGTCGAGCGGAATTCTAAGCACTCAAACGCAGAACAACAGCCCGCGCACGTTACAGTTGGTGGGGCGTATTACTTTCTAAACGGTAGGGGAGGGCCTTCACGGCCCTCCCGCCTTACTTGCTTCGGGAGCACCGTAAAGGTGCTCCCCTACCCCTGCAACGGAAGCCTCGCGACGAGGTAGGGGCGATGGATGAATCGCCCCGACGACCTTTCAAAGCGCACGGCTTTTCACGATATACTAAAGCGAGGAAGGTAAATGTCCTCACGTTACTATCCGTGGTGGGCGGGGTGTCTGCTTTTCGCTTGCTGTAACTCCCCCACCAGGCAGCCCGCTTCCTCGGTCAACAGCCAGCCTAGCCGTCCGAACGAGCCTCCTCGGGCCGTGCGACGCTTGAATCTCGTTCTGGTGACGATCGATACGATGCGGTACGACCGCATGGGATGTTCCGGCTACTCCAAGATTGACACTCGGAACTTGGACAGCTTGGCGCAGCGAGGCGCCTTGTTTGAGAACGCGGTCACTGACACGCCCCTTACCGCGCCGTCGCACGCCAGCATTTTCACCGGCCTTCTCCCGATAGAAACCAGGGTCCGGGACACGGGGGGGTTCGTACTCGACGCGTCGCACCCCACCTTGGCGACGATTCTGCGCCAGCGGGGATGGAACACGGCGGCGTTTGTCGGGTCATCGGTGCTGAACCGGCACTCTGGCTTTGACCAGGGATTCGCCGTGTACGACGACAGGATGCCAAAACCCGGCCGCGGCATGTTGCCCGGCGACTATGCCGAACGCCGGGCGGGGGTGGTGGTAGACCGGGCGATTCGGTGGCTGGACTCCCGCGCAGACAATCCTTTCTTCCTTTGGGTCCACGTGTTCGATCCGCATTCGCCCTACAACCCGCCGTCTCCATTCCGGGAAAAATACCGGGGACGGCTCTATGACGGAGAGATCGCCTATACGGACCAGCAGCTCGGGCGGCTTTTTGCCGCCATCGCCAAACGTTCCCCGGCCGGCCAAACCTTGACCGTAATGCTTTCGGATCATGGAGAGGGTTTAGGGGAACACGGTGAGTACAATCACGGGGTGTTCGTCTACGACTCGACCCTGCGGATTGTGTTCCTGCTGGCAGGGCCGGGCGTGCCCGCCGGGCTGCGGGTGAGGCAGCAGGCGAGGACCATCGACGTGCTTCCCACGGTGCTCACCCTCATGGGGATCCCCGCGCCTGACGGGGTTGCGGGAACCAGTCTCACGCCCGCCTTCTCCGGCCAAGAGGTGCCGACCCAGTACGCTTACATGGAAACGCTCTATCCGAAAATCAACATGGGCTGGGCCGAGTTGCGTGGAATTCGCACCAGCCGCTGGAAGTATGTCCGCGCTCCCCGTCCTGAGCTCTACGATCTGCTCCACGATCCCGGGGAAAAGGACAACATTGCCAGGAGCCATTTCAGCGAAGTGCAGGAACTGCAGTCGCGCCTGAACACTGTGATCGGTAGCGGCCGGGTGGAGAAGGTTCAGACCCGGATGGTGGATCCGCTCACCATGGAGCAGTTGAGGTCGCTCGGCTACGTCGGCGGGGCGTCCGGCCACGAGTATACCCTGGCCGGAACGGGGGCTGATCCGAAGGACCGTGCCGGAATCCTGAGACTGCTCTATCTGGCGGTATCCCCCGATTCCGGGACATCCCCGTCGCAGCGCATTCCCCTTTTGCAAAAGGCCCACCAGCAAGATCCGACCAACCCCACGATTTACTTTTACCTGGGTGAACAATATCAAGACGGCGGACGCAGCGGCGAGGCGATCAAACTTTATCAGGAAGGAATCAGCAAGGGGTTGCAGAACGGCTGGCTGTATTCCCGCCTGGGCAGTTTGTATCTCCAGCAGGGCAACCGAGACGGGGGCATCGCGCTCTATGAGAAGGCGGTGCAACTGAACCCGTCCGATTCGGACAGCCTCAACGACCTGGGCATGGCGTATTTGGAGGCCGGGAAGGTGGCGGAGGCCGAACGGGCCTTCCGGTGGAGCTTGGCGGCGGACAAGGAATCAGCCCTGGCCTTGAACGGGCTGGGCCTCGTCTCGATTCAGAAGCACGACGTTGCGGCGGCGCGCGCTTACTTCGAAAAAGCCCTTCGCCGTGACCCGGACCTTCTGGAAGCCCAACTGAATCTCGGCCGGGCTTATGGGATCCTGGGGGATATTCCACGGGAACGCGCCTGTTTCGAAGCCTTCATTGCCAAAGCCCCGCCGGGACAATATAGCCAGATCATCGCCAAACTCAGGCAAGAGTTGGCCACGATGCGCTAGCCAGTGTGGTGCGTGTCAGCATATATGTTGTGGATAAATCCTGCCTGGTCAGCCAACATTTTCCGATCCCCGCACCTCAGTACTCATAGTTTCTGAACTTGGTTGCTCCCATAAATTTCCTCCCGGAGGGGCAATACTGGAAATTCTGGGAGGATTGCGGATGTACGAAGGAAGGTGATAGGGTGGCACCTATCCCAATCATTCTAAAGGCTTGGCGGAGGGAGAGGGATTCGAACCCCCGAGCACCTTTCAGCGCTAACGGTTTTCAAGACCGCCGGTTTCAACCGCTCACCCATCCCTCCGCGCGACCACAGTCTGAGACCGGTTTAAGACGACAGGTGCATCCTCATTCAGCCTACCATAATTCCCCGCTTACGATATACTGCGCCGCACATTTCTTACGGGAGGGGTCTTTGATGCGTCATCCTGTGCTGGCCGTTCTCCTGGGTATGTTCACGATGGTTCTGGTCGCGGAGGCGGGCGATCAGCCGCCCGCACTTCAGGGTTTTTCCGAAGAAGGCGCGCGGGCCGAGCGCGAATGGGAAGCGAAGTTCCGCGCCCTTCCCGACCCGGCTAACTTACGCGCGTACATGCAGCGGCTCTCCGCGCGACCGCACCACGTCGGCTCAGCTTATGACAAGGAAAACGCGGAGTGGCTTCTCTCCAAGTTCCAGGAATGGGGTCTGGATGCGCACATCGAGAACTTTGACGTTTTGTTTCCCACTCCGCAGGATCGCCTGGTCGAGCTGGTAGAGCCCACGCACTTTGTGGCCAAGCTCCAAGAACCTCCAGTCCCTGTAGACCCCACATCGAACCAGCAAAACGAGCAGCTTCCCACCTACAACGCCTATTCCGCCGACGGCGACGTCACCGCGCCGTTGGTCTATGTCAACTATGGCGTCCCGGAGGACTACGAGGAGCTGGAACGGCTGGGAGTTTCGGTGAAAGGGGCGATCGTCATCGCGCGCTATGGCTTGAGCTGGCGCGGCATCAAGCCCAAAGTGGCGGCAGAACATGGGGCGGTCGGCTGCGTCATCTACTCCGACCCGCATGAGGACGGCTATTTCCAAGGCGATGTGTTCCCGGAGGGAGCGTGGCGCCCGCGGGAGGGCGCGCAACGCGGCAGCGTTATGGACATGGTTCTCTACCCCGGCGACCCGCTCACTCCCGGCGTCGGCGCCACGAAAGACGCCCAGCGGCTGCCCGTGAAGGAAGCGCCCACACTCACCAAGATCCCGGTGCTCCCGATTTCCTACGGTGACGCCCAGCCGCTCCTCGCAGCGCTCAAGGGGCCCATAGCTCCGCGGGCATGGCGTGGTTCCCTGCCCTTTCCCTATCACCTCGGCCCGGGCCCCGCGAAGGTGCACTTGAGAGTGAAATCCAACTGGGACCTCAAGACACTCAACGACGTCATCGTGCGAATTCCGGGCGCTCAGGCCCCCGACGAATGGATTGTGCGCGGCAACCATCACGATGCCTGGGTCAACGGCGCCGAAGACCCCGTATCCGCCATGGTCGCTGAAATGGAAGAGGCCCGGGCTCTGGCGCAACTCCAGAAACAGGGCTGGAAACCCCGGCGGACAATTATCTACTGCGCGTGGGACGGCGAAGAGCCCGGCCTGCTCGGCTCGACGGAGTGGGCGGAAGCGCACGCCGATGAGCTGCGGCAACACGCCGCCGTCTACATCAACACGGACTCCAACGGGCGCGGCTATTTCTCCGCGGGCGGCTCGCACACCTTGGAAAGGTTCATCAACGGCGTGGTCCGCGACATCGAAGACCCCGAGAAGAATATTCCCGTCTGGAAGCGAAGCCAACTGCGTCTTATCCGCTCGGGCTCCGTCGAGGAGCGTCAGGAGGCGCGCACCCGTCCCGACCTGCGAATCGCCGCGCTGGGTTCGGGCTCCGACTATACCGTCTTCGTCGACCACCTGGGGATCGCGTCGCTCAACCTTGGCTACGCAGGCGAGGATGGCGGGGGAATTTACCACTCCATTTACGATGATTTCTACTGGTATACCCACTTTTGCGATACGGACTTTCGCTATGGCCGCGCCCTCGCCCAAACCGTAGGGACCGCCGTGCTGCGCCTGGCGGACGCGGAACTGCTGCCCTACGACTTCACCGACTTCGCCAACACCATCCACAGGTACACGGATGAACTCAAGAAGCTCCTGAAGGACAAGCAAGATGAAGTTCGGGAGCGCAACCAGGAGATCGAAGAGGGCGTGTTTGCCGCCACCGCGGACCC
>Ga0187771_10001760_pt1 | contig 14753 bp, 16 predicted proteins | sample 0116_SJ02_MP15_1_FD_133139 | JGI IMG/M metagenome (GOLD analysis project Ga0187771, IMG submission 133139) | Tropical peat soil microbial communities from peatlands in Department of Meta, Colombia - 0116_SJ02_MP15_10_MG | ecosystem: Environmental > Terrestrial > Soil > Wetlands > Peat | place...
GGGCACCGAGGTGGAGGGGCCGCGTGACGCCGTGTTCGCGCTGCTGGCCCGCTGCCACCATGCCCTGGCGACCGCGCCGGGAGTGAAGCGCACCGCCACCGTCATCAAGATCGACGATCGCGCCGATGTCGAGAGCGGCGAGCTGGAACGCAAGGTCGCCTCCGTGGAGGGCAAGGTCTAGCCGGCTGGTCAGCCGACCGCAAACGCCCCATAGCCGACCACGCAGCTCAGGTCACCGGCGGTGTCGCCGGAGGTGCGCAGGTCGAGCATCCGCACCCCCAGCCCGTGGCGGCGCGCCGCCTCGAGCAGGCCGCACAAGGCGTGGGCGCCGCAGGCCCGGTCCGGCTCAATGCGCCAGTGCTCCGCGGCGCAGATGGCGGCGGCGGTCTCGCCGTCGAGCCGCCGCGCCGTCTCCTGGTCCCAGTAGTGGGAGAGGTCGGTGCTGGCGATGATGACAGTGCCCGGTCCATCCCAGAGCGCGTCGAGGACATCGGCAACCTGACCGGCGGGGAGGTCCCCGACCAGGAGGGGGAGCGCCGGCACATCGCCAGCCACCATCTGGACGAATGGCAGCTGCACCTCCAGGCTGTGCTCCTCCCGGTGGGCTCGATCGTCGACGACGATCAGACCCTGCTCGACCAGGAGGTCGCGGCGCCGCGTGTCGATCGCGACGCTTCCGAGCGGTGTCGCCCAGCGCTCGGCGCCACTGGCGGCGAGGTGATCCGTTGCCACCCGGTGGGCGGGGCCGATCAGCACCACGCGCTCGACCTTGGCCGGCGAGGCGGCCAGCGACAGGTACCCGCTTGCGGCCACCGGACCGGAGTAGCGGTAGCCGGCATGGGGGACGATCAGGGCCTTGACGGGGGAGGCTCGAACCTGGGATGGACTCCGCTGCCGCGCCGCGCTCATCAGGGACTCGAGCGTCGAGCGCAGCTCCTCCTGGTCCGCCGGGTAGAACAGGCCCGCCACCGCGGCGGGGCGAGTGGGCACTGGTTTCCCGCGGCGGATCTCAGTGGGCACGGGTGGCCATCCGAACCGGCCGCCGCCGCCCGCCCCAATCGCCCGGCGACCCGTCGAAGACCCCTGGGCAGGACCGGCCGCACGCGATGCAGCGGCCGCGCTGGTCGAGCCGGTAGGCGAGCAGGTCATAGCCATCGCGGACCATGACCTCGCCGCCGCAGCCCGAACACCGGGTGGTTCCGCCCTCGATGTCCCGAACGTTGCCGGTGTAGACGTGGCGCAATCCATTGGCCATGGCGATGCGGCGCGCCCGGCTGAGCGTCGCCGCCGGCGTCGCAGGCACATCGAGCATCCGGAAATCAGGATGGAACGCGGTGAGGTGCAGGGGCACGTCATCCCCCAGCGACTCGATCATCCAGCGGGTCATCCGGTCCAGCTCTGCGTCCGAGTCATTGTGTCCGGGGATGAGAAGAGTCGTGACCTCGAGCCAGACGCCGGTGTGGTGGCGCAGGTGCACCAGGGTGTCCAGGACCGCCCCCAGCTGGCCGCCGCAGACGCTGCGGTAGAAGGATTCGCTGAAGCCCTTGAGGTCGACGTTGGCCGCGTCCATGTGCCGGAACATCTCGGCTCGCGGCTCGGGGCAGACGTACCCGGCGGTCACCGCCACCGCCTTAAGACCGCGAGCCCGGGCGGCGTCGGCGCAGTCGATGGCGTACTCCATGAAGGGCACCGGGTCGTTGTAGGTGAAGGCGACGCTGCGGCAGCCCAGCCGGAGCGCCGTGTCAGCGATCTGCTCGGGCGATGCGGCGTCGGCCAGGGTGTCGATCTCCCGCGACTTGCTGATCTCCCAGTTCTGGCAGAAGCGGCAGGTGAGGTTGCAGCCCGCTGTCCCGAAGGAGAGCACCGAGCTTCCCGGCAGGAAGTGGTTGAGCGGCTTCTTCTCGATGGGGTCGACACAGAAACCGGAGGAGCGCCCGTAGGTGGTGAGCACGACGCGCTCTTCCCGGCGAGCCCGGACGAAGCAGAGGCCGCGCTGCCCCTCCCGAAGCCGGCAGGCACGGGGACAGAGGTCGCACTGGACCCTCCCGTCGTCGAGGCGGTGCCAGTACCGGGTGGGCACGACCCCGGTCTCCATCCGCCTCATCATGCGACGGCTGGGGGCGGATGGCTCACCCCGCCCGCCGGCGGCCGGATGGGCGGATGCCCGCGGGTGGCGCTGCCTGTCGCCGAGGCGCCGTCCTGGTCCGCCTCCCGCCGTGCAGGCGCCGCCCGGGGGGCGTACCCTGCGCCGGCGATGCGAACCCTGATCGTCGGCGCGGGGATGGTCGGTACCATCTACGGCTGGGCCCTCGCCGAAGCGGGAGCGGAGGTCGTCCACGTGGTCCGGCCTGGCCGCCTGCCGGTGGGGAGGGTGGAGCTCGACGTGCTGGACGAGCGTCCCGGCTTCCCCCGCCAGCGGCGTGCCCGGTACCGCCCCGAGGCCGTGGACCGGGTCCCCGCGGGCTCGGACTTCGACCTGGTGATCGTGGCCACCAAGCACTACCAGGCGGCGGAGGCCGTGGCCCAGTACCGGGAGGCGGTTCACGAGGCCACCTTCCTGCTGTTCACCGCCAACTGGGACGGTCCGGCGGAGATCGACCGGCTGCTGCCGCGCCGACAGTACGTCTGGGGCTATTCAGCCTCGATGGGCGGCCGGCTGGACGGGAGGCTGCTCATCACCGTGCGACACCGCGTCCGGCTGGGGCGCCTGGAGGGGTCGGATCTCGAGCGCTTCGCGGCCGTCGTGCATCTCATGGAGCATGCCGGTTTCCGGGCCGACATCAAGCCCGACATCGTCGAATGGCTCTGGGTCCACCACGCCATCAACGCCGGCACCATCGGGATCGCCCTCTTCGCCGGCGGCGTGGGGGCCGTGCTGAAGCGTCCGGGGCTGATGCACCGTGGCGTCAGCTGCGCCCGCGAGGCCCTGGCGGTGGTCGCGGCCCGGGGCGTGGACGTCGAACACTACCCGGAGGCACGGACGATCCTGCACACGCCGGGCTGGGTCGCGGCAGCCGGTTATGCCGGGCAGCTGCTGCTCACCAGTTCGGGACGCAGGGTGATCCGGGCCGGGCACTTCCAGGGCAACGACGAGGAGATGCGCCGCTTCTACCTCGACGTGCTGGAGACCGGGGAGAGGCTGCGAGTGCCCGTGCCCCACCTGGCCGCGCTCCGAGCGCGAATCATGGAGGGACGCGGCACCCCGACACCGCGGCCAGCCGGTCCGGGTGGTGGCTGACCGCGCCCGCGCACGCCCGGCGTCGAGGAGAGCATCGGGCATCCATGTGTCAGCCTGCCCCCATTTAGGCCAGCACTGGCCTGAACCGGCCGGCTTGCGAAGCCGCCCTCAGCCCAGCAGGGGGAACTCACCGGCGAGCTGTCCCAGAACGTCACGGTCACCGTAGTCGAGCGGCATGCGCCCAGTTCCCTTGAGGGCACAGGTCCGCGCGTCCCAGGCGGCCGGCAGCGGGGCACGCAGCAGGCCGTCGAGGGTCGTGCGCACGACCGCGAGTGCCGCCGGGGGCGTCGCCGGGGCGGTTTCGAGTGTCACCGTCATGTCCAGGTGATGGAGGGCGGCCTCCACTACCAGCGTGGCCAGGAAATCGGGGAGGGCGATGACCAGGCCCTGCGTGTGCACCCGTGCCGGCTCCGGAGGGGAGGGCTCTCGCCCTCGAGACCGGGCGGCCCGGGTCAGGAGCTGCCTCTGTGCCCAGGCGCGCGACCCCTCCGATGCGGCCGCACGCAGTACCGCCTCTGATGTCTCCGCCCACTGCTCGACAAGCACGGACGGCCGGGCATAGGCGGAGGCCGCGCACCGGACGAACTCGGCGTGCCGCGCCGCAGCCTCGGTGCCCGGTTTGTAGAGGCGCCAGTACTCGACGGAGTCGGTGGTCGGCGGCTCGCTCGCCGGGCTGGCGAAGGCCACGAGGGACCGCTGCGGATCGAGCAGGAGGTGGAAGAGGACGTCCTTGACGCTCCACCCCTCGCACCGGCTCGGACGGTCGAATGCTTCATCCGCTAGCCCCGTCACCGTGGCCGTCACGGCACGGTAGGTCGCGCCCAGCGCCTCCAGCAGCGATTCCTCGACGAGCGTCGTCCGGTCACGGCTGTCAGCCACCACGCATCTCTCCGGCCTGGTGCGCCGCCTCCTCCAGCCTGGTTCGGTAGCCTTCCCACCACGCCCGATCGACCGGCGGCATGGTGTCGTTGCCGGGCAGCACGCCGACCGATCCGTCGATCAGCTCTCTGATGATGTCAGCGTGGCCGGCGTGACGGTTGGTCTCGGCGACCATCCGCACCAGGACGGTGCGCAGCGTCACCTGGTTGCGCTCCGCGGGCCACCAGGGCACGTGGCCCACTGTCTCCAGGTCAAGCTCGGTGATGGCGGCGTCGGAGTGGGCCCAGGCTCGCCGGTAAAGGCCGACGATCTCATCGCGCGATTCGGCGGCGGTGGCCCACATGTCCGCGTTCACCTCCGCACCCTCTTCGAACCACGGCAATCGGATGCCGGATGGACGGCCGAAGGTGTCGCCGAAGTAGCCGAGCTCGATGCTCGCCAGGTGCTTCACGACTCCGAGCAGGTTGGTCCCGGTCGGCACCATGGGCCGGCGGATGTCGTACTCGGAGATCCCGTCGAGCTTCCAGAGCACTGCCTCGCGGGCGTCCTGCAGGTAGCGGTGAAGCACGGCCTTGGGGTCGGATTCACCCATGCTGAGGGTCTCCCGTGTGGCGGGCCGCCGCTGGCATGCAGGATCGCACCTTGGCACAGGGTTTATGGTGCATCGGGTGCTGCAGCCCGGGTGCGAGCGCCCGGCGGAGCCGGGCGGCAGCGGCCGTCCAGGGTGGGGCGGGCCATCGGCCGCGCACGGCCGTGCCCCACGCATAGACTGGTGAAGCCGTCATGCGGGAGCGCTCGGTGACAGCGGATGAGACAGCGAGGCTGAGGGAGATCCTGCTCGAGACGCCCTGGCTGCTTCGAGCCCTCGTCGCCGTCCGCCACCTGGACTTGCCGGACTGGGCGATCTCCGCCGGCGCCCTTCGCAATGCCGTGTGGGATCGGCTGCACGGTTATCGTGAGCCGACGCCTCTCCGTGACGTCGACGTGGTCTTCTTCGACCCCTCCGATCTGAGCGCGGAGCGGGACCAGCGGATACAGGCCACTCTCTTCCACATCATGCCCGTGTTGCCTTGGGAGGTGACCAACCAGGCGGCCGTCCACCAATGGTTTCCCGCCTACTTCGGCTACGCGGTTGAGCCCTTCGCCAGCACCGAAGAAGCCATCGCTCACAACCCCGAGACGGCCACCTCGGTCGGTGTCCGCCTGGATCCGGATGGCGAGTTGCAGATCCTGGCCCCATGCGGTGTCGCCGATCTGCTGGGCCTGGTGCTGCGGCACAATCCCGCGCGAGCCACCAGGGACCTGTACCTGCGGCGCCTGAGGGACAAGAGGATCCGGGAAACCTGGCCGAGAGTGCGCGTCGTGCTCTGAGCCAATTCGCGTCGAAGCCGGTCATCGCTCATTACTCGGGCGGAGGTTGGGCCACAGCGCCGAGCCCGGACGTTCAGGGAGCCCTCGACGGGGTGTCGTGTCCGACTGCCGGCGACTGCTGGGCGGTGGGCGGCGACCTCATCGAGCACTACGACGGGAGCGCCTGGAGCCTGGCGTCAGCTCCCAGGGGCTTCGACGGGTCAGGTGTCAGCTGCCCATCGGGAGGCCTGTGCTGGGCGGTCGGCGGACGGGCCGACGCCTCCATGACCTCCTGGTGGCTCATCGAGACCGACGCGCCGGCGCGCTGAGTCCGGCCACCCAGGATCCCCGGCGAGCACGATCCCGGCCACCCCCACCCCGGCTATCCTGCCCTGACCGTCCGCAATCCGGGGGACACGCGATGGCAGAGATCGAGATCAGCCCGCCCCACCTCATCGTCCACATCGAGGGCGCCGACCGGTTCCTCGCCCTGAAGACCCACCTGGAGGTGCCCCTGGAGCACATCACCAGCGTCGACGCCACGCCTCCCGAGGCTCACGAGGCCTGGCACGGCATGAAGGCGGCAGGATCCTACCTTCCGGGTGTTGTCACCGCGGGGCGCTTCGTGCAGCACGGGGAGTGGGCCTTCTGGGACGTTCACGACCCTGAGAAGGCCGTCGCCATCCGGCTCCGCGACGAGCACTACGCCAAGCTGGTGATCGGGGTCGACGATCCCACGGCGACGGTGGCGGCGATCGAGGCGGAGCTCCGCCACTACCGCTGAGGCCCTGGCGTCGAAGCCGCCGGCATCGCCAAGGCGCGGCGGTCTGAAACGACCCGGGCTGGTGATGGCTTCGACGATCCGAGCCGGGGATTTCCGTTCGGCGCCTGAATCTTAGGCTCAGCGCCTAGGCCATCGCCTTCCGGTAGCTGGCCGTCCCCCACCAGAGGGCGAGCACTGCGGCGGCGCCCACGATCCCGAAGCCGAGGGCCACGGTGCCCGAGCCTAGCGTCCCGGCCGCGAGGCTGCGCGCCGCCTCGACCGCGTAGTACATCGGGTTGGCATGGCCGAGGCCCTGGAGCCATCCCGGGCCCAGCGAGAGGGGAAGCAGGACGCCGGCAAGCAGGGTCAGGGGCAGCTGCAGCCCGGTCACCACCGCCGCCAGGCTGCCGATCCGCTTGAGGGTGATGCCCAGCGAGCTGGACCAGGCGGAGATGGCGGCGGTGAGCAGGGCGAGGAGGACCAGCAGGACCGCGATCCCGGCCCAGTGGGCGTGGAAGCCGAAAGGAAGCGCCACGATCACGACCACCACCGCGGGGACGGCGAAGGTGACCACGTCGCGGATCGCCGTGCCCAGGACCAGGGCGAGGCGGCTCGCCGGAGTCACCCGGAGGCGCTCGATGACCCCGGCGTCCAGCTCCTCGATGACGATCCAGCCGGCGCCCATCCCCGAGCCGAAAGCCATCAGCGCCAGGATGCCCGGCACGAAGACGTCGAGCACCCCCCCGCCGGGGAAGCCAGGACCGCCCGAGAACGGCTTGAGCAGGGGGGCAAACAGGGCCAGGTAGAGGAGGGGAGTGGCCAGCCCCATGAAGACCCAGATCGGCTCGCGCAGGGTCTCGAGGATGCGCCGCCTGGCGAGCAGCCCGGTCTGGAGCAGGAACGGGGAGAGCGAGCTCATGCCGCCGCCTCCACGCCGCCCGCATCCCCGGCGTCGCGCAGCGAGCGCCCGGTCTCGTGCAGGAAGACGTCGTCGAGCGATGGCTCATGGAGCGACACGCCCAGCACCTCGACTCCCTGGGCGCGCAGGCGGTTGAAGATCGACGCCAGCGCCGAGGTGGCGTCGTCGACATGGAGCCGGAGCACTCCATCCTCCAGTCGCGCTTGGCGCACCAGCGGTTCGGCGGAGAGGTCGCGCTGGAGGGCGGCGAGATCGCCGGTACCCGGCCGCGGGGTGATGCTCACCCCGCCCGGGTGGCGCTGCTTCAGCTCCTGGGGGGTGCCCTCGGCGACGATGCGGCCATGGTCGATGATCGACACCCGGTCGCAGAGCTGGTCTGCCTCGTCGAGGTAGTGGGTGGTGATCACGATGGTGGTGCCGGCGTCGCGCAGCGAGCGGAGCTGCTCCCAGAGGTTGGCGCGGTTCTGCGGATCCAGGCCCAGGGTCGGCTCGTCGAGGAAGAGCACGTCCGGCCGGTGCACTATCCCCAGGGCGACCTCGAGGCGGCGGCGCTGGCCGCCCGAGTAGCTCCGGGCGATCCGGTGAGCGAAGCCGGCCAGGTCGAGTCGCTCCGCCAGCTCGTCGGCGCGCCGCGCCGTCTCCGCCCCGCTCATGCCGTAGAGGCGCCCCTGCAGCACCAGGTTCTCGCGGCCGGTCGCGGAGAGATCGGCGCCTCCCAGCTGTCCGACGTAGCCGATCCTGCGCCGGATCTCGCCGGCCTGGCGGCGCACGTCGAGCCCGCCCACCCGCGCCTCGCCCGAGTCGGCGGCGAGGAGTGTGGTCAGGATGCGCAGCGTCGTCGTCTTGCCCGCTCCGTTGGGGCCCAGGAATCCGTAGATCTCGCCGGTGGAGACCGCCAGGTCGACCCCGGAGAGGGCGTCCACCCGTCGCCTTCCGGATCGGAACGCCTTGCGCAGGGCGGACACCCGAACCGTCCCGGCGCTCGCCGGGCCACCTGTCTGCATCACTTCTCCTCGGCGACCGCTGCTGGGGCCGGCTTGGTCAGCCGCACCTCGATGCCGATGCCGGCCGCGGTGATGTCGCAGGCGCGGAACGCGGACCCCGCGACCAGCGACCGGAACCGTGCCGGTGAGTACGCGCGGCGCCGCAGGAAGGTGAGGAAGGTGAGCCTGACGAACAGCCGGTTGAGCCGGTTCAGCCCCATGCCGCCGACCTCGCGGCTGATGTCGTCGTTGCTGGCATCCCGGTTCATGTCCTGGATCACCGCGGTGCCTCCGGCGCGCAGGACGCGGTGCATCTCGTCGAGAGCGTCGACCGGCCTGCGGAAGTTCTTGAACGCGGCCTGGCAGACGATCAGGTCGAAGGATCCCGCAGCGAACGGCATGGCCGAGGCGTCACCGAGCTGGAAGTCGATGGTCTGCGCCGACTTCCGGGCATTGCCGGTGGCGATCTCGACCATGGTGCGGCTGATGTCGAGCCCGGTGACCTGGAAGTGGCCGAGCCGCGCCAGCTCGATGGCCAGGTAGCCGGGGCCCGGCGCCACCTCGAGCACGTCGCGGGCCTGCGGATAGCTGGCCGCCAGCCGGGCCGCCTCACGGCGCACCTCGGCGATGCCTCGCGCCGTGCCACGCTGCCGCGCGTACCAGCGGGCCATCCTTCCCTCCATCTCCGGAAGGGCGAGGCGGCGCCGGGACGCGGAGCTCATCGGGGCGGGGGACGCCGTGCTCATCGGAAGAGACTCAGAGGCAGAGAGATCGCCTCGGCCAGGAGGACGAGAAATCCGCCCAGGGCGATCAGCAGGACGGCGATGCCAATCGGCGATCCGAAGCCGTACCAGCGGAAGATGCTGAACGGGCCTTCCTCGTGATCGTCAGCGTTCATACCGGTTCTCCTTCACGGACGAGTGGATGCAGGGAGGGCGTGCCGGTCGCCTCAGGCTGGGGCTGGATGGTTTGAGCGATCTCGCTCGCGGACCGGCCGCGGGCGAAGAGGGAGGCGACGGCGGCGAGCAGGAGCACGCCGATGGGGAGGAGCATGGTCGGCTTCATCGCGCTGACGTAGCCCTGGGTGAAGACGCTGTGCGCCAGGGACTGGAGAGTCGCAGCGAGGCTCGCCGGTGTGCCTGCCGGGATGCTCAGGGTGGCCCCGCTCTGGCCCGCGCCGATCTGCAGGCCGCTGGCCGCGGCGCTGCTGAATCCCGCCACGAACGAGGACGCGACCTGCGCTGGGAGATGGTCCGACGCGGCGATGGCCTGGGTGTGCAGGGAGGTGGCGAGGCGGTTCTGGAGCAGAGCCCCGACGGAGGCGCTGGCGATCACCGCCCCCATCTCCGAGATGGTGCTGACGGTTCCGGAGGCGATGCCGGCCAGGTGGGTGCGCAGGTCGCGGGTCGCCAGCTGGAAGGCGGGTCCCCAGACGCAGCCCATGCCCAGGCCGGCCAGCACCAGGCCGGGGACCAGTGACCAGCGGCTGGAGCCCGCCTGCGCGTCCCAGACGATGTAGGCGGCTCCGGCCCCGATCAGCAGCAGCCCGGCGGTGAGGATCCGATGGGCGCCGAGACGCTGCGATGCGGGGCCGTTGGCGGGACCGGTGGAGAGGAACATCGCCCCCGGTTGCACCGCCACCACCAGCCCCGCGGCGATGGCGCTGAGCCCGAGCACCGACTGGTAGTAGATGGTGAGTGGGAGGTAGAGGCCGAGGATGAAGAAGTTCATGGCCGCGAGGACCACCGCCATCAACGTGAAGTTGCGGTCCCTGAAGAGGGTGAAGGTGAGCAGCGGCTCACCGCTCTGCCGCCTCGCCTGGTGGGCGATGAAGACGGCGAGCAGCACCACCCCGGCCGCGATGATCACTGGGATGCTGAGGAAGCCGGCGACCGTCCCCCAGTCGTAGCGCTGCCCCTCGATGAGGCCGAAGACGATGCAGAAGATCGCCGAGGTGGCCAGCGCCACCCCGACGAGGTCGAGGCGGTGGCGCCGACCCGGGCGGACGTCGGGCACCAGCCAGCGGGTGGCCAGCAGCACGGCCGCGCCGATGGGCAGGTTGACGAAGAAGATCCAGCGCCAGCCGAGGTCGGTGACGAGCAGCCCGCCCAGGGTCGGGCCCGCGACCACGGCGAGGCCGGAGAGCATGCCGAAGACCCCGAAGACCGGGCCGCGCCGCTCCGGCGGAAAGATGGTGAGCAGGATCGCCATCTCCTGCGGGGCCAGGAGGGCGGCGCCGACTCCCTGCAGCACCCGGCCCAGGATCAGCAGATCGGCGGTGGGGGCGAGGCCGCTCAGGGCGGAGGCGGCGGTGAAGAGGCCGATCCCCGCCAGGAAGAGGCGGCGGGGCCCGACGATGTCGCCGAGCCGCCCCGAGGTGATGAGCAGTCCGGCGTAGCCCAGGCTGTAGGCGTTGAGCATCCAGAGGACCTGGTCGAGGCTGGCGTGGACGCCGTCGACGAGGCGTGGGATGGCGATGTTGACGATGGTCAGGTCCAGCAGGGTCATGAACATCCCCAGGGAGAGGACGATCATCACGACCCACGGGTTGAACTGACGGGGGGCGCTGCCGCGGCCGGAGCGCGCCGCAGCCCCCCGGGGGCTGCCATACTCTTCTTGCATTTCGGCTCTCCGCGGATATATCTTAGTAACTAAGCAAACCGCATACTAAACAGATCAGCGAGTGCCTGTCAACCCCTCGGAGCCGATGTCCGAATCCCCAGCGACCCCCTCCCGCAGCGAGCTGGTCGGGCAGCTCACCACCGCCGTCCGGCGCCAGGTCGCCTGGACCGTCCTCCACAACCAGGCGATCGCCGATCGGCTGGGGATGGGGATCACTGACCTCCACTGCGTCAACCTGCTCGACCTCGAGGGGCCGATGACCGCGGGCCGGCTCGCCGAGCTGATGGGCCTCACCACGGGGGCGATCACCGGCGTCCTCGACCGGCTGGAGGCCGGCGGCCTGGTGCGGCGGGAGGCCGACCCGGTCGACCGGCGGCGGGTGGTGGCCCGGCTGGTCCCCGGCGGCATGGAGCGGGTGAGGACGGCGTTCGCCGCGGTCGCTGCCGCGGCCCAGGAGCTCTACGCCGGGTACGACGTGGCCCAGCTGGCGCTCCTCGACGAGTATGCGGAGCGCAGCGCCGCGATGACCCGGAGGCTGACCATGGCGATGAGGTCGACCCCCGCCTCGGCGGCGATCACCGAGGGGGCTCTGTCAGCGCCGCTGGGCCACATCACCGCCGGCCGGCTGGAGATAAACGCCACCGCGTCCAAGCTGGGGATCGCCTGCGATCGGGAGATGCCGGAGCTCTACCGCGCCAGCTTCGACCGCCGTCCGCCGAGGATCCGAGTCAGCGGAGGGACGGTGAACATCAGCTTCCCGGGCATGTGGCACGGGGCGGTGGGGCGTGGCCAGATCACCCTGAACGCCACCATCCCCTGGGCGCTGGACATCCGGGGTGGCGCCTCGGAGATGGATGTCGACCTGGCCGCTCTGGCGCTGTCCGAGCTGACCATGACGGGAGGAGCCAGCCGCGTGGACCTCAGGCTGTCCCGACCGGCCGGCACCGTGCCGCTGCGCATCCGTGGGGGTGCCAGCCGGGTGACCATCCGCCGTCCGGCCGGCGTGCCCTTCCGGGTGCGGGTGGGCGGCGGCCTGACCCGCCTCACCCTCGACGCGCAGCGGGTGGGCTCCATCGGCGGCGGCGCCGTGCTCGACAGCCCCGGCTTCGACGCGGCCGAGGATCGCTACGAGCTCGGCGTGGAGGGCGGCGCCAGCCGCATCACCGTCGTCACCGGCTGAGCCCGGTGAGCCCGGGCCGGCGCGCCGTCTCACATGGCGTTGAAGGTCTCGGCGACCTCGATGGTCCCGCCGGCGCTGAGCACCGGGCATCCCCTGGCGATGGCCACCGCGGCGTCCATGCCATCGGCCTCGATGATGCTGTAGCCGCTGGCGTGCTGGCCCCCGCCGTCGCTCCCCACCGATCCGTCGCTCTGGATGGTCCGGACCTGGCTCACCGGGTTGCCGGGGTCGGTGATGGCGCTGCCCGCCTCCTGGAACCAGGCACCCCACCTCGCCATCAGCGCGTTCCTCTCCGCCTCGGTCTGGCCCATGCCGCCGCCGTGATAGATGAGCAGGTACTTGGCCATCGGAGTTCCTCCTATCGACGGTTGACGAGGGATGGTGGCGGGCGAGACGCGAGGGGAACGGGGTGTCTCCGGTACCGGACCGCACCCGGGAGCACGGTCAGGAAGCTGGCACCGGAAGCTAACTGAACACTGTCATGTTCCCGGCGGGGTGTCAAATCCCGATCTGAGCCTTCCGCGCCCTGGCCGGGCGGCGGTCAAAACGGTCCCAGCACCCCGGCCACGAAGAGATCGGTCACCCGCCTGGCCAGCCGCTCGACCTCCGGAGCGCCCCAGTGGGCGCCCAGCCTCCCCGCCCTCCACAGGGCGGCCAGCCCGTGGACCAGAGACCAGGCCGCGATCGCTACCGCAGGCACCTCTGCCTCGGCGATGAGGCCCGCCTGGGCGCAGGCGCGAACCGGTTCGAGCAGGAGCGCGCGGGCCTGGGCGGTGACCGCCTCCAAGGCCGGGTCATGGGCATTGAGCAGCTCGGTGCGGAACATGACCTCCCAGCGCCCGGGCTCGGCGATCGCGAAGGCGACGTAGCCGCGGCCGTATGACGCGAGGCGCTCCGCCGGGGTCCCGGCCGGGCCCCGCCGTGCCTCTGCAACAACGGCTTCGACCAGGTCCTGGTAGCCGCGCACCGCGAACGCGGTGAGCATGCCGGCTCGGGTGCCGAAGTGGTAGGCGGGCGCTCCCGGTGAGACTCCGGCGCGCCGGGCGACCTCGCGGAGCGACAGGCCCTCGATGCCCTTTTCGCGGACCAGGCTCCCCACGGTGCAGAGGAGCGTCTCCCGGAGCTGGGGATGACGGTGCGGTGGCACCGTCCCATCTTGGCATCGGCCCGCGACACCGACGGCGGACGCCGGTGGTAACGGTGGGGATTCCCCGGGCGCCAGCTGGGGCTCCTCAGCCGGGGTGCAGCCCGGCGATGCCGCCGGCGACGAGCGCGTAGAGCACGAGGGCGCCGAGCAGCGCCCCGAAGGGGAGCAGGGCCAGGGCCAGCGCGCTGGGTGCCTCCAGCCGGTGGACGGTCGCCACCGCCAGCCCCAGCAGCACGATGAACCATGCCAGCAGCGGCGCATCGAGCCAGCCCACCCACCACGCTCCCTGGCCGCCTGCCCCGAGCCGGAGCGCCAGTGCCTGCAGCGCGGAGATCAGCCCGTAGGCGCTGAGCAGGACGAAGCAGTGGCCAGCCGACGCCAGGATCTGCCGGAGCCGCGAGGGCCTCGCCATCATCCGGGCTCCGAGGTCTATGAGCCAGCCGGCGAGCACCCAGAAGGCTAAGAGCACGGCGGGTAGAGCGACGAAGAGGTAGGGGCTGGGCGGCGGGAAAGATCGCGGAGCCAGCTCCGCGGCCAGCCAGTCGAAGCCGATCGAGACCGCCCCGGAACCCGCCACGATCGCCGCGGCCGCGGCAAGGCGGGGCCGGGCGTTGATCGCAGCCAGGCTGCGGCGGGGGCGGACGATCACGCCGGCGGGGGTGGGCACGAGGCTATAATAAATAAGGTCAGGATGACCTAAACTCGGGTGCCGCCTCCCGCGCCGGTCCAGGTGCGCGCGGAGGAGCCCACAGGAGAGCAATGGCCGTCGCCGTAGCCAGCCCAGCCAGTGCCGCCAGCACGGACCGATTGGTCCGCAGCATCGACAGCCTCCGGCGCACCCGCAACGCGGTCATCCTCGCCCACAACTATCAGCTTGACGAGGTCCAGGACGTCGCCGACTTCGTCGGCGACTCGCTCAACCTCTCACGGCGGGCCGCGGCCACGGATGCCGACGTGATCGTCTTCTGCGGTGTCCACTTCATGGCCGAGACCGCGGCCATCCTGTCGCCGGCGAAGACGGTGCTGCTGCCGGACCTGGAGGCCGGGTGCTCGCTGGCCGAGACCATCACCGCCGACCAGCTCCGGGCCTGGAAGGCTGAGCATCCGGGGGCGGTGGTCGTCTCCTACGTGAACACCTCCGCCGAGGTCAAGGCGGAGTCCGACTACTGCTGCACCTCCGGCAACGCCGAGGCGGTGATCCGCGCCATCCCCGAGGGCCGCGAGATCCTCTTCTGCCCCGACATGTTCCTGGGAGCCCACCTGGAGCGGGTCACCGGCCGACGGATGCACGTCTGGATGGGGGAGTGCCACGTCCACGCCGGGATCAGCCCCAAGGACCTGGCCGCCGCCCGCCGGAACCATCCGGATGCCGAGCTGCTGGTCCATCCGGAGTGCGGCTGCACTTCGTCGACCGTGTACCGTCTCGGCCGCGGCGACCTCCCGGGGGGTGGTTGCGTGGTGGCGTCGACCGAGGGGATGGTGCGCCGCGCCGCCGAGTCTCCCGCCGACACCTTCATCGTCGCCACCGAGGTGGGCATCCTCCATCGCCTGCGGCTGCTCGCGCCTGGCAAGCGATTCCTGGCCGCGTCGGAGCACGCCGTCTGCCCGTACATGAAGCGGATCACCCTGGACAAGGTGGCGACCGCGCTGGAGCGGATGGCACCGGTGGTCA
>Ga0187771_10001762_pt1 | contig 14748 bp, 12 predicted proteins | sample 0116_SJ02_MP15_1_FD_133139 | JGI IMG/M metagenome (GOLD analysis project Ga0187771, IMG submission 133139) | Tropical peat soil microbial communities from peatlands in Department of Meta, Colombia - 0116_SJ02_MP15_10_MG | ecosystem: Environmental > Terrestrial > Soil > Wetlands > Peat | place...
CGAGCATCGGCTCGAGTACGTTCGTGACATCTGTGGCGTAGAGTTTTACAACAATTCCAAAGCCACCAGCGTAGATGCTACGGTGAAGTCGTTGGAGGCCTTCGAGCGAGGTGTTCATCTCATTCTGGGCGGAAAAGACAAGGGTGCTCCCTATGCGCCTCTACGGCCCGTTTTAAAGGACAGGGTGCGTGAGGTTTTCCTCGTCGGGGCGGCGGCAGACCGTATCGCTCAAGAACTCTCCGGCGCCGTGGAATTGATTCGAGCGGGCAACCTCGAAACAGCCGTGCCGGAGGCGTTCCAGCGTGCCTGTCCTGGGGATGTGGTGCTGCTTGCTCCGGCTTGTTCGAGCTTTGATCAGTTCCAGGACTATGAACATCGTGGGCGCGTGTTTAAAGAGTTGGTGGAGCGACTGGCGCAGGATGTGGAATCGGGTGCCGTCAAATGGAGATGGAATTCCAGGGAGGAAACGGCGAGCCAGGGGCTGGGAGCCGGTGGCCAGGTTCGGGCTCAATCATTCGCTGGTTCACCCCAAGAGGCGCGCCAAGCGAGTGGCGAACTTGCTCCATCCCAAGTCAGTGGCCAACCCGGCGCAGAGCCATTGACGCCAGAAGGCGATCAACCGCTCAAGGAGGTTGTTGGGCTGACCGATGAGGACTCCAAGCACCGCGCAACCGAGGCTTCTCCGGCTGAGGCCCCGGCTCATGAGGTGACCCTTGTTTACGAAGTGAGTGCCGACGAATTCCCGCCGGCAGAAGTTGAGCTGGCAGAAGATTACTCCGAGCGGCCAGAGACCGCTCAACCGCAGGCGCCGGCTACACCTGAAAGAGTTGATGGCACCCCGTTGCCGTACGAGGGGAGAGCAAAAGAGACCCAACTGAAGCTGCCTCAAATGGGTTAACAACGCATGGCAAGGCGACTTCAATCCGACAAGATTCTGTTCGGCACCGTCGTGGCATTGACGCTTTTCGGAGCTCTCATGGTCTTTAGCGCCTCGGCGGTGATGGCGACCGAGAAGTTTGGCAGTAGCAGTTACTTTCTAATTCGCCAGTTGGCATGGGCTGGAGCAGGATTTGCCGCTTTGATCGTGATGATGTATGTAGATTACCGTCGCTTGGCGAGCCCTGTGTTGATATTTCCCGCGCTGGCCTTGCAGTTGATCCTGTTGGTGTGCGTTTTGTTTGCCGAGCGAAGCCACAACACTCGGCGCTGGCTGCATATGGGTCCTGCCAGCTTACAGCCTTCCGAAATTTCCAAAATCATCCTGGTCCTTTTCCTTGCCTATTTCCTTGCGCAGCGGTCGGGCAAAGTGAACGATGTCAAGCACACTTTGGTTCCTATTGGCCTAGTTACAGGACTGAGTATGGCGCTGGTGATGGCGGAGCCGGACTTCGGAACCGCTCTGGCCATCGGCATGATCGTCGCGGCAATGCTATTCACGGCAGGGCTTCGCCTGAGGTATTTCGCGAGCGTGGCACTGGGGGCGGTTCCAGTCGTCTACTGGTTGGTTTTTTATTCCACTTACCGCCACAACCGTCTGCTGGCGTTCCTGCACCCTTTCGACGATCCTCTTGGGAAGGGGTTTCAGATCATCCAATCATTCATCGCCGTTGGCACCGGGGGGATTTCCGGAGTCGGGCTGATGGAGGGCAAGCAAAAGCTTTTCTATCTTCCTGAGCCCCAGACTGACTTCGTTTTCGCGGTCATCAGTGAGGAATTGGGGTTCATCGGAGCCATCGCCCTTATCGTGGCCTTTGGAATTATCCTCTGGCGCGGTTGGCGGGCGAGCGCCCGATGCACGTGCGAGTTTGGCCGGTTGTTGGCCATTGGGCTGACCGTCATGGTGGTCGGGCAAGCCCTGGTGAACATGAGCGTGGTGCTCGGCCTGCTTCCGACTAAGGGCATACCCTTGCCCCTAATAAGCTACGGCGGGTCGTCACTTTTCGTCACGCTGGTAGCGGTGGGCATGCTTCTCAACATTTCACAAGATGAAGGATAGCTTGAGATTCCTGATGGTCGGAGGGGGAACGGGAGGTCACATCTTTCCGGCACTGGCTGTGGCGGAGGAACTGCGAATACGCGGTTCGCGCCTCGAAAGCTCCGGAGTGAAATACGTTATCGAGTTTCTCGGCACGAAAAGGCCCCTCGAAGCCCGACTAATTCCGGCAGCAGGTTTCCCACTCCGCACCATCAAGGCGGCTGGGCTTAAGGGAATAAGTGGAATTCGGGGCATTCGAAACTTGATGATGCTTCCTCGGACCGCGGTGGGCTCGGCCATGGCTTTGCGCGATTTTCACCCTCAAGTGGTCGTCGGCGTGGGCGGATATTTGGCGGGGCCCGTGATGGTGGAGGCAGCCCTGCAGGACATCGCCACCCTGCTGATTGAGCCCAATGCTTTGCCCGGTTTTACAAACCTCGCCCTCGCCCCGGTAGTTCGTTTGGCCGCGGTCGGCTTCGAGCAGGCAGCGCGATTTTATGGCGAGAAGGCTCGCTTCACCGGCCTTCCGGTTCGCGCGGCGTTTCATGCCATCCCGTCGAAGAGACACGAGGCCCCCTTCCGCGTCCTGATCGTAGGAGGTAGTCAGGGGTCGAAGGCCATCAACGAGGTGATGGTCCAATGTGCTCCACTCTTGAGTCGCAAATCGGGATGGCTCGAAGTGGTCCATCAAACGGGGGATACAGACTATGATGCTGTGCGTCAGGCTTATCTGAAACACGGCGTAACTGCGAACGTTTACGCTTTTATCGAGGACATGGCGGGGGCAATGGCGCAGGCCGATCTGGTGGTTTCACGGGCCGGGGCCGCCGCAGTAGCTGAATTGGCGGCAGCGGGGCGAGCGGCGCTCCTGGTCCCATTTCCGGCGGCTACCGATCAGCATCAATTGGCAAATGCGAGGGCATTCGAACGGGCCGGAGCCGCTCGCGTGATTCTTCAGACGGAGCTGACACGGGAGCGGCTGATGAGAGAAATCCACGAACTGCTCAGCGAAACCCCGAGGCTGATAGAGATGGAGCGGGCCGCGAAGAGTCTGGCTCGTCCAGAGGCGGCGGCGCACATTGCAGATTTAGTCGAGGAGTTGGCAGCAAAGGCTTAATATCGAGTCACCCATATGCTAGGCAAGATTCGGAGAATCCACTTCGTAGGCATCGGCGGGATCGGTATGAGCGGCATTGCCGAGGTCTTGCTCAACCTGGGGTTTACGGTCTCAGGGTCTGACCTTAAGGCGACACCTGTCACGGATCGGCTGTCCAAGCTGGGCGCGCGATTCTTCGAGGGTCACGCCGCAAGCAATCTCCGGGACGCCCAAGTTGTGGTGGTTTCCTCTGCGATTACACCGCACAACGTCGAGGTGCAGGAGGCCCAACGTTTGCAAATTCCGGTTATCCCGCGGGCCGAAATGCTCGCTGAGTTAATGCGCCTGAAATTCTGCGTGGCGGTGGCCGGGGCTCACGGAAAAACCACGGTCACCTCGATGATCGCGGTAATGCTGACACGCGCCGGCCTTGACCCCACCGCAGTCATTGGCGGGCGCTTGGACGTTTTCGCCTCCAGCGCCCGGTTGGGCAAGGGCGAACTGATGGTGGTCGAGGCCGACGAAAGTGACCGCTCATTCCTCTACCTTTTGCCCTCCATTGCCGTGGTTACCAATATTGACCGTGAGCACCTGGACCATTACCGCGACTTGAACGAAATCATCGCCGCCTTCCTATCCTTCGCGAACAAAGTCCCTTTTTATGGGGCCGTGGTGGCTTGCGCGGATGCCCCCTGGGGAGAACGATTCAGAGAACTCATCCCGCAGCTTCGACGTCGCGTGGTTACGTACGGTCTCGATCCCGGGGTCGATGTGCAGGGCTGTTCACTCCAACTCCAACCGCAAGGCTCATCATTCGAAGTCGAGGCTCGAGGGAAGCCCCTGGGGAGGTTTAACCTCCAGGTTCCAGGACGACATAACGTGCAGAATGCCTTGGCCGCTGTCGCCGTGGGTCTGGAGCTTGAACTGAGCGCCGAGCAAATCCGCAGAGGCTTGGAGCACTTCCACGGCGCCGACCGCCGATTCCAGGTCAAAATGGAATTTGAGGGAATAACCATTGTGGATGACTATGGGCACCACCCCACCGAAATCCGTGCCACGCTGGAAGCAGCCTGCCTCTGGGGCGCCAAACGGGTCATTGCCATCTTCCAGCCCCATCGTTATACGCGTACGCAATCCCTGATGGATGACTTTGCGCAGTGCTTCCAGGCTGCGGATCAAGTCTACGTTTTGGACGTTTACCCCGCGAGCGAGAAGCCTATACCGGGCATCACTGCTCAGCGTCTGGTGGAGCGAATGGCCGAGCTGGGGTTCACGCGTGCTCGATATGCGCCTTCAGACCAGGGGGTCGTTCGAGGAATTCTGAAAGATTTGCGACCCGGGGATTTGATTCTAACGGTTGGCGCCGGAAACGTATGGAGAATCGGCGAAGCCCTGGGTGAGGCGATCCGGGGGCACTCGGTGTCACGGTAGGCGTTGTAGGGGCAACCCGTCGGCTGACGGATGGTTGCCCGCGGCCCGCCGCCCGAAGGGTTTGGGCCGCAGAGCGGGCAGCCACAAGGGCCGTCCCTACGAGGATCGTGAATGAGTCGCGACACAACAGACGAAGAAAACCTCGCGGCACAAGCCTTGGACGGGGAGGAGGAATCCCCTTATCTTCGGCGACAAAAGACCGTGACGGTTCGCCGCCGCCGTCTCTTTTGGAGCCGGCGTGGGGTGCTTTTTTTCATCGCCGCGGCGCCCGTGGGAATCGCGAGCTATTTCCTGACGGTGTTTGTCTTGTCGTCGCCACGGTTTGAATTGCACTCCGCTGACGATATTCAGGTGATTGCCAATCAGTTTGTGACCCGCGAGGATGTTGCCAGCGCACTGGGACTGCCTCTGCGCGCCGGCAATGGTCCTGGCCTAAAGGTCTGGCGTCTTTCTTTGGAGGCCCAACGGAGACAAGTAGAAGCGCTTGTCTGGGTTCGAAGTGCAGCCTTAACGCGAGTCTTTCCTAACCGCATGGTTGTGGAAATTATTGAAAGGATTCCGGTGGCCTACGCCAACGTCGGCGGCCATGTGAGCTTGGTGGACAGCGATGGAGTTTTGCTGGATAAGCCGGAAAGTGCCCTTTTCGACTTCCCCGTCATCACTGGGCTGAATTCGAATGCCGGTTCGGACGAGTGCCGGAACCGCATCGCCCTTTACCAGGACTTCATGCGCCAACTCGGAGAGGAGATCGCCCACTCCGGATGGGTAGTTTCCGAGGTAGATCTTTCGGACGGCGATGATCTCAAAGCCTTGCTCGTCCAAGGCCGTGAGACCTTGCAGGTCAACTTTGGTCACGAGGATTTTGTCCAGCATTTTCACACTTTCCTGGCTCTGCTCCCAGAACTGCGCAAGGCCAACGCGCCACTTGACTCGGTGGACTTACGTTATCGTAATCAGGTGGTGGTGAACCCACAGAGTCGAACATCGGCTCCGCCCGCAGGAGACGTGGAGCCCTCACAGACTCTAAAGGAATAGGGACCCTTGGCACGCAACGACCAGTTTTTCGTCGGCTTGGATCTGGGCAGTAATAAAACCTGCGCGCTCGTCTGCCAGCCGAAAGAGGGCGGAAAGCTTCAGGTGGCGGGCTTGGGCGTGGCGGAGTCGAAGGGTTGGCGGAAGAGCGTCATCGTCAACCTCGATCTCACTGTGGTGGCCCTGAAGAAGGCCGTTGAAGCTGCCGAAACCGCGGCGGGGGTTTCAATTGCTTCGGCTTACGTGGGGGTAGCGGGCACGCACATTAAAGGCGTGACCTCCCGGGGCGCGGTGGGTTTGGGAAAAGCGCCGGGCGGGGCAGGAACTGTCACCCAGGACGACATTGTTAAAGTCCTCCAGGCCGCTCGCGGTGTCACCCTTCCCCCGGATCGTGAAATCGTATACCTGGAGCCGCAAGACTATGTGCTGGATTCCCACGAGGGGATTCGCAACCCCGTGGGGATGAGTGGTACGCGGCTCGAAGCCAACGTGCACCTGATTACCGGGTCAACCACGGCGTTGAGAAATGTGGTCACGGCCGTGAATCTGGCGGGAATCAAGGTTCTCGACACGGTCTACGAACCCTTCGCTGCGGCGGTCGCTTGCCTGACGGCGGACGAGCGGGAATTGGGCGTGGCGCTGGTGGACATTGGAGGCGGTTCAACTGACATGATCGTCTACGCGCAGGGCAGTGTCCGGCACACCGCTTCCATCCCGGTGGGCGGAGAACATTTTACCAACGACATCGCCGTGGGCCTACGCACGACGATTCCTGAAGCGGAGAGAGTCAAACGGTCCTGGGCGGAGCGCGCCCTCGCGAATGTGCCCGGCGGCGTCTTGGAGGTCCCCAGTGTCGGGGAGCGCCCAGCCCGAGTCGTGAGCTACGACGTGCTTAACGAAATCATTCAACCACGTACCCTTGAACTGCTCGAATTGATCCGTGATGAGCTTGATCGCTGCGGCCATAAGCGCCAACTGGGGGCAGGGGTGATTTTGGTCGGGGGTGGGGCAAAGCAGGGCGGCTTGATGCAGTTGGCAGAGCACACTCTCGGCCTCCCCGTGCGCCTTGGTCGTTGCACAGGACTCGAGAACATGGACGAGAACCTGACCGAGCCGGAGTATGCAACGGTGGTGGGCTTGGTGGTCTATGCCAATCGTCGCCGCTTGCTTCGGGACGCACAGGAGACAGGCTTTATCGCCAAATTGTGGCGAGCCTTGCACGGGAAGAGCGGGTAGCGTGGACCTCCGGGTTTGGGGGCCGCGCTACGAAGCGATTGAGTTACGCTTTGGGGTCCGGGCTAAGGGGGTTCCGGGTCGATTAAGGAACTTCGCACTCGTGACGCCGCTTGAGGAAGGAGTGTAAATGGAGATTGAAGAAACCGACAACAACCTTCGGGTAGACTTTTCCGATGAGCTCCGCGTCGGCGCCAAAATCAAGGTCATTGGGGTGGGGGGCGGCGGCGGGAACGCCGTAAACCACATGATTGAAGCCGGGGTGACGGGTGTGGACTTCCTGGTTGCCAATACTGATGCGCAGGCGCTCCGTATCTCGAAAGCGCCGGTAAAAATCCAGCTCGGCGCCAAGCTCACCAAAGGGCTGGGCGCGGGCGCCAACCCTGAAATCGGTCGGCGCGCTGCGCTCGAGGACACGGACAAGGTCATCGACGCGCTGGAGGGCGCCGACATGGTGTTCGTCACCGCTGGGCTGGGCGGAGGAACAGGAAGCGGAGGCGCTCCCATCGTCGCCAGCCTGGCGCGTGAACTCCACGCCCTCACCGTGGGCGTGGTGACCAAGCCCTTCGCTTTCGAAGGCAAGCGGCGAATGATGCAGGCCGAACAGGGATTGGCGGAGTTGAGCCAGAGCGTGGATACCGTCATTTGTATTCCCAACGAGCGTCTGATGCAGTTTGTGGACAAAGACACCAGCTTTTTCGAAGCGTTCAGAAAAGCCGACGATGTCCTGCGCCAAGGCGTTCAGGGTATTTCCGATATCATTACCATTACGGGAATAATCAACCGCGACTTTGCTGACATCAAGACGATTATGGAGGGGATGGGGTATGCGGTCATGGGAACTGCCGAGGCCGAGGGAGAGAACCGCGCCGTCGAAGCCACCAATCGCGCCATTGCCAGTCCGCTTCTCGAAGACGCCAGCATCAATGGGGCTCAAGGCATCCTGCTGAATATCACGGGATCCAGCAAGCTTACCCTGTTTGAAGTTCACGAAGCGTCCAGCATTGTGCAGAAGGCCGCCGCGGAAAACGCCAATATCATTTTTGGCGCCGTTCTTAACGAGGCTATGGGCGATGCCGTGAAGGTCACGGTCATCGCTACGGGAATCAAATCCGAGAGATTGGGAATGAAGCCGCTGACCGGCCCCTCGTTGGCCATCCGCACAGCGCAGCAAAGCGTCAGGACGGCGCTCGCCAGGAAGGAAAAGCTTCCGGTCGAGCAGGAACCACCGGAGATGAGCGCGGAAATACCCAAAGATGATTTCGACGTGCCGGCCTTCATTCGGCGACGCAAGATAGAACCTAAACAGTAGCGCTGGAGAATCTTTCGATGATTGATTCTTTGACTCATTGAATCATTGACCTATTCCGCGAGCTCTTTTGTTCATCCAATGCACGATAAAGCTTCAATGGATCAATGAACAAATGAGTCAATGGATCAATTACAGCATGCGTTATACCGATGAGAGAATTCGCGCTGCCTACGCTGAGTGCCGGCGCCTGGCGCGCCGTCACTATGAGAATTTCCCAGTGGCGTCGCGCCTTTTGCCACGCGGCAAGCGTGATGCCTTGGCGGCCATCTATGCCTTTGCCCGCTACGCAGACGACTTGGCCGATGAGCCTGGAGTCGAGGGCAGGCTCGAGAAACTCGCGGCATGGCGTGAGCGGCTGCGCGAATGCTTCACAGGTGAAGTCCACCATCCGGTTTTCCTGGCCCTTCAAGACTCCGTTCGACGATTCCGCCTTTCTTTCGACAATTTTGAGAACCTGCTGCGCGCCTTTGAGTCTGACGTGAGCGTGAATCGTCACCGAGGTTTCTCATCGTTGCTCGCCTATTGCTCCTGTTCTGCGAACCCCGTCGGGCGGCTGGTGCTCGAACTTTTCGACCACCGCGAACCCGAACTCGTGGCTCTCTCGGATTGCATTTGCACGGCGCTTCAGCTCGCTAACTTCTGGCAAGACGTTGCTGTGGACCTCGAGCGCGACCGCGTATACTTGCCTTTGGAAGATCTTGAACGCTTCAACTACACACTAGACGACCTGCGCTCCGGGCGTGTGGACGAGCGTTGGCGCAATTTGCTGAAGTTTGAAATAGGCCGCACCCGCGCGTTGTTCGAGCAAGGACGGGCGCTGCCGGAGCGAGTCGCGCCGCAATTGCGGCGCCAGCTTCGCCTGACATGGCTGGGCGGCATGAGCGTGCTTCGCAAAATCGAGTCCGCGGGCTATGACGTTTTCCGGCGAAGACCATCCCTTTCGAAGCTGGACTTCATGCGTCTCTATTTCCGTGCCCGGCACGCGATCCCAGTGGGAATGGGTGAACCCGCTCCCGCTATTCCGACCCCACCCGGAGCGCTTCCATGAGAGGTTTCCGCTCCGCCACTCTCCGCCGCACCAATTTCTACTACTCATTTGTATTTCTCCCGCGTGAAAAGCGGCGAGCCATTGAGGCCGTCTACGCCTTTGCCCGCCGCGGTGATGACGTTGTGGATAGCGGCCTCGCTCCGGAGGAGGCCGCCCGCCAAATCGCCCTTTACCGCCAGGCGCTCGAGGCTTGCTACACCGAGCAGGCGACCGCGTTCGAAGAGCCAGAACTCGCCGCCCTTGCCATGAGCGTTCGCAAATTCAAGATTCCCCGGCAACCCTTTGAGGACCTTATCCTGGGCCTGGAGATGGACTTAAGCAGCGCAAAATATGAGACCTTCGACGACCTTTCTCTTTACTGCTATCGCGTTGCATCCACGATCGGGTTGATCGCGATTGAGATCTTCGGTTATGCGGATGCCCGGACACGGGATTACGCCGTGAATCTCGGCAAGGCCTTGCAACTCGTCAACATCCTGCGCGATATCCAGAGCGACGCGCGGCGCGGGCGCATTTACCTGCCTCGCGAGGACTTGGAGCAATTTGGTGTGCGGCCTGCCGAGCTGCTCTCGGGGGCTTATGGTGACCCTTTCATCGAGCTGATGCAGTTCGAGTGCGACCGAGCCCGCCACTTCTTCGCCGTGGCGCGGCAGTTCCTTCCCGCGCAGGACCGCCGCGCCATGATCGCGGCTGAAATCATGGCGGCGATTTACTGGCGCCTCCTGGAGCGGATTCAAAAGCGAGGCTACAACGTGTTTGGCAAGCGCGTGCGCCTGCCCGCAGCAGAGAAACTCTGGATCGCGCTTTCCGTCTATCTTGGGGCGGAGTGGCACAAGTAGAAAATAGAAGCGTAGTGTCCTAATTTGGGCGGTAACGCCGGCTTCCAGCCGGCACTGGAGCCGCCAAGGTGGCGGCGCTACGCTCAAACTAGGACACTACCGCCGGAAGCTATGGCGCCCAACATGTGTTATCATGGAAGACGTTGGGAGGAGGTCCGACGACCATGGTGTACCAATATGGCCCTATACTGATCTTCTTTGCCATCGCGGCTATCTTCCCTCCCGCCTTGCTCTGGATTGCCAAATTCTTTCGACCTTCCTTCAAGCCCACTCCAGAAAAGGTACTGCCTTACGAGTGCGGCATCACGCCGGAATCCGACGCCCGCGGTCGCTACACTGTGCGCTTCTACGTAGTGGCCATCTTGTTCGTGGTCTTCGACGTTGAGACGGTTTTCCTCTATCCCTGGGCAGTGCAGTTCCAGGTGCTCGGGCTGTATGGCCTGGTTGAGATGCTGGTGTTCCTGGGGATTCTGATCGTGGGCTATATCTGGCTTTGGAACCGCGGTGCGTTCGAATGGGTCTAGCACGGTAGCACGGACACTCTAGTCAACCCGTAGCCCAGGCACTCCGGCCCGTCCCAAAGGCACCACACACAGGCAAGAGTCCCTCTGCTACTACCGCTACTTTCCCTGGACGCGATAAAGCATCTCGCCGGCCCGAGGCACTAGAAGGATGCTCTCGTCCTCGCGTCCCTCCCATTCTTGGGGATGGACGGTCGCCGGATCGAGGTAACCTAGGTTGATGCGACGACAGCGTTCCGGCGGGATGCCCGTGGCCAGCGTTACTTGAACGCGTGGGGTCTCCTTGCCGGCGGACTTGTCGTACTGGCCCAACCCTTTGACGTGGGTGGAGTGCGCCAGCACGCCGCCCGGATAGTCTTTGAACTTGTCCCACTGCGCAAGAAAATAATCGCGGCAGTGATAACCAATCTCATCAATTAGCTTGCCGTGCGTGTAGCTGACTTCGCTGATGTGCGGGGCGAAAATCACCACCTCGCCCCCGTCGGCAACAACTGGCTCCAATTTATACATGCCCTTGCCCCCGGTCCATAGATCGTCATAGAGTCGAGGCATAACGGAGAGCACGCGCCGGAAGGGTTTTTGCACGTAAATGATATGCTTCCTGGCGGAGAGTGCGGAGGCTGCCTTCCAAGCTTCTTGCGGCGAGCCGAAGAAAAGCCCCGCCAGGCCTTCGTGTGTTACTACCAAGGCAAAGCACGCGGTGGGGCGCTCGATGAGGGCAGCGGCTCGATCGATGATGGCGCGCACGGGTGTATAGCCGGCGCCGATAATCCTGTAATTGGTCATCAAGGCGCCCAACCAGTGGGTAAGGTTGATGATTTCCGAGCCGGCGATGCCCGGGAAAAAATACTTGTTCCCGCCGGAAAAACCGACAACTTCATGGGGAAAAACCGGCCCGCAAACAATGACCTGGTCATATTCCAGAATCAACTTGTTGAGCCGGACGGGCACCTCCTGTGCGAGCAGCCCGCCGGTCATCTCGCCGATTTCGGCGGCAGGGATGACACCCAGGGTCACGAGGTTCGCAGGGTCCTCCCAGTGGTGATTGAAGATGTGGGTCTTGCCGGCTTGCTCGTTCTTCACCGGCCGCCCCACCAGCTTGCACAATTGCTCGTCGCCCATGAGGGGATGAGTGCCAAGCGCCACCAAATAATCCAGGGCCGCTACGCGCGGGGCGAGTTGAGCCTCGAACAGTCCAAACATCAGCGGCATCGGCATGGTGCGTGTACCGTCAGGGATGATAATGAGCACGCGCCTTCCGTCCACGGCCAGAGTGCTCAGACCCTGCTCCGTGATGTGGCTGACTTCCTCGAGGGTTAAGTAACGGTCTGCGAATCCTTGTCCAATCACCATCGGTTCTCTTCCTCCGACTGTGGGATCGCGCCCTACATAACTGGGGAGCGCGGAACGCGGCTTTGGGGTCCGCGCCACCCGGGGTAGGCTGAGATGATGCCCCTTTGCGGTTGATTCGCGACAGTAAAACTGTGGTTGCCTCAGGGCGGCCACAAGGGCCGCCCCTACATTGCTTAGACGCCACTAAAGGCAGAGAAGCCGCCGTCAATGGGCACAACGATTCCCGTGACAAAGGCCGAAGCGGGCGACAGGAGCCACAAGATAGCGCCAAACAAGTCCCCCGCTTTGCCAAAGCGCGCCATAGGCGTGTGGTCAATGATCGACTTGCCGCGCGCGGTCAACTCGCCACTCTTCTCATCGGTCAACAGGAACTTGTTTTGTTGGGTCAAGAAGAAGCCGGGGGCAATGGCATTGACGCGAATGCGCGGGGAATAGACCTGAGCCATATGTACGGCGAGCCACTGGGTAAAGTTGCTGACGCCGGCTTTCGCAGCCGAGTAAGCGGGGACTCGGGTCAAGGGCCGAAAGGCGTTCATGGAGGAAACGTTGAGGATGACGCCTTCGCCTTTCTCCGCCATGGTTTTGCCGAACACTTGACATGGAAGCATGGTTCCCAAGATGTTCAAGTCGAACACCCAGCGCAAGGCGTCCGGGGGCAGATCAAAATACGAGAGGTTGGGTGTAGTAGTAGCCTGGGGATTGTTGCCTCCCGCCGCATTCACCAGACTGTGAACGGCGCCAAACTTGCCCAGGATGACCTTTGCGGCTTGGCGTAAACTCTCCACTTCCAGGACGTCGGCGCGAACCGCCACCGCTTGATTCGCGCGCGGCTCCATGAGTTCCAGAATGTGCTGGGCGGGATCCATATTGCGGTCCAGGATCGCGACGTTGGCTCCGCATCCCACCAGCGCGCAGGCAATTTCGCCCCCCAGGGTTCCCGTCCCGCCTGTAATAACCACTGTGTGCCCGCTAAAATCATAAAGACGGGTCAATTCGGATAAGTCCATTCAAGCATGACCTCGTATGAAGTTCGCCACTATCGTCGCTACAATCGTAACATGATTCTGGTGTTATAAAGCTTTTTGGTTGCGGCCAGCAAGCACGCTATGTATCTTTAAACTGAGGGCTACAATCGTGAGCAACTACAAAGGTCTAAGTCTGGAAGGGAAGCACGCGTTGGTGTTTGGCGGCACCAGCGGATTGGGCAAATCCATCGCCGTGGGTTTTGCCCAAGCAGGTGCGAATGTGGTGGCGGTGAGCCGTCGGGGCGGGGAAGTCGAGAAGGCGGCCAGAGAGATTCGCGCGCTGGGCCGTCAGACCGTGGAGGCCACGGCCGACGTCACAAGCCGGAGCGACATCCAGCGCGTGATTGACTTGATCCTCGGGCAACTGGGGCGAATTGACATCCTGGTAAATGCGGCTGGAACCACCAAACGAGTTCCTTCTCTGGAAATGGCGGATGAGGATTGGGACCGTATCCTTGACACTAACCTGAAAGGCACTTGGTTTACTTGTCAGATGGTGGGCCGTGTGATGAAGGAGCAAGGGAAGGGCCGCATCATCAATATCTCCTCGCTGGGCGGACTGGTGGGCAACTACGAAGCCACAGCGTATTGTGTCAGCAAAGGCGGTGTGGTGATGTTGACTCGCTGCTTGGCTGCGGAATGGGCGAGGTACAACATTACGGTGAACGCCTTGGCGCCGGGAGTATTTGAAACGCCTCTCAACCTCGCCATCGTCAATGAGCCGGGGCGTAAAGCCTCCATTCTCACCCGCACGCCGATGAGGCGTTTCGGGAATTTGGAAGAAATCCGGGGCGCAGCTATTTTTCTGGCCTCCGATAGTGCCAGCTTTGTAACCGGCGAAATCCTCGCGGTGGATGGGGGATTTCTGGCGCAGGGAATCGGCGATAAGATCGTGCTTTGAAGCTGTCTGCTTTCATCGTAGCATAGGCACTACTGCCTGTGCTTGCCAGCACCCATATTAACCTTGGGCACAGGCAGGAGTGCCTGTGCTACTACTGGGCGCGTCAAAAGCGTGAATCCGTCGAGAGGATAACTCCGTTACCCCGGATCACGCCCAAGCTTTGCGCGTAGTTGTAATGCGTGTATCCGAGCTTGAGAAAAAGGCGGGGGTTGATTTTAAACGAAAGTGCAGGGGTCAAGTTCAAGGCCTGCGTGAAAGGCTGGTGCGTGTCGACTTGTTGCACCCCCAACCCGCCTGAGAAATCATAGCCCAAGGGGCCGTGGAGGGCGCCATAAGCACGTCCGGTGAGTTGGTGGATTTGGTAAAACGCCGGGTTAAAAAATCCCATGTAATCCTTCTGCTGAGATCCGGTAAACCCGTACGCTCGTCCTGCGTATCCCATGTCGAGCGACGCCCGTTCGAAGCGGAGGATGTTCCGTACTAGGGTCACAGAGCCGCCATGGGCCGGCTCGCGGATCGAGGCGTAAGGGGCAAGATTTGGGGTCCCATGCACGATCTCAAGCTGCTGGAAACGGATGGACGAGTAGCGGGCGGTATAGAGATCAAGCTGTAGATTGGTGTGCGAAGCAAGCGAGTATCTCAATCCTCCTTCCACTCGACTTTCCATGACGCCCATGCGCACCGAAAGGGGAGTGTAGGGAACGGGGTCGCGAGCCATGGTCAAATCAAGGTTAAGATTTTTCTTCAGGGCATAGCTTGCGCTCACGAATCCCAGCGGGCGGTATGTGGCCACGGAGACGGCTTGGGACTGCTCAGGAATATCCTGCAAACCACCGGGCCCGAATCGCACCAGGCCCGCGCCCCCGCGCAGAATGAGATTTGGGAAGACTGATGTGGTTTGGCGGTAGGTAACCTGCGATGCAGCAACCGCTCCGCCGAAGGTACTCGGGCTTGTCGCCGGCATGGCATCAAAGGAAATTGA
>Ga0187771_10001763_pt1 | contig 14746 bp, 11 predicted proteins | sample 0116_SJ02_MP15_1_FD_133139 | JGI IMG/M metagenome (GOLD analysis project Ga0187771, IMG submission 133139) | Tropical peat soil microbial communities from peatlands in Department of Meta, Colombia - 0116_SJ02_MP15_10_MG | ecosystem: Environmental > Terrestrial > Soil > Wetlands > Peat | place...
GGTCAGGCGGAAGAGGAGGCCGCGGCCTTTGTGCAAGCACACGTCAAGAAGCCGGTCGTAGGATTCATTGCGGGACGCACCGCCCCGCCCGGCCGCCGCATGGGCCATGCCGGCGCGATCATCTCCGGCGGCAAGGGCGACGCCGAATCAAAGATCGCCGCCATGGAGGCGGCCGGCATCAAGGTCTCGCCCTCGCCCGCCCGCATCGGCAAGACCCTCGTGGAAGTGTTGAAATCATGATTCAATGCTTAGGTCTTTTGTAGACTTACAGACGTCATAAATAGAGTTAAAACAGCATTCCGCCGTTGGATGCCGGTCCAAGGGGCGGTCGCCACGAGCGACGCGCCGTCTGAACATTTTTGCAAGGATCAGCCATGTCCCGCCAGGACGCCAATGCAGCCTTCGCCCGCACTTCGTTTCTTTACGGCGGCAACGCCGCCTACATCGAAGACCTCTACGCCAAGTTCGAAAGCGATCCCGCCGCGGTCGACGCGCAATGGCGCGCGTTCTTCACCGGTCTGAAGGACGCGCCCACCGACGTCGAAAAAGGCGCGCGCGGCGCCTCATGGAAGAAGCCGAATTGGCCGCTGCGCCCGAACGGCGATCTGGTCGCCGCGCTCGACGGCCAATGGGCGGAAACCGAAAAGCGGTTAGGCGAGAAGGTCTCCGCCCAGGCGCAGGCCAAGGGCGTCGAAATCTCCACGACCGAAGTGCAACAGGCCACGCGCGACTCGATCCACGCGCTGATGCTGATCCGCGCCTACCGCATGCGCGGCCATTTTCACGCCAAGCTCGACCCGCTCGGACTGATCGCGGTGAAGAACGAGGAGGAGCTCGATCCGCGCTCCTACGGCTTCGAGGAAGCCGACATGGACCGCCGCATTTTCCTCGACAAGGTGCTCGGGCTGGACTTCGCCTCGATGCGCGAGATCGTCGCCATCCTGCGCCGCACCTATTGCCAGACGCTGGGCGTGGAGTTCATGCACATCTCCAATCCTGCGCAGAAAGGCTGGATTCAGGAGCGCATCGAGGGGCGCGACAAGGAAATCAGCTTCACCGTGCAGGGCAAGCGCGCCATTCTCAATAAGTTGGTGGAAGCGGAGGGCTTCGAGAAGTTCCTCGACGTCAAATACACCGGCACCAAGCGCTTCGGTCTCGATGGCGGCGAGTCGCTGATCCCGGCGCTCGAGCAGATCATCAAGCGCGGCGGCAATCTCGGCGTGCAGGAAATCCTCATCGGCATGCCGCATCGCGGCCGCCTCAACGTGCTCACCCAGGTGATGGGCAAGCCGCACCGCGCGCTGTTCCACGAGTTTAAGGGCGGCTCATCGACGCCGGAGGAGACCGAAGGCTCCGGCGACGTGAAATATCATCTCGGCGCCTCATCCGACCGTGAGTTCGACGGCAACAGGGTGCACCTGTCGCTCACCGCCAATCCGTCGCATCTGGAGATCGTCGATCCGGTCACGCTCGGCAAGGTACGCGCCAAGCAGGACCAGCACCACGCGACGCCGGAAGACCGCACCATGGTGCTGCCGCTGCTCATGCATGGCGACGCCGCCTTCGCCGGCCAGGGCGTGGTGGCGGAATGCTTCGGCTTATCGGGTCTCAAGGGGTACCGCACCGGCGGCTCGATCCATTTCATCGTCAACAACCAGATCGGCTTCACCACCTATCCGCGCTATTCGCGCTCGTCGCCCTATCCGTCCGACGTCGCCAAAATGATCGAGGCGCTGATCTTCCACGTCAACGGCGACGATCCGGAAGCGGTGGTGTTTGCGGCCAAGGTGGCGACAGAGTACCGGCAGAAATTCCAGCAGCCAGTGGTCATCGACATGTTCTGCTACCGGCGCTTCGGCCACAACGAAGGCGACGAGCCGTCGTTCACCCAGCCGCTGATGTATCAGAAAATCCGCTCGCACCCGACCACGCTGGAAATCTACGCCAAGAAGCTGATCGGCGAAGGCGTCGTTACCCAAGCCGACGTCGACAAGATGAAGGCGGACTGGCGCGCCAAGCTCGACACCGAATTCGAAGCGGCGCAGGGCTATCGGCCGAACAAGGCCGATTGGCTCGACGGCCGCTGGGCCGGGCTCAAGGCCGCGCATGGCATCGAGGACCCGCGCCGCGGCAATACCGGCGTCGACACCAGCGTGCTGCGCGAGATCGGCGCCAAGATCGCGACGGTCCCGCAAGGCTTCCACATCCACAAGACGATCCAGCGCTTCCTCGATCATCGCGCCAAGACGATCGCCGAGGGTGAGGGCATCGACTGGGCGACCGCCGAGGCGCTCGCCTTTTGCTCGCTGCTCAAGGAAGGCCATCCGGTCCGCCTGTCCGGCCAGGACTCCGAGCGCGGCACCTTCTCGCAACGTCATTCAGTGCTGTTCGATCAGCAGACCGAGGAGCGCTACACGCCGTTCAATCATCTGGGCGACGGCCAGGCGCGCTACGAGGTGCTCAACTCGATGCTCTCGGAAGAAGCCGTGCTCGGCTTCGAATACGGCTATTCCACCGCCGAGCCGAACGCGCTGACGCTATGGGAGGCGCAGTTCGGCGACTTCGCCAACGGCGCGCAGGTCGTGTTCGACCAATTCATCTCCTCCGGCGAACGCAAATGGCTGCGCATGTCGGGCCTCGTCTGCCTCTTGCCGCATGGCTACGAGGGGCAAGGACCGGAGCATTCCTCCGCGCGGCTCGAGCGCTATCTGCAGATGTGCGCGGAAGACAACATGCAGGTGGCGAACTGCACCACGCCGGCGAACTACTTCCACGTCTTGCGCCGGCAGTTGAAGCGTGAGATTCGCAAGCCGCTGATCCTGATGACGCCGAAGAGCTTGCTGCGCCACAAGCGCGTGATCTCCAAGCTCGAGGAGATGGGCCCAGGCACGGCGTTCCATCGGTTTCTATGGGATGACGCGCAGGCGCTGCCGAGCGAGAAGATCAAGCTTCAGCCGGACGACAAGATCCGCCGCCTCATCCTGTGCACCGGCAAGGTCTATTACGACCTCTACGAGGAACGCGAGAAGCGCGGCATCGACGATATTTATCTCTTGCGCCTCGAGCAGCTTTATCCGTTCCCGACCAAGGCGCTGCTCGCCGAAATCTCCCGCTTCAAGCAGGCGGAGATCGTCTGGTGCCAAGAGGAGCCGCGCAACATGGGTGCCTGGTTTTTCGTCGACGTGTTCCTGCAATGGATCCTCAACCAGATCGGCGCCAAGCATCGCACCGTGCGCTATGCCGGGCGTCCGGCCTCCGCCTCGACCGCGGTCGGGACGATGCCGAAGCACCTGGCGCAACTCAAGCAGTTACTGGAAGAGGCACTGGGCTAGCTTTCGCACCCCGTCATGCCCGGTCTTGTGCCGGGCATCCACGCCTTGGCGGAGTTCGAGGTAGAAAGGCGTGGATGGCCGGGAGCCCGGCCATGACGAAAAGGAAAAAGTCATGACCGACATCCGCGTGCCCACCCTCGGCGAATCGGTGACCGAAGCGACCGTCGGCAAATGGTTCAAACAGCCGGGTGACGCGGTCGCGGTGGACGAGCCGCTGGTCGAGCTGGAAACCGACAAGGTCACGCTGGAAGTGCCGGCGCCCGCCGCCGGCGTCTTGTCGGACGTCGCAGTGAAGGCAGGCGACACCGTCGCGGTCGGTGCGCTACTCGGCCAGATCACCGATGGCGCCGCGGCTGCTGCCGCGCTTGCGAAGGCCGCCCCGCCAGCTGCCAAGGCTCCCGAAGCGCCGAGGCCGGCGCCCGCTCCGCCTGCCCCGGCGGCGAAGCCCGCGGAGATGCCGCTGCCGCCCTCGGTGCGCAAGATCGCGGCGGAGAGCGGCATCGAGCCGTCGACCGTCGCCGGCACCGGCCTGCGTGGCCAAGTGACCAAGGGCGACATGCTGGCCGCGATCGAGCGTGCCGCGGCCGCGCCCACGCCGGTGCCGACGCCCGCGCCGGTGCAGATGCGCGCGCCGTCGCCGGCCGACGACGCCGCGCGCGAGGAGCGCGTGCACATGACGCGGCTGCGTCAGACCATCGCGCGCCGCCTGAAAGACGCGCAGAACACCGCCGCCATGCTGACGACCTTCAACGAGGTCGACATGAGCGCGGTGATGGCGCTGCGCACGCAATACAAAGATCTGTTCGAGAAGAAACACGGGGTGAAGCTCGGCTTCATGAGCTTCTTCGTGCGCGCCTGCATCCAGGCGCTCAAGGAAATCCCCGCGGTCAATGCGGAGATCGACGGCACCGACATCGTCTACAAAAACTACTATCACATCGGCGTCGCCGTCGGCACCGAACGCGGGCTGGTGGTGCCGGTGGTGCGCGATGCCGACCAGATGTCGCTGGCGGAGATCGAAAAGGCAATCGCAGATTTCGGCCGCCGCGCGCGCGACGGCGCGCTCAAGATCGAGGAGATGCAGGGCGGCACCTTCACGATCTCGAACGGCGGAATCTACGGTTCGCTGATGTCGACGCCGATCCTCAACGCGCCGCAGTCAGGCATCCTCGGCATGCACAAGATCCAGGAGCGGCCTTGTATTGTCGGCGGCAAGATCGAGGCGCGGCCGATGATGTATCTCGCGCTCTCCTACGACCACCGCATCGTCGACGGCCGCGAGGCGGTCACCTTCCTGGTGCGGGTGAAGGACGTTCTGGAGGACCCGGCACGCATCGTGTTGGATCTGTAATTTTGCTCCGTCATGCCCGGCCTTGTGCCGGGCATCCACGCCTTGCTTCTTGAAAAGACGTGGATGGCCGGGACGAGCCCGGCCGTGACGACGACCGAGAGTCCGGAGTTTATTTCATGGCTTACGATCTCATCGTCATTGGCACCGGCCCGGGCGGCTATGTCTGCGCCATCCGCGCGGCGCAGCTTGGCTTGAAAACCGCGGTGGTAGAGAAGCGGGCCACCTTCGGCGGCACTTGCCTCAACATCGGCTGCATCCCGTCGAAGGCGCTACTGCACGCCTCCGAGCTCTACGAGGAAGCTGGCCACAGCTTTGCCAAGATGGGCATCGGCGTCGCCGCGCCCAAGCTCGATCTTGCGGCGATGATGAAATTCAAGGATTCAGGGGTTGAGGGCAACGTCAAGGGCGTCGAGTTTCTGCTCAAGAAGAATAAGGTCGACACGTTTCACGGTGTCGGAAGCATCGCGGCAGCGAACAAGGTTGTCGTCAACGGCGCCGACGGAAAGACCGAAACGCTCGAAACGAAGAATATTGTCATCGCCACCGGCTCCGATGTCGCGCGCTTGAAGGGCGTCGACCTCGACGAGAAGCGCGTCGTATCCTCGACCGGCGCGCTCGAACTCGACCAGGTTCCGGAACGCCTGCTGGTGGTCGGTGCCGGTGTCATCGGCCTTGAGCTTGGCTCGGTTTGGCGACGCCTCGGTTCGCAGGTGGTCGTGGTCGAATTCCTCGACCGCATCCTGCCTGGCATGGACGGCGAGGTTGCCCGACAGGCGCAGCGTATGCTGCAGAAGCAAGGGATGACTTTCGCGCTCTCTTCCAAGGTCTCCAGCATCGACCCCTCAGGCAAGCGGCTCAAGGTGACGATCGAGCACGCGTCCGGCGGCGGTGCAGCGGATATCGTCGACATGGACGTTGTCCTTGTCGCCGTCGGGCGGGTGCCTTACACCGATGCGCTCGGCCTCAAGGAAGTTGGCGTCAAGCTGGACGAGCGCGGCCGCGTGGTGGTTGACCATTACTATGCCACGAGCGTGCCGGGCATCTGGGCGATTGGCGACGTCATCACCGGACCGATGCTGGCACACAAAGCGGAAGACGAAGGCGTCGCGGTCGCGGAAATCCTGGTCGGCCAGGCCGGCCATGTGAACTACGACGCTATCCCGAACGTGGTCTACACCTATCCGGAAATCGCATCCGTCGGCAAAACGGAGGAAGAGCTGAAAGCCGCCGGCGTCGCCTACAATGTCGGCAAGTTTCAGATGATGGCGAACGGCCGCGCCAAGGTGAACCAGACCGCCGAGGGCTTCATCAAGATCCTCGCCGACGCCGAGACCGACCGCGTGCTCGGCGTGCACATGGTCTGCGCCGACGCCGGCAACATGGTCGCCGAGGTCGTGCTCGCCATGGAGTTCGGCGCTTCCGCCGAGGACATCGCCCGCACCTGCCACGCGCATCCGACGCTGAGCGAGGCGGTCAAGGAAGCCGCCATGGCGGTGGCCAAGCGCGCGATCCACATGTAAACATTTTCATGGCCGGGCTTGTCCTGGCCATCTCGCTTAGGGAGGCAGTGCGTCCCTGATCGGGATCGCCGGGCAAGCCGGCGATGACAAGAAAAACATGCGGGGAGCGAAATGGCCAAAGGGCACAAGGACAAGGTCGCCGTCATCACCGGCGCGGCGGGCGGCATTGGGCTGGCTTTCGCCAAGCGGCTGGCCGAAGACGGCGTCCACATCGCCATTGCCGATGTCGGCGACGGCAGCGACACCGTAAAGATGGTGGAGGCGGCCGGGCGGCAAGCCATCGCGGTGAAATGCGACGTGTCGTCGGAGGACTCCGTCGCCGCCATGGCCAAGACCGTCGCCGGCAAATTCGGCCACGTCGATATCCTGGTGAACTGCGCCGGCATCTTCCCGCAGAAAGAATTTCCCGACATGACCTTCGCCGACTGGCGCAAGGTGCTGTCGATTAATCTCGACGGCACCTTCCTCGTCACTGCCGCTTTCGTCCCCGGCATGCGCGCGCGCAAATGGGGCCGCGTGGTCAACATGGCCTCCTCGACGCTCGGCTCGGTGGTCACCGGTTTTGCCCATTACGTCGCCAGCAAGGGCGGCATCGTCGGCTTCACTCGCGCGCTGGCGACCGATCTTGCGCCCGACGGCATCACGGTCAACGCCATCGCCCCGGGGCTCACCCGCTCGCCCGGCACGGTGGTGCGCGCGCCGCGCCCGCAGTTCAAAACCATGGACGAGGAATTCGCTGCGGTCGCCCAAATGCAGGCGATCAAGCGCGTCGAGGTGCCGGAGGACTTGGTCGGCGCGGTGTCCTTTCTCACCAGCGACGACGCCGCCTTCATCACCGGGCAGACGCTCAATGTAGATGGGGGCAGGGTGAGGAGTTAGGCCGGCCTCGTATCCCGGGCGAGCGCAGCACGAAGTGGTGCGCTGCAGAAGCGGGACCGAGCCCCTTCGACCCGCAGACATCTGGACCCCGGATCAGCGACGCACCACTTCGCTTCGTGCCGCGCCGCATCCGGGGCACGTTGCGCCTTAATTGCGGCGGCAGATGGCCCTATATTCACCCCATGCGCCGCTGGCTTCGCCCCTTCTGGGTCATTCTCGCGCTGTTCTTCCTGCTGGAAGCGTGGCTGTGGGACCACCTTGAGCCCATTGTCGCGCGTGCCGTCAATCTCATACCCTGGGGCCGGGTCAAGCTGCGGCTCAAGCGCCTGCTCGAAGACCTGCCGCCATGGGCGGCGCTCGGCGTCTTCGTCATTCCCTTGCTCGTGCTGTTGCCGCTCAAATTCCTCGAGGTCTTCTTGCTGGCGAAGCGGCAATGGATCGCCGCCGGCGTAGTGTTGATCCTGGCCAAGCTGCTCGGCCTCGGCGTCACCGCTTTCGTGTTCGACGCCACGCGCGGCAAGCTGCTGCAGATGGGCTGGTTCGCGCGCATGTTCGACTGGTTCATATGGGCGCGTGAATGGGCGCATGAGATGACCGAGCCGGCGCACGAGCGCGTGCAGCGATACATCTGGTTGTTGAGGCCGCAGCGGGCGGCGCGCTTCCTGCGCCGGCTGACGCGGCTGCGCCGCCGCGCCTGTCGCAGCCGCCCGGCGTGATCTGCGCTAAAACGCGCGCCCGTCAGTGCGCGGAGTGCGTGAGAAAATCCAAAGCGTGCGGTGCCCAGAGTCCGATGCCGGTCAAGGCCAGGCCCGCCGCGCCGAACAGACCCGATAGCCAACCCAGCAGCACCATGTTGGTGATGACCTCGGCCGAGGCGAGCACGATGCCGATCTGGAACGCGGCCGAGGCGAACTCGTAATTGTGATAGCGCGCCATGGCGAGATCGCGGCTGTGCTCGAGCACCCGCGCGCGCGTCATCAGTTGTTTGCGGCCTTCATTCGTGCTCGGCTCGTCGTCATAACGCGCGACTGCGGCCTTCCATTCGTCGATGCGCTTCTGTAGCCGTGCCTTGGTGTCGGGATCGCTCGCCTGTTCCGCCTGGAGCTGCAGTTGCTCCGTGGCGGTGATGAGCACCGCCATGCGGATGGTCTTGGCCTGAAAGAAGGCCCACAGGTCGTTGGAGGCGACGTTGTCGGTGATGGCCTGCGTCTGTGCGCTCTTGCCCAGCATTTCGGAACACGCCAGGAACAGCGCGAGCACAGAGATCAGCAGGGCGATTTTCTTGCTGGAATGCGCCGCGTGCTCGGCGTGCTCCGCGTGTTCCAGATGTTCGTGTGCGCTCATCGCCGCCTCCCGCATGAATAGTGCGGCGACGTTGCTATGGAATCCGGCCCGTGCGCAAGAGGATTTACGCCCGCGGATGCGTGCTGGAATAGACTTCTAACAGACGTTCGGAATCGACCGCGGTATAAATTTGCGTGGTCGACAGCGAGGCGTGGCCGAGCAGTTCCTGAATGGCGCGCAGGTCGCCGCCGCGCGCCAATAGATGCGTGGCGAAGGAATGGCGCAGTGCATGCGGCGTTGCGGTGTCGGGTAGGCCGAGCGCGCCGCGCAAGCGCGCCGTGGCCAGCTGTACGATGCGCGGGGAGAGCGGTCCGCCGCGCACGCCGACGAACAACGGTCCGTCGTCGGGTAAGGCGAACGGGCAAAGCGCGACATAATCGGCGATCAGCTTCGTCACCTGCGGCAGCACCGGCACCATGCGGGTCTTGTTGCCCTTGCCGGTGACCGTGAAGACGTCGCTCGCGCTTGCATCTTTGCGCTTGAGCGACACCGCTTCCGAGATGCGCAGGCCCGACCCGTAAAGCAGCGCCAGCACGGCGGCATCGCGCGCGATGATCCACGGCTCGCGTTTCTCGCCGGCGCGCAGCTCTGTATCGGACATCCGCTTCGCGGCAGCGATCGTCAGCGGCTTGGGTAAGGTCTTGGCGACTTTGGGCGCGCGCACGGCGGCGAGCGAGCCGACCTTGCCCTTGCCGTTGCGCTCGAGAAAGCGCGCGAACGAACGCGCGCCGGCGAGCACTCGCATCAGCGAGCGGCTGCTCATGCCGTGGCCGCGCCGCGCCGCCATGAAGGCGCGCACGTCGGCGGGCGTCAGCTTGCCAAGCTGCTTGAGCGAGGGCGAGCCGCCGAGATGATAGCTGAGAAAATCGAGGAACTGGCCGACGTCGCGCTGATAGGCTTCCAGCGTCTTCAGCGACATGCGCTTCTCGGCGCCGAGATAACCGAGCCAGCGGCCAATCTCGGCGGCGACATCAGGGGCGATTGCGGTTTGCGATTGCATCCAGTCTGTCGTCCCCGTGAAACTCTCGCTGTCGTCCCGGGTCTCCCTCACTTCGCTTGGGCGCCCGGGACGACAGTAAGAGGCCTTCCTTCACTCTTCCTTAACCGCGCGGAATCGGCCTAGACCACTGCCATGAGCACGCCTGTCGTCGACGTCCTGGTGCCGGTGGCACTGGACCAGACCTATTCCTACCGGGTGCCGGCGGGCATGCAGCTTTCGCCCGGCGACCTAGTGAGCGTGCCGCTCGGCGCGCGCGGCGAGACCTTGGGCGTGGTGTGGGCGGAGAATCCGGCGCCCAATCCGCGCCTGCACAACCGCATGAAAGACGTGGGCGGCAAGCTCGATCTGCCGCCGCTGAAGCCCGAGCTGCGCAGATTCATCGACTGGGTGGCCGATTATACGCTGGCCTCGCGCGGCATGGTTTTGCGCATGGCGTTGCGCATGGGCGAGCATCTGGGGCCGGCGCGCGAACGCGTCGGCGTGCGGCTGGCCGGCCCGCCACCGGCGCGCATGACGGCGGCGCGCGCGCGCGTGATCGCGCTGTTCGGCGATCGCCTCACCCGCGCCAAGGGTGATGCCGCGCGCGAGGCGGGCGTCAGCGCAGGCGTGATCGACGGGCTGATCGACGAGGGCACGCTGGAAGCTGTGGTGCTGCCGAGCGAGCCGGTGGCGCGGCAACCCGATCCGGATTTCCGCAAGGCCGAATTCTCGCTCGGCCAGCTTGCCGCTGCCGACGCCTTGCGCACCACTGTCGATCAAGGCGGCTATACCGTGACGCTGCTCGACGGTGTCACCGGTTCCGGCAAGACTGAAGTCTACTTTGAGGCGGTTGCCGAGAACATCCGCAAGCAGCGACAGACGCTGATCCTGATGCCGGAGATTGCGCTCACCGCGCAGTCGCTCGACCGTTTCACCGCTCGCTTCGGTACGCGCCCGGCGGAATGGCACTCGCAGCTCTCGCCGCGGACACGCGCGCGCACCTGGGCGGCGGTCGCGGCCAGCGAAGTATCGGTCGTGGTCGGCGCGCGCTCGGCGCTGTTCCTGCCTTACGCCGATCTGGGCTTGATCGTAGTCGATGAGGAGCATGATCCGGCCTACAAGCAGGAGGATGGTGCGCATTATCACGCGCGCGACATGGCGGTCGTGCGCGGCAGCGTGGCAAAAATTCCGGTCGTGCTCGCCTCGGCGACGCCCTCGGTCGAATCGGAGGTCAACGCACGGCGCGGCCGCTACAAGCGCCTGCATCTGCCTGAGCGCTTTGGCGGCGCGCATCTGCCAATGATCGAAGCGATCGACATGCGGCGCGAGGGCCCGCCGCGCGGCCGCTTCATCGCGCCGCGGCTGGCGGAAGCGGTGAAGAACGCGCTGGAAAGCCGCGAGCAGGCGCTGCTGTTTCTCAATCGCCGCGGCTACGCGCCGCTGACGCTGTGCCGCGCCTGCGGCTTCCGCCTGCAATGCCCGAATTGCGACGCCTGGCTGGTCGACCACCGGTTCAAGCGGCGGCTCGTGTGCCATCACTGCGGCTTCGCCATGCCGCCGCCGGCGCAATGCCCGAACTGCCACGCCACCGAGAGTTTCGCGGCGATCGGCCCGGGTGTGGAGCGGCTCGAGCAGGAGGCGGCCGAATTGTTTCCCGGCGCGCGCATTCTCGTCTTGTCGAGCGATCTGGTCGAATCGGTTGAGCGGCTGCGCGCCGAGCTCGACGACGTGGCGCAAGGCCGCTTCGACGTCATCATCGGCACCCAGCTCGTCGCCAAGGGCCATCATTTCCCCAAGCTCAATCTAGTCGGTATCGTCGACGCCGATCTCGGCCTTGGCAACGGCGATCCGCGTGCCGCCGAGCGCACCTTCCAGCTCTTGCATCAGGTGGTCGGCCGCGCCGGCCGCGAGGAGGGGCACGGCGTCGGCTTTCTGCAGACGCACCAGCCCGAGCATCCGGTGATGAAGGCGCTGATTTCCGGCGATCGTGAAGCATTCTATGCGAGCGAGATCGCGCTGCGCGAGCGCACCGGCTACCCGCCCTTCGGCCGCCTTGCCGGCCTGGTCATCACCGCCAATGAGCGGCATGAGGCGGAGGCTTACGGCCGCGTCCTGGTCGCGCACGCGCCGAAGGACGAGCATGTTCGCATTCTCGGTCCTGCTGAAGCGCCAATTGCGGTGGTGCGCGGGCGCCATCGCTTCCGCCTGCTGGTGAAGGCGCCGCGCGGCTTCGATCTGTCCGGTTACCTGCGGCAATGGCTCGCCGCCGCGCCTAAGGCCCGAGGCAACGTGCGGCTGGAGGTCGACGTCGATCCGCAGAGTTTCTTTTAAGCGAGGGGCGCGCGCGGCGCCCTCCCTCTCGCGCGTGCAGGGAGAGGTGAAAGAGTTGCTACTCCGGTAATTCGCTGTGCTTCACATTCGGCTGCAGCAGCACGCTCGCCGCCGCGGCAAAGATCAGCGCGAAGCCGATGGCGTCATTCAGGCTCGGCCGCTCGCCATTGACCAGCGCCGAGCCGACGACGCCGACCACCGGCACCAGCAGCGAGCCGAGCGAGGCGGTCATTGCCGGCAACCGCGCGATGATGACGAACCAGAGGAGGTAGGCGAGCCCCATGCCGATGAAGCCGTTATAGGTGAGCCAGAGCGCCACGTTGGTCGGCAGCGGCCATAAAGTCGGCAGACCTTCGAACCACAGCATGCCGGCGGCGAGCATCAGCCAGCCGAACAGCAACTGCCAGGAAGCGGCGGCGAGCGTCGGTGCTTCGATCCTCGCCCATTTCAGGTAAATGGTGCCGGCGGCCCAGCTCCAGGCGCAGCCGAGTGCGAGCAATGCGCCGAGCGGAAAGCCGCTGCGCGCCAAAGGCTCGATCAGGATGACGAGACCTAGTGCGCAGAGAACGAGCGCGCCGAGCTTCACCGCGGTGAGCCGCTCCTTCAGCACTAGACGGGCCAGCAGAGCGGCCCAAATCGGCATTGAATAGGCGATGACGATGGCGCGCGAGGTGGTGCCGTACACTTGCGCGTAAGCCGAGCCGACGCCGAAGGCGGCGACGTTGAAAAATCCCGCGATCACGACCTTGAGCCGGTCCTTGCGCGCGACCTTGAGCGGCACGCGGCAGGCATAGGCCGCGGCGAACAAGGTCAGGCAGCCGAGCCCGATGCCGACCGCGCGTAGCGTCCACGGCTGCAGCGCCTGCAAGATGATGCGCGCAGCCACCCAGTTGAAGCCCCAGGCGAGCCCCATGCCGACGACCATCAGCTTGGCGCCGGCCGCGCCCTCCGGACGCGCGCTCACTCCGGCATCTCCGAATGCTTCACGTTCGGCTGCAGCAGCACGCAAGCCGCCGCGGCGAAGATCAGCGTAAAGCCGACGATGTCGGGCGCGGTCAGCCGCTCGCTCAGCAGCAGGGCCGAAGCGGTCACGCCGATCACTGGCACCAGCAGCGAGCCGAGCGAGGCGGTGATCGTCGGCAGCCTGCCGACGATCGACCACCACAGGAAATGCGCGAGCCCGACGCCGAACAGGCCGACATAGAGGATCGCCAGCAGCGAGGCGCCGGTGATCGGCCACAGCCGCGGCAGGCCTTCGAAGGCGATGGTGCCGGCGGCGATGAAGAAGAAGCCGAACAGCAGTTGCCAGGCCGCGTTGGCCAGGGGCTCGATCCTCACCTTGGCCCATTTGATGTAGACGGTCGCGATGCACCAGCTCAGCGCGCAGCCGAGCGAATAGAACACGAACGGCGGAACCCCCTTGGCGACAAGCGGCCACAGCAGGATGGCAAGTCCCGCCACGCATAAGGCGAAAGCCATGATGCGGATGCGGTTGAGCTTTTCGCCGAGCACCAGGGTGCTCAGCATGGTGGTCCAGATCGGCATCGAATAGGTGATGATGATGGCGCGCGAGGTCGCGCCGGACAGCTGGGCGAAGCCGGACAGGATCTGGAACGCCGCGACGTTGAAAAAGCCGGCAATCATCACATGGCGGACTTCGCCGCGCGGCACCCACAGATTGTGCCTGGTGAGGATGGCGGCGGCGAACAGGATCACGGCGCCGATGCCGGCGCCGGCAAAGCGCAGGCTCCAGGGCGACACCTCGCGCAACGCCCAGGCGGCGGCGATCCAGTTGAAGCCCCAGGCGAGCGCGAGCAGCACGACCAAAAGCTTGGCCGTGGCGGCAGCGTCGCGCTTGGCGTGTTGTGGCGGCATTGCGCCGTCAGCTCCCGGCAGGAAACGGCGCGCAAGGTATCGGGAGCTTGCGCGCCTGGCGAGGCATGCCTGGGCTGCGTGTTGCGGGTTCCCGGGGGGCGGCGCGCCCGGCGGCCTTCGCCTGAAGCGCAGCGCGCCAATGTTGCACCGCCATCGCCCTTGTGTTAGGGAGCGCCTCGATTCCATGGGGGGTTCCCGCGGGCTACCGCGACGTCCTCCAGAATCGGAATTCCCTCTTGAATTCCAATGGTTTGCGCCGCCCTTTTGCGACGGCGCCCGGCCTGTGAATGAAGTAACGAAAACGAGCGTCCAGTGGCTGGCACAGATCCGATTATTTCCGGCATGGCCGGGCGGTACGCGAATGCGCTGTTCGAGTTGGCGCTCGACAACAAGGCGGTGGACGCCATCAAGGCCGATCTCGATCGCTTCGACGCCCTGGTCGGCGAAAATCCCGACCTTTCGCGGCTGGTGCGCAGCCCAGTGTTCGATGCCGACGAGCAATTGCGCGCGCTTGCCGCCGTGCTCGACAAGGCCGGCATCGCCGGGCTTGCTGCCAATTTCCTGCGCGTCGTCACCACCAATCGCCGGCTGTTCGCCGTGCGCGACATGATCCGCGCCTACCGAGCGCTGGTCGCCCGCCACAAGGGCGAGGTGACCGCACAGATCACCGTCGCCGAGCCGCTCAGTGACAAGAACCGCGACGCGCTCAAGGACGCGCTCAAGTCGGTAACCGGCGGCAAGGACATCGACTTCGACGTCAAGATCGATCCCGCCATCATTGGCGGGCTGATCGTCAAGGTCGGCAGCCGCATGGTCGATAGTTCTCTCCGCACCAAATTGAATGCGATCAAGATCGCGATGAAAGAGGCCCGCTGATGGATATCCGCGCCGCAGAAATTTCCGCCATCCTGAAAGAGCAGATCAAGAACTTCGGCCAGGAAGCCGAGGTGTCCGAGGTCGGCCAGGTTCTGTCCGTCGGCGACGGCATCGCCCGCGCCTACGGCCTCGACAACGTGCAGGCCGGCGAAATGGTCGAGTTCGAGAACGGCGTGCGCGGCATGGCGCTCAACCTCGAAACCGACAATGTCGGCGTGGTGATCTTCGGCGACGACCGCCAGATCAAGGAAGGGCAGAC